>B570J29032_109958998_pt1 | contig 16989 bp, 17 predicted proteins | sample LakMenEpi16Nov12_FD_29032 | JGI IMG/M metagenome (IMG submission 29032) | reverse complement strand
CAGAAGCACAAGGGTCTTCCAGGAACTGAAGGAACACTTCGCGTTGCAGCTCCAAAGCCTGCAAAGAGCGTTGCATATGAAGCAGCTGTAAAGGCTGCTGCTGCAGAACCTGCAGAGGGTGCAACAACTCTTAAGAAGAAGGCACAAGACAAGCTTGCTGCTAAAGCGGCGCCTGCACCAGTTGTGGAGGCTGTTACTGAAGAGCGTGTTGCAGAGGCCCTAGTCGAAGAAGCACCGGTAGAGGTCACTGAACAAATTACGGAAGATACAACTTCAGCTGGAACCTCGGACGAAGCAAGCTCTGTTGCAACTTCGGACACCGAATAATGATTGATGAAGCTCTAGAACATCTCGTTAAGGGAATCGTTGATAATCCTGAAGATGTCAATGTGAAGGAGAAGACACATCGTCGAGGAACAACTCTCGAAGTACGTGTTAATCCTGAGGATATCGGCAAGGTAATCGGTCGTAACGGTCGTACAGCAAAGGCGCTTCGCACAGTTGTAAGCGCTCTTGCTGGTCGCAGCGTACGAGTTGATCTCATCGATACCGACGAGGTTCGTTAAATAGTTTTTCAACCATGAAACTCAACGTGGGCCGTATCGGAAAAGCTCACGGAATTCTTGGTGAGGCGACAATAGAAGTCCGCACTGACGAAGCTGAAGACCGCTTCGCTATTGGTGCAGTTCTCGAAACAGAAAACCACGGAAATCTCACTGTGGTTTCTGCGCGCGTCCATAACGGAATCCTTCTCTTAGGTTTTGACGGTATCGAAGATAGAAATGCAATTGAAGCTCTGAGAAATGAGCTGCTGTATACCGATGTCGACATCAATGCCCCCGGAATTGATGAAGATGATTATCACGTGCTTCAACTTGTGGGCTGCAAGGCATATTTAGTCGATGGTGATGAATTTGGTGACGTTGCAGATGTTTTAAATTTGCCGGGCCAAGATGTCTTAGTAATCAAAAACAACGAAGGCGAGACACTGATTCCTTTTGTGCGTCAACTTGTTCCTCTCGTTGATATTGGTGCAAAGCGATTGACTGTCATTCCTCCAGTAATCGAAGGGACTCTCAGATGAAAATTGATGTTATCTCGATATTCCCTGAATACCTTTCTCCACTTCAGCTTTCACTTTTAGGCAAAGCTCAGAGTTCTGGACTTGTTGAAATCAACGTTCATGATTTAAGAAAGCACACAACTGATAACCACAACACGGTAGATGACACCCCATATGGTGGAGGAGCCGGGATGGTGATGTTGCCTGAAGTGTGGGGCAAAGCGTTGGATCCACTGATGAGCTCAGATACAGATTTAATCGTGCTCACACCCGCAGGAAAACGTTTCAACCAGAAGATGGCAGAGAGTTTTTCACGGTCGTCACATCTGATTTTTGCGTGCGGGCGCTATGAGGGAATTGATGATCGAGTACGTCAGCATTATTCAACACCTGAATATCAGTCACGCAATATTCGCGTCCATGAAGTATCTATAGGTGATTACGTTCTCGGCGGCGGAGAAGTTGCTGCCATGGTGATGATCGAGGCAATTACGCGATTGATACCTGGGGTACTTGGAAACCCAGAATCCCTCGCGGAAGAATCGCATAATGATGATGGCTACCTTGAATATCCCAATTTCACTAAGCCACAAGAATGGCGCGGTATGTCAGTTCCAGAGATTCTTTTGAGTGGTAACCATGGCGAAATCGCAAAGTGGCGCACGCAACAGGCAGAAAAACGCTCAAAAGATAATTTATAACTGGCAAGTAACTGTGCGCGCGCCTTACTGTTAGCCCATGAGTGAAGAGTCAGCAGAAATCCAAGCGCGATTAATCCGCGATCTAGAACCTGTTGTAGCTGTCGAACTCGAACGCCATTTATCGGTTCAGAAGAATTGGTACCCACACGAGTATGTCCCTTGGTCTGAAGGTCGCGACTATGCAGGACCGCTTAATGGTGATGCTTGGGAAGCTAAAGACTCTCGCCTGACTCCTGTTGCGCAAGATTCACTCATTCTCAATTTGCTCACCGAAGATAACCTTCCGAGCTATCACACTGAGATTGCTATCTCTATGGGACGCGATGGTGCATGGGGAAATTGGATTGAACGGTGGACAGCTGAAGAAGCTCGACATTCAATCGTTATTCGTGATTATCTAATGGCAACTCGTGGAGTAGATCCATACGAACTTGAAGATTTGCGTATGGCTCACATGTCACTTGGTTACCAAACACCATATGAGAACGACATGCTTCATACGATTGCATACGTTTCATTTCAAGAGCTTGCAACAAGAATTTCACATCGCAATACGGGAAAGCTTTCTGATGATCCGATTGCGGAAGGAATGATGCAGCGAGTTGCACTTGATGAAAATCTTCACATGCTCTTCTATCGCAACACACTTTCTGCAGCGCTAGATATGGAACCAAATGCAGCAATGCGCGCAATCACAGATGTCGTCACCAACTTCGATATGCCTGGTGCAAATATGCCGGGCTTTGGTCGAAAGGCAGTCCAGATCGCACTTGCTGGAATTTATGACTTGCAGCAGCATCTAGATGATGTAGTTGCTCCAGTATTGCGCGCATGGAATGTCTATGAGCGCACAGATTTATCTGGTGACGGCCTCAAGGCTCGCGAAGAACTACAGGCATTTATGGACGAGACTTATAAGGCTGCCGCAACATTTAACGATAAGCGCGAAGTGCATTTTGAGCGTCAGATAGCTCGTGGCATCGCACCAATTCGCATCACTAACTAACTCTGAAATAAGATAGGGGACATGTCCCGCACTTATTTGGTTGAAACCTACGGTTGCCAAATGAACGTGCATGATTCTGAGAGAATTGCTGGACTCCTCGATGAAGCTGGTTACATTCCAGTAATTACTGGCGAACAAGCAGATGTAGTTGTCTTCAATACCTGTGCTGTTCGCGAAAATGCTGATAACAAACTGTATGGAAACCTCAGTTTCCTCGCTCCAATCAAGAAGAAGAATCCTGCAATGCAGATCGCAGTTGGTGGCTGCCTTGCGCAAAAAGATCAATCAATTATTCTGAAGAAAGCTCCGTATGTGGACGTCGTCTTCGGCACACACAACGTGGGATCTCTTCCTGTGCTCCTCGAGAGAGCGAGAGTTGAAGAGGAGTCGCAGATAGAAATCCTCGAAGCCTTAGAGCACTTCCCATCCACACTTCCTGCGCGCAGATTTTCCGCTTTTACCTCATGGGTTTCAATCTCTGTTGGTTGCAATAACACCTGCACATTTTGCATTGTTCCCACGTTGCGCGGCGTGGAAAAGGATCGTCCTGCGCAGGATGTGCTCACTGAAATGCGCGCACTAGTTAACCAAGGGGTCATTGAGATCACCTTGCTGGGTCAGAATGTAAATGCTTATGGCGTCGAATTCGGAGATAAAGGTGCATTCGCCAAGCTGCTGCGAGAAGCAGGAAAGATTGAAGGCCTAGAGCGAGTTCGTTTTATGTCTCCACATCCTCGCGACTTCACTGATGATGTGATTGAGGCGATGGCGCAAACGCCAAATGTGATGCCTCATTTACATATGCCGTTGCAATCTGGATCGGATTCAATACTGCAGTCCATGCGTCGTTCATATAGAACTGATAAATATCTTGGAATTCTTGAACGTGTAAGAACTGCAATGCCGGACGCCATGATTACGACAGACATCATTGTCGGTTTCCCAGGCGAGAGCGAAGAAGATTTTGTAGCAACGATGGATATTGCATCGCAGGCGCGATTTGCCGCAGCCTATACATATAAATATTCGATTCGCCCCGGAACTCCGGCAGGGGAAATGGAGAATCAAGTTGCAGAAGATGTAGTAGGCGAACGATATACACGCCTTCATGAACATCAACAGAAAATTTCCCTTTCAGTAAACCAGGAATCCATCGGGACTACACACCGTGTTTTGGTCTCAGAGATTGAAGGACGCCGCGATGAAGCTCAATCAAGAATGACTGGGCGCTCAGAAGATTTTCGTTTGGTGCACTTTGGGGACCAAACTGCGGCACGTCCTGGTGATTTTGTTGATGTCGTCATTGAGGAAGCGTCTGCTCATTATTTGATCGGAAGCTCAAGAGATGTGATTCGTACGCGCGGTGGAGATGCACATCAGGATCGCACTGGCCCTGCAAGCACCACTCTAGGAATTCCAAAGGTTCGTACTACGTGAAGTTGATTGTAATTTGCGGAGCAACTGCAACAGGCAAGAGTGATATCGCACTTCAGATTGCACGCGAGATTAACGCCGAGATCATCAATGCTGATTCGATGCAACTGTATCGCGGCATGGATATAGGTACTGCAAAACTTGCAGAATCCGAACGCCAGGGGATTCTTCATCATCTTCTCGATGTCTTACATGTTAAGCAAGATTCGACAGTTGCTTGGTATCAAGAGCGAGCTCGAGCATTAGTGACAGAGATTCATGCGCGCGGGAAAAACGTCGTCGTAGTGGGCGGCACTGGGCTCTACATTAAAGCGCTGCTCGATGATTTAAATTTTCCGGATACAGATCCTGCAGTACGTGAGAAGTTAGAGGCAGAAGCACTCGAATTTGGTGCACACTCTCTCTATGAAAAGCTGCAACAGTTAGATCCCGCTGCAGCGTTAGCGATCGATCGGGCAAACACCCGTCGCGTGATTAGGGCCCTTGAAGTTATTGAGATCACCGGCAAACCATTTACAGCTAATTTGCCGAGAGAAGACAGCACTCAGTATCCAGATGCCCTTCAGTTTGGGCTAGTGATGGATCGAGAGCTCTTACGTGATCGGATTGATCAGCGCGTAGATCAGATGTGGGAAAAAGGTTTTGTGGCTGAAGTAGATGCACTGATCAAGGATGGAATTTTAGAAGGCGTTACCGCACAGAGAGCAATTGGATATTCATCGATCATCGCGATGCGAGACGGAAAAATGAGTGAAGAGCAAGCGCAAGAAGAGACAAAGCGAGCAACGCGACAATATGCCCGACGTCAAGAAACCTGGTTCTCTCGAGATGCGAGAATCAATTGGATTTCACCTAAATCCGATAGATTCGAAACCATAATGCAGAAGATAAACTCATAACCTATGAATCAGCCAGTTATTGCCACCTACGGTCACGGGACCGAAAATGATTTTGTGATTCTCTTTGATCCTGACGATTTAATTGCTGTTTCACAGAGTGCGATTGCTGCCATGTGTAACCGCGCATCGGGAATAGGCGCTGATGGGTTTATCAAAATTATCAAGCGCGATTCGCGGTGGTTTATGGATTATCGAAATGCCGATGGCTCTATCGCTGAAATGTGTGGCAATGGAATTCGCGTTATGGCGAAGTATCTGGTTGTACATGGACATCAGCCCGAGGGTATTTTTGCAATCGATACTCGTGCCGGAATAAAGCACCTGCGAGTTCCGCTTACCGGGGATATCTCGGTCAACATGGGTCATGTCACTGATGAGATGGAAGAAGTTTCTGCGAGCGTGGGTGGACATACGTGGGAAGGTCTCAACATCAACGTTGGCAATCCACATGCAGTGGTCTTCTTGGATGATTTAGAAGAGCTGGGTTCATTAGAAAGTGCGCCAATAGTTTCACCGATTAGCTCTTACCCCGAAGGCGTTAACGTTGAATTTGTTCAGATTCTTCCAAACCATGAAGCTCGTATGCGAGTTCACGAACGCGGAAGCGGCGAAACTCGATCCTGCGGGACCGGAACATGCGCCGTGGCGTTAGCAGCAACGCTTAAGAGTGGAGAGAACCTTCCTGCGCGATGGACTATTTACCCACCGGGTGGTCGCCTGATAGTTGATATTGATGGACACTCAAATGCAACGCTGATTGGTCGGGCCGAATTAATCCGCGAACATGACATTAGTGCTTACCTACATTCATGACAGAACGCATGTCTGAACCGAGAGATCCATACGACAAACTCTTCGAAGATTTGCTGCGGGAAAGCGCACGCGCTGCCTCGGATTTTGATTCAGAGGAAGCCGATTGGCAAGAAAATGATCAGCAGGACCTTGTTGATAGAAATGCTCTGCGAAGAGTTAAGAGTTTTTCAACCGAACTTCAAGATATTTCTGATGCCGAATATCGTCAGTTACAACTAGAACGCGTTGTACTCGTTGGAGTATGGACTGAAGGTACTGCAGAGATGGCAGAGAATTCCTTGGCAGAGTTGAAAGCACTTGCAGAGACTGCTGGGTCAGAAGTTCTTGAAGGGTTAATTCAAAGGCGAGATAAGCCGGATCCATCAACATATATTGGTTCTGGAAAGCTGATTGAACTTCGACAAATAGTTGTTGCCACTGGCGCCGACACTGTGGTGTGCGATGGCGAACTTTCACCCTCACAACTTCGCACTCTTGAAGAGAAACTTAAAGTGAAAGTTGTTGATCGCGTTGCGCTTATCTTGGATATTTTTGCACAACATGCAAAAAGTAAGGAAGGTAAAGCTCAAGTTGAGTTAGCTCAAATTGCATATTTGCTTCCACGGTTGCGCGGATGGGGTGATTCACTTTCTCGTCAGGTAGGTGGTCGTGCTGCCGGGGGTGCTGGTATTGGTGGTCGCGGTCCGGGCGAAACAAAGATTGAAACTGATCGCCGACGCATCCGAGACAAGATGGCAAAGCTGCGTAAAGAAATTGCCGAGATGAAGACATCCCGCGATACAAAAAGGCAGGAACGCAGGAGATTTAATATCCCATCGGTTGCTATTGCTGGATACACCAATGCGGGGAAATCTTCGTTGCTCAATGCTCTGACAGGTGCCGGAGTCTTAGTTGAAAATGCACTCTTTGCAACCCTAGATCCAACTGTCCGTAAGTGCGAAACTTCTGAAGGTCGCATATACACACTTTCAGATACCGTGGGATTTGTTAGGCATCTACCGCATCAGTTAATCGATGCATTTAAATCAACTCTAGAAGAGGTCTCTGAAGCAGATTTAATTGTGCACGTCGTCGATGGTTCGCATAGTGATCCATTTGAGCAAATTCGTGCAGTCCGTGAAGTCATTAACGAAATCGGTGGTTCAGAAATTCCTGAAATCATCGCAATAAATAAGGTAGATGTTGCTAATCCAGACTTAGTTCTTGAAATTCTGCGAAAAGAACCAAACAGTTACGCATTCTCTGTTCGGTCAGGGTTTGGTCTCGACGGCTTAATCCATGCAATCGAGAAATCATTACCTCATCCGAATGTAGAAATTCGAGCCGTTATTCCTTACAAGCGTGGGGATTTAGTTTCAGCAATCCATGAACGTGGGGAAATACTGAGTGAAGAGCACTTAGAGACCGGAACTTCGATACATGCCTATGTCGATGGGGGATTAGCGAAATCAATTGAAAGCGCAGTCGAAAGTGACCCATCAGACCGGGAATAAAGGCGACACGCCGGGGGTTGTATCGCACGGAGTGTAAGGAATGCGCCACTATTCGCGCAGGCAAGGGGCAATCAGGCCCACGTAGAAATGTATGGAAGTGAGGTGAGATCAGTGGCAACGGATTACGACACACCCAGAAAAACCGACGAGGAGCTTCACGAGGAATCGTTAGAAGAACTCAAGGCAAAACGAGTTGATGCGCAATCAGGTCAGATAGATGTTGATGAAGCAGAAGCTGCAGAGAACCTAGAACTTCCAGGTGCTGACCTCTCAAATGAAAAACTAGCAGTTCGAGTTGTTCCAGTGCAGCTTGATGAATTTACTTGCTCACGTTGTTTCTTGATTCACCACATTACGCAACTTTCAAAAGGTGAAGGCGCAAAAGCTATCTGCAAAGAGTGCGCTTAAGCTCTTCTGCTTTCTTAGAACTTACCAACCAATAGGGCGTAGGGTCGCGATCATCAACAATCGCGATCTTCACACCGGTTGAAATCCAAAATTTAATTGCAAGAAATGCAGCAGGGTCAGCATCACGTGTGCGAATTAATCTCATCGCATCTCGATCCAAAACTGTAACTTCTCCACAATACTTTTTATCTATATGCGCCTTATCGATCACTAGTTCAGCCTCAGTGATAGATATATGACTTCGCGCTCGAATCGAAATAACGATAATCAGAACGGTAGTAGCAATAAGCGCCACCAGAGCACTTCTATTTCCAAGAGCAGCCCACACTGCAACGACGAGTGAAAGAAACATGAAGTAGATGAAGGCCAGCACCCAGAGTGGGGGACGTATCACTTCTCTAAATTGCATGAGGTCTAGGCTATCTCCATATTCATCAAGTAGCCTTACCTCATGAGTCGGGTTGCAAGCACTACACCGCCAGAGGGCGCAATCATTCCCGAGCGACACCCACTTTCACCAGGAACCGGGACGCAGATCCCGTCACACTTTGCGCATTGCTTCGGCTGCGGAGATCTTCATCCCACCGGATTACATTTAATTGCGCACGTCGGCACTGGTGCAGATATCACTGCAGAATTTACCGTTACCGAAAACCATCAAGGCGCACCAGGACTTGCACATGGTGGTTTGCTTTCTCTTGCATTCGATGAAGCTCTTGGAAAGTTGATGTGGTTATTGCGCGCACCAGCTGTCACTGCCCGACTTGAAACTGATTTCATTAGGCCAGTACCGATTGGAACAGTGCTCCATATTTCTGCTCAGATCACGGGGCAAGTCAATCGCAAAGTGTATTCAGAGGCTGTGGGCCGCATTGGTGGCCCAGAGGGCGAAATCGCAGTACGCGCAGCCGCACTCTTTGTCATTGTTCCGATGAAACATTTCTTAGAAAATGCTCCAGCTGATTACCTAGAAGCGTTACGTAAGAATCCTCATCTGCTTACATTTGTCGACCCTGAATTTGATATCAATCCATGAGCGCATTTAACGTACTCATCAAAAGGTTAGATCCTGATCTTCCGTTGCCACAGTATTCAAAGGGTGGCGATGCAGGTGCGGATATCGTCTCTCGGATAGATATCACTTTGAAACCTGGCGAGCGAGCACTTGTACCTACTGGAATCTCTATTGCGCTGCCTGATGGGTATGTTGCACTAGTACATCCGCGATCCGGATTAGCAATTAAGCACGGAGTCACAATGGTCAACGCTCCCGGAACTGTAGATGCAGGATTTCGTGGCGAATTACAATGCATCATGATTAATCACGATCGACACGAGAGCATCACATTTAAACGTGGCGATCGCATTGCACAGTTAGTCTTTCAAAAAGTTGAGCGCGCAGTATTTGTAGAGGTTGAAGAACTTCCAGGTTCTGGTCGTGGCAGCGGCGGTTTTGGATCTACGGGGCGAACATGAACCAAGATAGAGATAAAGTCATAGATGCCTTCGGTGGTAAGAAAGGTCTGATTGATTCAGGCATCCCATCAGTTGTTTTTCTTATTGTTTTTAATCTCCAGCGCGAGCTGCAGACAGCTTTGATTGCAGCAATTTCTATCTCTGCAGTCCTTACAATCATTCGGTTAGCCAAGCGGGACACGATTCAACATGCCATGAGTGGCTTTATTGGAATTCTCGTCTGTGCATGGTTTGCCAATAGAACTGGAAATCCATCGGATCTCTATATTCCAAAACTTCTCACCAATTTGGGGTACGGCACTGTGTACCTAATCGCAAATCTCGCAGGGTGGCCAATTCTTGGGTTGATGTTAGGGCCAATTCTTGGCGAAAATCTTACGTGGAGAAAGAATCCGGCTCGCAAGAAGGTTTATATACAAGCTGGATGGCTCTGGGTTGCCATGTTCTTCACCAGAATTGCTGTTCAGTATCCAATTTATCGCAGTGGAAATGTGAACCTGCTGGGTACGGTTAATCTAGCTATGGGCTATCCATTGTTCTTGGCAACCGCCTACGGTTCTTGGCTCATTATTCGCCGAGTTCCGAGTGTTAGCGCATAGAGAATCAAGCTTAAGATCGAGCGATAAAGCAGTCTTTTATCTGGTCTTCAGCAGCAGCTGATGCAACAAAAAGTAATTCATCGCCAGCAACAAAGAGATCACTTGGGTTTGGCGAAATAACTCTTCCATCTCGAACAATTGCAGCTAGTGATGCATCATCAGGGAGAACAACTTCTTCTACGGTCTTTCCGATACAGATAGATGAATCTGGAAGTGTAATTTCAACAAGGTTTGCTTGGCCTTTTCTAAATGAGAATAAACGGACTACATCACCAACGCTTACAGCTTCTTCCACAAGTGCGGAAATAATTCGTGGAGTGGAAACAGCAACATCGACACCCCATGATTGGTCGAAGAGCCATTCATTCTTTGGGTGATTAATTCGGGCAACAACGCGAGGGACTCCGTATTCCGTTTTCCCAAGTAGTGATGCCACAAGATTTACTTTGTCATCTCCAGTTGCAGCGACAAGAACTTGGCATGTATTGAGTTGAGCATTATCAAGAGATGCAATTTCGCATGCATCGGCCATCAGCCATTCAGCGTCAGGTACTGAATCAATTTTGAGTGCTTTCGGATCACGGTCAATCAGAAGAACTTGGTGTCCATTATCAAGAAGCTCGCGAGCGATAGCTCGACCCACATTTCCTGCACCGGCGATTGCGATTCTCATGAATTATTCCCCTGGACCTGACGCTAAGACTTCTTCTGCGATTGCTAGTTTGTCATCGCGAATTGTCATATGTACTAAATCGCCATCCTGAAGAACTGTATGTGGATCAGGAGTCAACGCTTCGCCTAGGCGAGTAAGGAATGCAACTCGAGATTCTGTTGCAACTTCTAGTTCTGAAATTGGACGCCCATACCAATCAACATGAGGATGAACTTCAAGTAGTTGAACAGTTCCTGTTGCATCTCTCCACTCAGAGCGCGCTCCACCGGGAGCAATGCGACGCAAAATCTGATCGGTTGCCCAGATAACTGTTGCAACGGTAGGAATTCCAAGACGTTGATAAATTTCGGCGCGACCTGGGTCGTAAATGCGTGCAACAACATTGGTGACGCCATAACTTTCGCGTGCTACGCGAGCTGCAAGAATATTTGAATTATCGCCATTACTTACCGCCGCAAATGCATCTGCGCCTTCAATGCCTGCTTCAAGAAGAGTATCTCTATCAAAGCCGACGCCCACCACTGTGCGGCCCTTAAAGTCCGGCCCTAATCTGCGGAACGCCTCTTTTGATTGGTCGATGATTGCCACAGAATGACCAGCTGCTTCAAGCTCGGCGGCGAGTGAGGAACCAACTCGTCCGCAACCCATGATGACTACGTGCACGGGAATAACTTACTACTGATGCAGGATATTTATCTCGACTACGCTTGGTATATGTCACCCTCCCAGAGAACGTCCCTCGAAGTCGGTGCAAAAATACGGGTCACCATCGAAAAAATCGCCCACGGTGGCCACTTTATTGCTCGACACGAAGGTGCTGTGATTTTTGTACGTCACGGAATTCCTGGAGAAGAAGTGCTTATCGAGGTCACAAGCGTTGGATCAAGTTTTAATCGCGCGGATGTGATTGAAGTGTTTTCAGAATCCAGTGATCGTGTCTCTGCGCCCTGCAGATATGCCCATCGTGGGGGATGCGGGGGATGCGATTTTCAACATATATCGGCACAACGTCAGCGTGAGTTAAAAGCAGAGGTAATTGTTGAGCAATTTAGTCGTATCGCAAAAATGGAAGTGACCGTGGCTGTTGAAGAGGTTTCACAACCACTGGGATGGAGAACGCGCTGCACTGCAGTAACCACTAAAGGAGGAGCTTTAGGTTTCTATCAGGCACGAAGCCATACAGTGATTCCCGTTGATGATTGCAGAATTCTTGCACCAGAGATGAAATTCTCTGAACTGGCACGATTGGGCGCCAAAGGTGATCAAAGAATGGAAATTTCAATTTCCAATACAGGCGAGCGAAGCATTGCCACAGCAAATTCTCGCGATGAATCGCCCATGAGGTTATCTGATGGTCCTGATGTAGCGCACTACAAAGTTGGCGAGAAGACATTTGAAGTGTCTCAGAAGTCTTTCTGGCAAAGCCATAAAGATGCACCAGAGATTTTGAGTAGCGCAGTTCTCCAATACTTAAATCCGCAAGAAGGCGATCATGTGCTTGATCTCTATGGTGGAGTCGGATTATTCACCGGTGCAATACTTGCTTCAGTGGGTGATTCTGGACGAGTAGATATTGTTGAAGGAAGTAAATCTGCTACGGCAGATGCCTCACGAAATTTTGCTCAGGATAAGAATGTAGGAATAATCACCGCCGATGTAGCAAAAGCGATTACACGATTTACTCGTGCGGATCTCGTTGTGCTTGACCCCCCTCGCGAAGGCGCAGGCAGAGAAGTTATATCCGAGCTCTCTCGTATCGCAGCTCGAGTAATTGTCTATGTGGCATGCGATCCGGCTGCGCTAGCCAGAGATACTGGATACCTACGCGATGGTGGTTACGAATTGGCAGAAATCCGCGCCTTTGATCTCTTTCCCATGACACACCACATCGAATGTGTTGCCAAATTTGTGCCTCGTAAGGTATCTTGACGTCAAGATAAATTTACTGAAAGAGATGTAGCGATGAGCAAGAATTCATTAGGAACGAAGAAGAATCTCAACGTCGCCGGAAAAGATTTTGAAATCTTTGATATTTCACACGTTGAAGGCGCATCCAATCTTCCATTTTCATTAAAAGTCTTGCTCGAGAATCTTCTCAGAACAGAAGATGGCGCGAATATCACCATTGATCACATAAACGCCCTCGCGAAATGGGATCCATCCATAGAACCAGATACTGAAATTCAATTTACTCCAGCGCGTGTTGTGATGCAGGACTTTACCGGCGTCCCTTGTGTTGTTGATCTTGCAACTATGCGTGAAGCGATTGTTGATCTTGGGGGAGACCCAAGCAAGGTAAATCCACTTGCTCCAGCAGAGCTAGTCATTGATCACTCGGTTATCGCTGACGTTTTTGGAAGTAAAGATTCTTTTGAGAAGAATACGGATATTGAATACGAGCGCAATCGTGAGCGCTATCGCTTCCTTCGATGGGGACAAGGAGCCTTTGATGAATTCAAAGTTGTTCCACCAGGAACAGGAATCGTTCACCAAGTAAATATCGAATATTTAGCCCGTGTAATCATGACTCGCAAGGTCAATGGAGTTCTTCGTGCATATCCAGATACAGTCGTCGGTACCGATTCACATACAACGATGGTTAATGGGCTCGGCGTGCTCGGATGGGGTGTAGGCGGAATCGAGGCAGAGGCAGCGTTGCTGGGACAACCTGTATCGATGCTTATCCCACGCGTAGTTGGATTTAAGTTATCTGGCCAGCTTCCTGTTGGAACAACTGCAACCGATATGGCGCTGACAATCACAGAGATGTTACGTAAACACGGCGTCGTTGGAAAGTTTGTTGAATTTTATGGCCCCGGAGTTGTTTCAGTGCCTATGGCAAATAGAACAACAATTGGAAACATGTCTCCAGAATATGGATCAACCTGTGCAATTTTTCCTATCGATGAAGAAACACTGCGCTACTTAAGACTTACGGGACGAAGTGATGAGCAAGTTGCTCTCGTTGAACAATATGCAAAAGCACAAGGAATGTGGCACGACCCATCTGTTACACCGCGTTTTTCTGAGCACATCGAACTCGATCTCTCGACAGTTGTCTCATCTATTGCGGGACCTAAACGTCCACAAGATCGAATTTCGCTTACAGCTTCGAAGTCCTCATTTGAGAAAGTCCTTCCAACTTATTTTTCAGATAAGACTGGCAAGGGCTCATACCCAGTTCATGTTGGCTCGAATTCAACAACAATCAAGAACGGCGACGTGGTTATTGCATCAATCACATCATGTACTAACACATCAAACCCTTCAGTGATGATTGGTGCAGCTTTGCTTGCAAAGAAGGCGGTAGAAAAGGGGCTGACATCAAAACCGTGGGTGAAGACCACCCTTGCTCCGGGTTCAAAAGTAGTTACCGACTACTACGATCGCGCAAACCTGACTCAATATATGGAAGCACTTGGATTTCACCTCGTGGGCTATGGATGCGTTACATGTATTGGTAACTCAGGCCCACTCCCGATAGAAATCAGCAAAGCTGTAAATGAGCACGATCTAGCAGTGACAGCAGTTCTCTCTGGAAATAGAAACTTCGAAGGAAGAATTAGCCCTGATGTAAAGATGAATTACTTGGCATCACCTCCTCTTGTTGTCGCTTATGCACTTGCCGGCACAATGAACCATGACTTCGAGAAAGATTCATTAGGAAACGATAAAGATGGCAACCCGGTTCTGTTAAAGGACATTTGGCCGTCTGCGCAGGAAATTCAGAGCGTAATTGATTCCTCTATCTCCTCTGAAATGTTTAAGAAGGATTATGCATCAGTTTTCGACGGTGATCATCGTTGGAAATCACTTGATACTCCAACTGGCAAAACATTTGAGTGGGATCCTAAATCCACCTATGTTCGTAAGCCTCCTTACTTTGACGGAATGCCGGCAGAACCAAAGCCAGTTACAGATATTGCTGGAGCGCGAGTACTCGCAATTCTTGGTGACTCTGTAACAACAGATCACATTTCACCAGCAGGCAATATCAAGGCAGACTCACCAGCAGGAAAGTATTTAGAAGAGCACGGAGTAGATCGTAAGGACTTTAATTCATATGGATCTCGCCGCGGTAATCACGAAGTAATGATTCGTGGAACATTTGCAAATATTCGTTTGAAGAATCTCTTGCTCGATGGAGTTGAAGGAGGATTCACTCGTAACTTCTTAGATAATGGTACGCAATCAACAATCTATGATGCCTCAACTGCATATCAAGCCGCAGGCGTTGGTCTAGTAATTCTCGCCGGCAAAGAGTATGGATCTGGTTCGTCTCGTGACTGGGCAGCTAAAGGAACCGCACTGCTTGGTGTTCGCGCAGTTATTGCAGAAAGTTTCGAACGAATTCACCGCTCTAATTTAATTGGAATGGGAGTGCTGCCTCTTCAATTTATCAATGGCGAAAGTGCGACATCTCTTGGAATAAAGGGCGATGAAGTATTCACAATTTCTGGTGTAACTGCCCTTAACGATGGCCAGATTCCACGAGAAGTCACCGTGAAGGCAGGGGATAAGACCTTTACCGCCACAGTGCGAATCGATACTCCGGGTGAGGCCGATTACTACCGCCACGGCGGAATCATGCAGTACGTGCTGCGCCAGCTTCGTGGCTAATCTAGACTGCGCAGATGCTTGAATCGATAAAGGGACCCTCAGATCTTCATGGGCTCTCCTATGAGCAACTCTCGGAGTTGAGCGCGGAGATTCGACAGTTTCTCATCACCAAAGTTTCAAAAACGGGTGGACACCTAGGGCCCAATTTGGGGGTTGTAGAACTCACTCTTGCGATTCATCGCACCTTTGATTCACCGAAAGATGTCGTGCTCTTTGACACTGGACATCAATCGTACGTACACAAAATAGTTACTGGTCGCGCTGATCAATTTGATGGTCTGCGTCAACGCGGAGGAATTGCCGGATATCCAAATCGTCGCGAAAGCGAACATGATGTTATTGAAAATTCGCATGCATCTACGGCGCTCTCCTGGGCAGATGGAATTTCACGTGGATTCTCGCTAACTGGTCAGAGCGATCGTCACGTTGTTGTCGTTGTCGGAGATGGTGCACTTACTGGCGGAATGTCTTGGGAAGCACTCAATAACATTGCAGCTGCAGATGATCGGAATTTAGTTGTTGTTGTAAATGATAATGAACGCTCATATTCGCCAACTATTGGTGGCCTCGCAACCTATTTGTCCACACTACGTGTCACACGTGGGTACGAAAGATTCCTTGATTGGGGTAAAGAGCTCCTTGCAAATACTCCGGTGGTCGGTACTCCGATTTATGAAACGCTGCACGGAATGAAAAAAGGAATTAAAGATATCGTCGCACCTCAAGGAATGTTTGAAGATTTAGGTTTGAAGTATGTGGGCCCTATTGATGGCCACGATATAGCAGCGATGGAACGTGCTCTTGAACAAGCGAAAGAATTTGGTGAACCTGTCCTGGTTCATGTCATTACTGAAAAAGGTAAGGGACATCAACCGGCGATGGCTGATGAAGCTGAGAAATTTCATGCGGTTGGAATCGTTGACCCTGAAACAGGCACTCCACTTGGTAAATCATCAACTAGTTGGACAAATGTTTTTTCTGAAGAACTTTTATCACTTGGTAAAGAGCGCAAAGATATTGTTGCAATCACGGCGGCAATGCTTGGACCTACTGGTCTAGATAGATTCCAAGAAGCATTCCCAGAGCGCACAATAGATGTGGGCATCGCAGAACAGCACGCCGTAACGAGCGCTGCCGGACTTGCATTTACTGGGCTACATCCGGTGATTGCCGTGTACTCAACATTTCTTAATCGCGCTTTTGATCAACTTCTTTTAGACGTTGCTCTGCACAAGGCTGGAGTTACTTTTGTTCTCGATCGTTCTGGCGTTACAGGAGATGACGGACCTTCACACCATGGCATTTGGGATCTTGCAATAACCGGGATTGTTCCTACGATGCGCGTTGCCGCACCTCGAGATTCTGCTCGTTTGCGAGAGACTCTGCGTGAAGCAGTAGATATCAGCGATGCCCCAACAGCAATTCGTTTCCCTAAAGGTGCAGTGCAAAGTGATATCCCAGCATTCGAACGCAGAGATGGTGTTGATGTTCTTTATCGCGGAGAAAGCGCCGATGTCTTGCTTGTCAGCATCGGATCTATGGCTGCAATTGCAGTTGAAGCGGCATCACAGGCCTACCGCGAAGGTGTTGGCGTTACTGTGATTGATCCACGTTGGGTCAAGCCGCTACCTGATTCACTTATCTCTATGGCACGCCGTTACAAGAGCGTCGTAGTTCTTGAAGATGGAATTAAGCACGGCGGAATTGCAAGTTCTATGTCAGAGCTTTTCCGTGAAGCCGGAATAAACGTTGCAATTCATAGCATTGGTATCCCGCTTGAATTTATTGAACACTCCAAGCGCTC
>B570J29032_109959002_pt1 | contig 17013 bp, 5 predicted proteins | sample LakMenEpi16Nov12_FD_29032 | JGI IMG/M metagenome (IMG submission 29032) | reverse complement strand
GTATCAATAGATGCATCAAATTCAGAGTCATCTACAATAATTCCAGTAGTATCTGACTTTTCATTTTCTAATAAAGGGGTTATTAACTTGTCGTATTTATCATAGATTTTATTAAGGCTAACATGACCCTCTTCTCCAAGTCCAGGATTGTTATCATATTCTTTTTGCTCTTCAGCTCTTAAATCAGCAATTTGCTCTTTATTAGTTTTAGTTTCTTCTTTTGTAGAAGTATTAACTACAGGAGTAGGTAACTCTGCAGGTATAGGAAACACATCTAAAAGACTGTCTACACTTACTCTCACAAAATTTTGATACTCTGCTTCAGCCACATCATCTATAATAGTTACAGTAGCATCACTAGGAACTACAATAGGACTTTCTTCTGTAAATTCAGTTTCTCCTTGATAGCCAGCTTGCTCTGCTCTTTTTAATAAAAGAGATTGTAGATTAGCTGCTTCAAGTTTTTCTTTATTTCTAAGTTGATTTAATTCTAAAAGACCTTTTCTTTTATTAGCAACCTCTTCAAAAAAAGTATCTGCAACTCTGCCTTTGTATTGAGTTTTAATTCTTGCTATTGTTTCATCAACTAATTCAGGAGTCTCTTCTAATTGATTATTATAATTATATGTAGCATTTTCAGGAGTGACTATATCATTTTGATAATCTCTTAAAGTCTGCTCATAAATTTTTTCAATTCCTTTTTTAGTTTCTAATCTTTCTTCATATTCAGGACTAGTTTCATCATTAATGTCTTTGTTTAATTGACTATTATCCATTTGGAAACCAGCTTTTTCCATAAGAAGTCCTCCAAATAAACTTACTCTTGTAAGATTTTCTTCATTTAGTCCTTGAATAAAATCATTATATTCTTGTTCTTTCTCAGGAGATTCAAACTCTTCTTTAGTTAAAAGAGTATCAATATCATAATCAATACTTAAACCTTTTCTTTGGATAAAAGCATCAATGTCTTCTTTAGCTCCTTCTTTTTGTTTTACTAACTCTTCATCAATAAGTTTTATAGTTTGATCATTAGCTAGTTTTCTTTCTGATAAATTAAAGATTGTAGCAAAATTATCTTTTTCAGAATGTTTATTATAGATTTCCATTAAACCATCAATTCTTGCTGTAGCTAAAGCAAGATTCTGTTTAGTAGAAACACTCATATCTGGATTACTTTGTATTGCTTCTAAGTTCTTTTTAAAGTTTTCTACAGTCCCTGTTCTAATAGCCATAGCTGCCAAGTTAGTAAACTTGTTTTGTTCAAGTCTATCTGCTTTAACATTGGAGTCTGCAGTGTTTTCTCTTCTTAAAGTCATAATCTTATGATCATAATCTAAAGGACTATATATAGTACCTCCAGTATTCATAAGAATATTATTAGCAACATCATCATCAGTAACAGCAGCATCAAGAGCTTTATACATCTCTTTTAACCTAGCTTTATCATTCATGTAGTTTCTTCCTCTACCTACCATACCTATTCCTCCAAAAGCAACTCCTTGGATTAAAGTTTGTGCAACTACATCTCTATAAAAAGAGGTATCTTTTAAACTTTCTAATTGTTGAGCATAGTCTTGTTTATAAGTAGGTACAAATTGATTCCAAATTTCTTCTGCAACTTCTCCAGGAAGACTATGAATTAAACTTGCTCTACCTGTATGAGCAATAGCATTGCCTGATAACTTACCAAGAGATAAGTTATTTACAATATTTCTAGCATAGTTGTATCCTTTAATAGGTGCTGATACAGTTTTACCAAAACCACTTTGTTCAAATTTTTCAACTCCTGTTGTAATTCCTTTTGCAATTTTATTGCCAATACCTGTCTTAGCTAATTTTCTCATTAGCATATTATTGGTAATACCTGGCAAAGCACTTCCTACATATTTCTCAGAAAAGTTTTCTTTTGCATTTTCAGAAAAACCATACCATAAAGATTCTCCCCAAGTGTTAGGTTTGTAAAGAGTATCAAACTCTTCAGTAATATTTTCTAATCCTGCCTTAAGACCTTCTAGTTTTTGTTCTTCTTTATCAGTCCTTTTGTCTTTTTTCTCAAGCTCTGCAATATCATATTTTATAAGGTCTGCTTTTTTATTGAAGTCTTTTTTATAATAGTTATATCTTTGTTCTCCAACTATTAATTTTTGTTTACCATTTTCATCAGTAATAAATTCCATATTACCTGTCTTAGCTTTAGCAGCCATAGCATAAGTACCAGGAGCAAGTAAAGAAGATACACCAATATTAGCAGCTCCTCCAGCAGCTTTAGCCCCTAGATTAGATAATAAAAACTTACTTCCTCCTTCTCTCCATGCTTGTTTTAATGTAGTTTTAGCTGCATCTTTTATAAGAGCATTTGCAATAGTTTCTTCTGCAGCTCCTGCAATTCCTCCTGAAAGTAAAGTTGCTTCCATAAAAACAGCAGAAGTGGCTACTCCTTGTCCCCAACTGTAACCTAACTTGTTTTCAAATAGATTTTTAGCAGCTAACTCTTGAGTGTGTCCTTCAGCTTCTAAAAGACTTTGTTCATTTTCTGAAAGTCTTTCTTTAGGTTTATAGTTAATATTTTTACTATTAAGAACTTTTTCTTTTTCAATTCTATCTGCTTTATCTTTTATCTTAGCAACAGTTAAAGCATCTCCCATACCATATAAACCTACTGTAAGAAGTTCTTTTTTCTGAGTACCAAATCCATCCCAAAATCCTGCTTTACCTGATGTGTAATCATCAATTTGAGTAATTAAATCATTGTATTTTGCAGCAGCTCTTAAAGACATGTCCATATCTGCAGATTGCCCAGGAGCAGTATCAAAATCTGTTCTGAGTTGTCCTTTATGTTCTTGTTGCCACTTTAAATATTCAGGAGATTTAGTATGATTAAGAGTAGCTTGTTTGTGTCTTTCTTGAGCCTTTTTTGCTTCTTGTTCATATTGAACTCTAAGTTCTGTTAAAGCAGGTTGTAAATCTTTTCTTTGTTGAGCAGTAAGGTCATTATATTGTTGTTGTTCTTTTTTATTAAGTCCTATTCTAGTGTCACTAAAAGTATCATTAAAAAGATTAGAGATTTTACCAACTACAGCCATAATAGGAACTGCAAAATTCAAATTATATGTACCTTTTGGTCCACTTTTATCAATAAAAGAAGCATCAGATCTTGAGTATGCAGTGAAAGGGTTTTTTTCTTCTAGTGCTTTTATTTTTCCAGCATTGTCTAATACAGACAAAGCTTTTTCAACTCCATTCTTTTCAGCTACTTTAGTAAGAACTCTGTCTTTTTTTACAGCTTGTTCTTTAGCAAGTTGCTTCATTTCTTTCTTAGCTTCAGAAGTCTCATATTCAATTTTATCTCTTTCTCCTTTATCCACATAGGTAGAAAGTAGTTGAGCACTAATGCTATTATTAGAAGCACTTTGAGATCTTAACTCTTCAAAACTTAATCCTACTCCTGATTCAACCCCTGTACCAGCAGAAAGACTTTCAGGTTCTTGTTGAATTTCTTGTTTTGCTTTGGCAAAAGCTGATAAAATTTTTCTTGATGGAAATGTCATTTTTAATTAGTGTTAAAATTTATAAATCTATTAAAGACCCATTACAACTTTTTTAATTGCTTTTATACTTAAAGCATCAGTTCTTTCTACTCCATTCATGTAAGCTTTTCCCTTATTCATAGTGTAAACATTTCCTGCTTTATCTTTAGTTTCTTGTTTAATCATTTTCCAGTTAGTTTTAGAATTTTGATTTTCAAAATATAATGCATCATCATTTGCAGAAAACCAATTTCTAACTTCAGGACTTGAAACTTGGTTTACTCCAAGTGTAGCTCTAAAAGTATTGTTACCCATTTGTACATGAACTCCCATATTAGCTTGTCCTTGATTATCATATCCACTTACTGCACCAAAAGTTTCTTCTGCAACATCCATTCCAATTTGTTTACCATTTTCATAGAAAACATATTTTTTCTTACCATCTTTAGTAACAGAAAGACCAGCTACACCTAATCTTTGAAGATCTGCAAAAGAGTGTTGTCCATCAGGACTATAAGCATAAGTAACCTTTTCTCCATTTCTATTTCCTACTTTTCCGTCAAGTGCTTTCTTAGTTGTAAAAGCAATCTTATCTCCTTTTTTATCTTCTAAAACTTGTTCATTTCCTTGAAGTCCTCCAAACTTAAATCTAAATTTGTCTAAATCATCTACTATAACTTTTTTAAATGACTCTTTAGTACCTTTAGATAAGTCCATACCATTTAAACTTGTGATTTGATTTTCTACAGTAACAGCATTAAACTTTCCTTCAGCATGAGCTTTCTTTGTATACTCTTCATAAGCTTTAGCAATTTCAGTATTTGTTTGCCATCCTGGTTTATATATAATTTTTTGAAGATTAGCAGGAAGACTTTTTGCAAATGTTGCTAAACTTGAATTAGCTAGTGTACTTTCTGCTTTAGATCTTTTATATGATTTATCTAATTGATCTACAGTACTTGAAAACCCTTCTTGCTTTGCACCTGCTGCTCTTAGTGCTGTAAAATTACCATTTTTTATTTGATTATATGCAACAGAGTTTGGTTTTATACCTAACTGTCCTGCTATTTGTAAAGCAGAATTTATTGTAGAAGTCACTTTAGCAGAAGAACTGGCTCTGTTTTTTGTTAAAGAATTAAGAGTTGCGTCTCTAGTTGTAATAGGAGTTTCATCTATAGTCTCAGCAGTAACATTTTGCTCAGCTTCTTTTGCATCAGCTCTTTGCCAACCAGCTTGTGTCCAATATCCTGAATTTGTAGATAAAGTATCCTTAACCTCAGAGTTACTTACTTTATAAGTTTCTCCAGCAGCTCCCATTTTCTTAGCCCAATAATTGTTAGGATTAAGAACTTCTTTCATTTTAGGTTGTCCATTCTCTATAACAGGTTTTCCTGAAGCATCTAATACAGGAGTCTTAGTATAGACTTCATTAAGACCTACACTTTCAAAACCTGATATTCCTAAAGCATTTCTTCTTTCTAAAGCAGCTTTAGTAGCTGGATCAGCATTAGCTTGTAACATGTAGGCACTTATAATAGTATTAGGATTTAATGTTTCTGAACTTCCTTCATGTCTATATACCCAAGGACCTCCTGGAGTGTCTTTAGTTCTTGAAATTTTTTGAGCTTTTAAATGATTTAAAAAGCTATCATCAAAATCTAATTTATAATAAGAATCTGCAATCTCAGGAGCTCCCATAGCTTTACCTTTTTCTTGGTCCCACTCTACTCCTTTATATTTTGCTAATATTTTTTTCTTTTCTGCAGCAACATAATCTGCTTCAAATCCTTTCTCTTTAGCTAACTTATCTAAGTCATCATACTCAGCCAACACTTTCTTTTTATTAGCTTCCATAGTTCCTACCTTACCTGAAGTACCCCAAGTATTAGTAATGTCTCTTCCAAGAGTATTTAAGTCTGGAGTATACTTTTGATAATTCATAGGGTCACTAATAATACCTTGTACAGCATTATCAATTCTAGTTTGATATCGTTGTATAGTAGCCCTTAATTCAGGAGAGTCTTGTTCTAATACATCAGCTTTTAACTTATCTAAATACCCTTGATATTGAGTAATAGTATCATCTATAGCTTTGTCTTTTTTATCAATCACAGCTCCCATTAACTCATAAGGAGCTTTGTACATCTTGTCATCAAGAAATGTGGCTTCTGTACCTTTATAAAACTGTCCCATGATTATGTTGTTTGTGTAAGTTGACTCATCATTTTTTGTAATTCTTTTGCAGAAATTTTAATTGTTCCTCCTTTACCATCAGGTATTTCTAATTGATTTTTAGTAGTTGCAACACTATTTTTATTAATCGTATTACCTTGACTATCAAGACCAAGATATTTTCCATAATCTTTCATAAGATTTTCAATCATCTTATTTTGTTTCATAGCATTTAAGTCTTTACCTGTTTGTTGTAAAGCTAAAGACTGATCTTTAAGTCCCATTCCTTTAGCAGTATAGTAAGCATCTTTAGCAGCTTCATTAGCCATATTAGCTTGATATTGTCCTTGACCTTTTAATTGGTCTACACTTAAAGCAACATTACCTTTAGTCTTATATATATCTGCAACTTGTCCTGCAGCTCCTGCACTAATATCCATAATGTTTTGTTGTAAAGCAGTGTCATATAACCAATCTAATCCTCTCATTTGATTAACTCCTCTAGCAGCATTTCTAGCTGATTTTTTACTTCCTTGAGTATTAGTTGTTGCTTTTGTTATTGCTTGTGCTTTACTACCTTCAATAGAACTCATAGCTTTATCTAACTCTTTCTGAGTTTCTTTACCTGCATTTTTATAAACATTGGTGTGAGTTACATCAGTACTCCTAGATTCAGCAGCATTCTTAAGTCCTGCAGTTGCTCCAAGATAGTTTCCAAAGAGTCCAGCAAGATCACCTATACCTGGTATACCTCCTTGTTTACCTATTGCACCTAATCCTTTTTCAAGACCTCTACTAAACATAGTTCCTTCAGGATTAACTTTAGTCATAGTTTCAGTCCCTTCAGGAACAAGGTTAGGTGTATAACCTATTGACTCTGGTATAGAATTTTTAAACATCTCTGGATTAGATGTTTTAAAATCTTCTGCCCAATTAGAAAATATCCCTCCTGCAGTTCCATCTGGTGAAAAAGGATCTGCAGTTTTACCTACAGTATTTTTCACTAATTGTTTTAAATTAGGTGCTTTCAAATCTATAGTAGAAGGTATATCTTGTCCTTGATTTTTAAAATAACCTTTAGGGATACCCACATCTTCTCCAGGAGTATAACCAACATAATCTTCTATCATATCAGTATAACCATTTAGATTTGCATCACCTTCTTGATATATCCAATCATTAGCAGGATTAGGATCAGGGTCAGTAAGATAGTCAGTTCCATTAACATATTCAGTTACTCCCATAGCACCTGTACCACTACCATATCTCATAGAGTCTCCTACAGGATTACTTTGCAATCCTTCCATACTAGTACCAAATGCTTTTACCATAGTATCAGCCATAGCCTGCATATTGTTTACTTGCTCTTGAAACTGTAAATCAGATGCTTCTTCTTTTTGAATAGCCATCATCTTTCTTTGAGTAGCATTCTTAAGAGCAGCATCAATTAAAGGTTGAGAAGCAACTTTTTCAAGGTTAGCAATCTTTCTCTCTCTGGCTTCTTTTCTTTCAGCTAAAGTTTCTTTACCTACTTTAAGTCTATCAGAATATATCTTAGTTCCTTCTTCAACATCTTCTCCTACTTCTAATGGAATACCTCCTTGCTCATGACTAGGGCCTTCAAACTCTCCTGTTTCTCCTTGTGGAGTTTCATACATTTCTCCTCCTTCAACTTCAACATTAGACTTAACATTGTTCATACCATTAGCTGCTACAACTCCTGCACTATTACTTGCATCTATATCTGGAGTTGCACCTGGAGCTTTTTTGAAACTACCTGCTGCACTAATACCTTGTTGTAATAGTCCTCCAACTAATGAAACAATAGGGACTACAGAATTACTAGCTACTTGTTTATCAGTTTCTGCTAACATAATATTATAATCATTCAATACTTCATTAGGAGTTTGAATATAATTATTAGGACCAACACCTTGAGTATTAGTGCCATTAGCATATTTTTTTCTAGGGTTCATTCTTTTTTTCATAATTCCTTCTTGGTTAGTTCCAAAAGCTAGTGCTTTAGGGTTATCAGTAATTTTTTCATCAACTTTATCTGTAACTTCTTCTTGAACTTTTTGACCTACACTTTCTTTTCCTAAATACTTTAAAAGCTGATTAAAAATAGGTTCTACAACAGCAGGAGCCTTCTCAAGAGCAAACCCCTTTTTTGCAGTTGCCCCTTTACCTTCAAAAGGAAAAAGAAGACTTAAAGCATCTATAGCATGATTTACAGTTTTTAATCCTTCTCTTTTTTTTAAATCTTTACTTTTATATTGATCTGCATTGTTTAAATCCATATAAGTAGCAATGTCAGAAGCTAAATGAACAGGAGAACTTAAAACTTGTCTGATAGACCTAGTAAAAAAATTAGGGTCTTGCTCTTGATCTTTAGAAATCTTATCAAATTGTTTTTGTACAGGATTTCTTTTTTGAGCTATTCTCCAATCATTATACTTTACCCTAGAGTTATAATTTTCCTTACTCTCATTAGGTAATCTATTAGGATTTGTATCTAATTGTTGTGACCTTGATTTCTTAGGTTGTAACATCTTTCTTTAGTTTATTAAAGGTTAATCTTTATCTTTCTGATTCAGTTCTTTGAAGAGCTGAAAAATTAAAGATTAATCTTGTATCAGCAAAGTTATCAAATATCAGTCTTACAACCAAGAACTTATCTCTAAAACTTTCAAGTTGAGTCCAATCTTTATTAAAGTCAATAGCAGTAGGATTAACTATCTTATCTATATAGTAATTACTTTGAAGAGCAGAACCATTTTTTAAGAACATAGGGACAGTATAATTGTCTCTTATATCTCTTAAATTATTCATAGTCCAATCTCTTTCATTTCTATCTATAGTAGCTTGAGTTAAGTTATTTGTTGTTTGTTGTAACAAGTAATTTACATTACTATCTTGTTTAGGTACTAAGTTAAGAACACCACTAATCTGCTGAGTATTATACAAAAGTATCTTATTAAAAGTTACATACCTTTGATCTAAGTACTCTTCAGAAACAGTATCAAATTTCTTAGCTTCAGTTTGGAATAATAAACTATCCCACACTTTAGTTGTCATAGCACTTGGATTATCTACATACTCTACAATAAAAGGATACCTTACATTATAGAAAGTCTGATAATGATTAGGCCTATTATGTTTAAACAAGTATCTAGAATTTTCATTCCAAGAATAAAACTTCTCTTGTACATGCATATAGAAACTAGGTATATAAGGATGCCAACTTACCCATTCTTTTTTCTTTAAAGAGTAAGACATAGTGTATCCATTATTTACAATCTGAGGTACAAATGTTGCTCCTTGACCTTGTTCAACAACAGGTACTGGTTTTGTACTAATTATTTCTATATCAATAGGAGTTTTTATAGCAGCAAGAATAGTATTCATATCTAAAGCAAATTGACAAGGAGATATAATAAGATTACTTGCAGGACAATCTATAGTTAAAGGACTTCCTACATTACTTCTATCAGGTTTTATATACCAACCATACTGTTCTAACCCTGGTTTTCCATCTGGTCCTAGTAAAGTAGAATATGGATTGTTTAAGAGTTGACTTTTTACAGATTCCCATTCAGCATTTGAAAAGTACCTGTTTCTAGGTATAGCATTAACTTCTGCTAAAGTATAATTTCTCCCTTTTATAGCTCCTAAAGCATGTAATATAAAAGGTTTTGACTCTGCTACTGTAGCTATAGGATAATTAATACCTATAAAAGTTTCAAAAGTAGAGTGAATTCCTCCTGTTTTTGTAAAATTAAAATAATTATTTACATACCCACCATAAGGTTGATTTGCAAAATTTAATGTTACATCATTACCAAAATTATGATAAATAGGGCGTGACTCATTAACAAATGAAATTAGTAATACATTTTTTCTTCTCTCTATAGGAATTAAACTGGCAAGATTTAACCATCTTTCAGTCTCATCATAAAATTCTCTTAATTGTCCTATCCAACCTGAAGGTATTAAGTCATTTGTAATCCAAGAGTTTAAACTTTGTTGAATTTGACTTCTGTCATTATCATCAAAAGAACCTGTCTTATCATAATAAACCCAAAGGTCAAGATCATTAGGTACAGTAGTAAATCCTTGAACAATAGTAGTAACTTCTTGATCAACAACTTTTTCAAATTGCATTTTACAATCTTTTACTCCTATATAGTTCCAACCATCTTCAAGTCTATCTGCAATAATTTGAGCAGGGTTAATAAAGATTACAGAGTCATCTCCTTCAGTACATAATTGATGAGGTACAGAAGGAAGATTAACAATTTGCTTATCTTTTTTTGTAATAATTAATCTTTCTTTATTGCTATCATAAGTAGAAAGAAAACCTGTTCCTATTGGATTTGAAGGGTTGTTTCTATATGGATAAGGTACAAGATTAGTATTATAATATTGTTGATCTACTGAAAAGTCCATGTGAGTTTTAAAGTAGTTACTATTCCCATTATCACTTACAGGTTCTAATTGTTGACCATTAAATAGATACCATTTCTTTTCTTTCCAAGAAGGGAAAAATACTCCAAACTTAGTCTTAGTTCTTGCCCACTTATGAATATTTCCAGCAGAAGAATTTGCATCATCTACAATCTTTCTAGGAGGTACTGAGAAGTATTCTCCTGTACCAATAAAAGATATAATATCAGAAGTGATTCTTTCTTGGAAAGTCTGAGGACAATGCCATAACCCTTCTTCAGTGTGTATATACAAATTATTTTGTATTCTGAATATGTCTGTTATTCTTCCTGTTTCAGCTTCAAGGTCTTTATAATTATTAGGTAAAAAAGCTCTAAAATTATCTGTAAGTTCTTCTTGAAAGGCTTGTTCAGACCAATGAAATCTATGAGGAAAGGTTTCTACACAATCTGAACAACAATCATATTCTAATCCTAAATGATTATATGCTTTTTGACGATTTCTTCTTTTATAGTCAGGGTTAAGTGCATATACTTCTGCACCTGCTACTCCATAATAACCTCTTCCTCCTTTTCTATTAGCATCTAAATAAGTTAATTTCTTAACCATGTGAAAATCTAAAGCAGTTGTAGGTTCTATCTCTTCAGTTCTTACAGACCAAATATCAAAATACTCACGATTTCTTTCAACTACAGTAGAACCTGTTTCAATTAAACCTGGAGCATTTAAGAAGTCAGGAGTATTATCTGAAGCTCCATGTCTTAACCCTACATTAACTGCAGACTCAAACCATAAATTAGCACAATCTCCTAACCACTGAATTTCATCATCTGATGGATTTTTTTCAAATCCTCTTTGATCTCCTGAAACTGGGTCTATATCATATTGTACATAATCATCTTTAATAGTATCTCTAAGTCCTTGATTATAAAGAACATTGTAAGCTTTATTCCAAGCTTCTTGATTAAGTCCTGATATAGTTAAAGTAGTTGCTATACCTACTGCAGCTCCTGCTACTGCTAAACCTGCTGCTGCAACTATTAAAGGAGTACCTGCTCCAAGAGAAAATATAGTTAATACTACTGCACCAATTAATAATAGTCCAGCCCCAATAAATTTCCAAACAGAAGTTTTACCTGCTCTCTGTTTCATTCTAATGTCATGATAAATACTATTTACATATCTCATAGAACTTACATAAGTATCTCCATTCCAAATAGCAGTAGTCCCTGTATTTGTAAGATTATCAAATACTTCAGGATTTTTACTTTCTTTATAATATGGAGTTAACCTAAAATTAGAATAAGGTTCAAAGTTATCTCTATATAGATATACATAAGGAAGACTTGATACAGTTTCAAAAGAATAGTTTTGAAGTAATTGTATAATACCTACTTTATTATCACATGCTAAGTTAAATACATCTACTCCTTTATTAGCACTGTCTTTAGTCAACTTATCCTCTAAAGCAGATAAATAATAAAGGTCTTTAATATTAGAAGGACTAAGAGTAAAAGAAGTAGAAGAAGCAAACTCAGTTATGTTATCTCTAGTTTTTATATGAAGACTTAGTCCATCATCATCACTTTCTCCTTTTTTATGTTTACCTGATACATATCCACTACCATCAACTATATCTCTAATTTTAGCCATACTTTTAATGACTTGAGTCTTATTAAATTGTCCTTGTTGAACAATTTTACTAAAAGTAGCATATTTTTTATCATTAAATTTATGTTCAGGATATATTAATCCTAAAGTATCCTTTTTAATCTTAGAAGCTATTGTACCATATTGAGGAAATAAAAGTCCTTGTGCTACAAAATTCTTTTGTTGAGTTGTAGAAGTTAGTACAGCACTATCAATAACAGTTTTATCTGATTCTGTTCTTTCATTTCTTACTATGTAATATCCTGTAATTTTTAATCCATTAGTATCAATTAAAGAAGGTCTATAAATATTAGAGAAATTAAGACCAAAAACTTCAGTAGTATATAAAGGATCTGAATTTTCTCTTATTCCTACTCCTATAACAATAGTATAAGTAACTTTTGTTACAGTAGAAGTTCCTGTATACTGATACATTCCTGAAGTAGGATTTAAAGTAGGGCCAGTTAGTACAACTGTATTAACATCAGAAGGAATAGGTGCAACTTGAGGATAAGTACCATATGCAAAGTTTTCTACAAGACTAGTTACAAGAGGAGCTGTATCACCATACAAGTTTCCTGAATTAGTAGTATAACTTACATTTGCAGTAGTATTGTTTCCTACTTCAACAGCATAATCATAAGGATCTACTACACCAGTAAAAGTACTTTGTGTAGAATCTTCAGTATATTTTAAAGTAAAATCATAAGCTTCAAAAGTTACTGGATTTCCAAAATCAGCAAGAGTTGCTGTACAATTTTCAGGGTCAGAACATTCTGCAGGAACTTTGGCTCCTGTCCTTGTAGTAAGAACAGATATATTTTTTACAAAACTTGGTGCTTGATTATCAGGGACTTTAGTTATAAAAGGAATATTATGATCTGTTCTTAAAGGAAACCTATGATGTCTTATAGATCTACCATTTAAAGGGTCTCCTTTAGAGTCTGTCCCCCAATAATCTTCTACTCCACAAAGACTATTATCAGTGTAATTTGTCTCTTCACAACTGTTATTAGTATTACTCATAGGATAAATCTCATCACCTGTGGCAAACTTTAAATCTGAAGCATAGTTATTATTTTTTCCAGGGATATGAAATACAGGAGTTGTTGTATTGTCTTCAAAAATATAAACAATACCTAAAGAATATATTTCTCCTGGCATATATCCAAGGCCATTAAAATGAGCTGCAGGATCTTTAGCATTACTCTTATCAGGTTCAGAGACTATTACAGTTTTAGTAATTAAATCTGTATTGATTTTACTTGCATACTTTTGAAGTTTACAATAGTTTACTTGTTTACCTTCTACATCTCCAAGTATTAGTCTATTTTCAATCTGTTCTATACTTTGAGCTTTCTCAATAATATTATTAAACATTGTAATCTCTGCCTGAGTACCTGTGCTTTCATAATTAGAACCTGTATAATAAAATACATTATTTCTTGTAGAAATTTCAGCAGTATATTTAGTATCACTAATTTCTCCATTACCTGCTGCAGCTTCAGTAACAGCTAATCTATAAAAAGGAAAAGTAGTATCTAAACTATTAATATCAAAAGTTATTTTGATAGCTTTATTACTAACTTCAAAGTTTAAATAACTATCATTTCTTTCCATAGTAACTCCTCTCTTATCTCTATAAGATATAGTAGAAGGAGTGTTATAAATAGAAATAGTTTCAGTGCTTGTAACAAACTCTGTAGGGTTAAAGTCTTCATCAAGATACTGAATAGAAAAGTTATAAGAACCTGGAGCCAAAGTCCCTGCTCCATCTACAACTGTAATATCATCTACAATTGGAATCTTTTTGTAAGTCTTAAATAAGTTAAATTTAGAAATATCCCAATTCCCTGAAGGATCTTGAAACTCTTCTTCTTTATCAAAAATAAATATTCTAGGTTTTGGATCAACCCAATATATAACTCTTTCACATCCTCTTCTTAATCTAAAGGTTGCATCAATTTGTTGAGTAACCTTAAAACCTAATTTTTCTAACTGGTCATGGTCACTTACAGCAACAGTAGAATTACATTCTTTATCAACAATAATTATAGCAGAGTCTCCATTAGAGTGGGCTAAGAATATTGCATTATTTTCTTCACCTATGTAACACTTACCTATAGGAATATATCCTGAAGGTAATAGTCCATCAACAGTTAAATCATAACACTCTTGGTTAGACTCTTCATTTGCAATAAAACCATAATCTCCTTCTTTAGTTTCATTTACTCCTGTAAGAACAAATCTAGTTGTTCCTTCAGGTTGATTTACTAAAGAGGAATCTGTATTTAATCCTCCAGGAATGTTTACACTAACTCCTCCTTGTTGTTTTTCTTTAGCCATAATTATCTCATATAAGATGAGTTACCTGATGTATATCTATATTTGTTTGTAAAGTTAGGATCATTAAAGATTCTATCTTCTGCTTGTCCAAGTTTTCCAAAGAAACCATAGTATCTTTTTCTTCTTGGTAATAAGTAGTTACTACCTTCCATAAGGTCTTCATACTCATCAGTTCCCCAAGGCATCTTGGCTTTGTTCTTAAATTGCTTAATGTATTTTAACCACCTTGCTTCAGCTACTTGAGCTATTTGCATAGCCCCTTCTCTGTGATTCCAAGCTTCTCTTTCTTTAGTTTTCCAACCTAAGTAATAAGTAATAGCAGCCTTAGCAGATTCATCATCAGGAATCATAGGATAACCTGTTTCTTGATCTACTCTTTGTCTTAAGTAAGCTACTGCTACATATCCTTCTTTAAAACTAAATCTAAGTTGGTCTCCAACAATAGTATATTCATCTGAAAGACTTGAAGTATTCTCATTATACAATCCTGCATTACATTCTGTCTGACAAACTAGACTATTAAAGAAACTATGATTAGCTAATCTAACAGGAGTAAATTTAGTTCTGTAAGCTTTAGAATGAACCCAACCTAAGTATTCATATTGTAAATCAAAATAAGGTCTGTAATAACCTATTTCTTGATCTCCAATTAATTCTCCTTGGCAATCTACAGCAACTAAATCATCTGTCCAGCCACCACAACAAGAATCTGGAGAACTAATAGGTACTAACTCTTCAGCAATAACTTGTGGTGTACAAGATACAACATCAGTAGGAGACCAAGCATTATTCTTGGCAACCTGAATAATATAATGTAATCCATTAGGTAAAGCTGCTTGATAATTTCTAACTTCAAGAAAGGCAATACCTTCTTCAGAAGCAGAAGCCATTTGCATAAATCCTAGTGCCTCTCCTATCCATTCTATAGCCTCATCTTCATTAAGTTCAACCCCTCTGAAGTCTCTCATATACTTAGATAGTATAGTGTCTACTGTAACATATTGAAATCTATCTTGCATAATCTTTTATTTATTTAAGGTACACAAATATAAGTACCATTTATATATATTTTACTATTAGTAGTAAATATAACTGGAGTTCCTTGAATTAGTAAACTTTCAATTAAAGGTTTGGGAGTTGCTGTAGTTTCTTTTAACCAATGCAAATCTAACACTAAAGAATTAGGCAAATGATCAGCAACCATTTGTATATGTCCATTTAATTCATCAGGAGGTAAGGCTGTATTAACCCAAGACCATGCAGAAAAATGATTTGCTGCTGTAGGTATAGGTAAAAATGGAAGTTCTGTTTTAAACTGTCCTGTCCCAAAATTAGTAACAGTAGACAAATCTATAACAATATTAAATGAAACCATTTGTCCAAACCTTACATAATAAGAATTATAGGTAGGATATGTTCCATTACTTCCTGTAAAAGTTAAACCTGTTGCTTGAAATACAGGAGACCAACTAGTAGTAACTGGTCCAATAGTAGAAGCATCTGCCCAAGTTGTATTATAATTAGAACCATTAACTTTTACTAAGACTTGTCCAGCAGTTCCTCCTATAGCAACTCCTGGTCCAACTGCTCCTTGTATTCCTTGGTCACCTTTGTCACCAGTATTTCCTGTGTCTCCTTTTATTCCCTGAATACCTTGTTGACCTTGTATCCCCTGTATTCCTTGAATTCCTTGTATTCCTTGCAATCCTTGAGGTCCTTGTAGATCTCCTACATCATCCCAAGTATTAGTTATTGTATGCCATACATATAAAGAGCCATCAGAAATAAGTAACCAAGCTTCTCCAGGATTTCCAGGAGCACTTCCAGCTCCAACTTGAAATGCTGCAAGATCAGGGTAAGAACCAAGCACTGTTAAAGCTGCTCCTACTTCTCCTTGAATCCCTTGTGTACCCTGAATTCCCTGAGTTCCCTGAGGACCTTGGATTCCTTGTGGTCCTGGAGTAGTCTCTACTTCAGCCACCTTGTGATAAAGATCAACAATTCTTTGTTCAGCTTTACTTATTCTTGGTAATATCTGTCTTTCTTGCATGGTTTATCATGTTATTATTGTTGTTATTCCTCCATCTGCTATTCTCCAATTATTTGGTGCTGCTTCTAGTTCTCCTCTTTTTATACTTGAGTTTGCTGTATACCTAGCTGATCCAAAACTTATGTTTGTTGCAAGTGGCGATGATATATTTGGTTGTACACCATTTACTATCCATCCATTATATATTGCATCTAGGTTAGTTGATGAGAATGTGGCTGGTGTTTTGCCAGTCATAAAATTAGTAAAATTAGTTACTCCAAAAACATTCCACGAACCTATATTTTGGTTAAAATTAGTAACACTATAGGTGCTACTAGCAAACATACTAGACATATTAGTCACTTTACTCACATCCCAATTTTCAAGAGACTCATTAAAAGCAAAAGCACCCTGAAACATAGCACTCATATTAGTAACATTACCAACATTCCAAGTTCCAATAGGTTGGTTAAAGGTACTAACTGGTGCATTGTCATTATAGAACATAAATGACATATTAGTTACCTTACTTGTATTCCACATACTTATGTCTTGATTAAAATAACCATTTCGTAAAAACATTGAACTCATATTTATTGTTGTTACTGATGCATCTCCACCAATGTTCAATAAGTTTAATGGTTGGTTGTATCTGCTTGCAGTAAACATACTTCCAAAATTATTAACTTTAGGCACATTCCAACCACTTATTGTCTGATTAAATGCATTATTATATGTAAACATACTATTCATAGTAGTAACATTGCTAACATTCCAGTTACTAATATCTTGGTTAAAAGTAGTAAAACCAACATTAAAAAAGCCAGCAAACATATTACTCAT
>B570J29032_109959004_pt1 | contig 17051 bp, 17 predicted proteins | sample LakMenEpi16Nov12_FD_29032 | JGI IMG/M metagenome (IMG submission 29032) | reverse complement strand
CAGCCATTCTCCCGTTTCCCTTCCCCCTATGACCAGGCAGCTAACGCCCTCGGGCACCTTATTCTCCCGGAAAACTTCGGCGGCGATCTTCTGGCAGGCTATGGCGCAAAGCGGCGTTTTTTCAGAAGGTTTCCATACGCAAACATCCCCGCAGATCCACGCTATGGTGGCGTTCCAGCTCCATACGGCAACCGGAAAATTGAATGCAGAAATGATCCCTGTTATCCCTAACGGATGCCATTGCTCGTACATCCTGTGGCCCGGACGTTCGCTGTGCATGGTAAGGCCGTACAGCTGGCGGGAAAGTCCCACCGCAAAATCGCAGATATCGATCATCTCCTGTACTTCACCAAGGCCTTCCTGCAGGCTTTTCCCCATTTCCCAAGAAACAAGCCTACCCAATGGTTCTTTGTATTGTCTTAGTCTTTCACCCAGTTGCCTGACCACTTCACCGCGCCTTGGGGCAGGCCAGAGTCTCCATTCCAAAAAAGATTCTTCCGCTTTCGATAGCACCGCGTCATAGGATTCGGCGTCTGCTGTAAAAACAGAAGCTATAGCATTTCCGTCTACAGGGGAATTAGAAACAATAGAAGTTCCGGTGGAACCAAGCCAATGCTGGCCGGTTGAAAGGCCGTGGTTATGCGAAGCTATTCCAAGTTGCTCCAGAAAGTCTGCCATAATTGCGAGTTGAATGGCAAAGTTAAGTAAATGGGAGGGTGAATCAGTACTGCTCTGAATCGTTGGGAAAATCGTTCGACTTTACATCGCTAACGTAATGCTTAACAGCGGTGTTCATGACCTCATAGAGGTTTGCATATTGCCGGAGGAAGCGGGGTTTGAATTCGTGGTTAATGCCCAGCATGTCGTGCATGACCAGTACCTGCCCGTCGCAGTATTTTCCGGCTCCAATACCGATGGTGGGGATAGTAAGACTTTCCGACACTTCTCTGGCCAGTAAGGCGGGGATCTTCTCCAGTACAATGGCGAAACACCCGGCATCCTGCAGGATCATCGCGTCTTCCTTTAGTTTAGCGGCCTCTGCCTCTTCCTTTGCCCGCACCTGGTAAGTGCCGAACTTGTAAATACTTTGCGGGGTAAGTCCCAGATGACCCATCACGGGAACCCCCGACCCAACGATCCGTTGAATGCTGTCCACTATTTCCCTCCCGCCTTCCAGTTTTACTGCATGGGCACCTGTCTCTTTCATGATCCGGATGGCGGAATAAAGGGCTTCTTTTGAGTTCCCCTGGTATGTGCCGAAAGGCAGGTCTACCACCACCAGGCAGCGATGAACACCCCTGACCACCGACTGAGCATGATAGATCATTTGATCCAGTGTAATGGGTAGGGTAGTTTCATGTCCGGCCATCACATTACTTGCCGAATCCCCCACGAGGATAACATCGATCCCTGCTGCATCAATGATCCTGGAGGATGAATAATCGTAAGCGGTCAACATCGCGATTTTCTCCCGATTTTCCTTCATGGTGATCAGGGTACGGGTGGTAATACGCTTTACTTCCTTGTGTACGCTCATGGTAATGACAAATGGTAGAAAACGAAAATAGATAAATTGGGAGGATGGGCCGAATTAATAAATTCTCATTATTTCTCCATATAAGTGGTTGATGAGGCCGTCTGCCAGACCGATCTTAGGGACGTAGATCTCTGTACAATCGGCCCAGCGCATAACATTGATGTAGATCAGAAGCGCTGGTACGATCACGTCCGCCCTGTCTTCACGAAGTTTGTATACACTCATCCGTTCAGTGAGCGAAAAATTGCTCAGTTCCTTGTGATAGTCCCTAAGAGTTTCAATGGAGAGGGGCTTGCCTTCTTTCCTTTTTGAAAGGGAAAAGACCTTATTGATATTTCCGCCTGAACCTATAGCTGTAATATGCCTGAGACTACGGGTAACGTTCTTGATCTCGTCTTTCATGGTGTCCCAGGTTTGATCGGTCACCATATCCTTCAGGATCCTGATGGTGCCGATATTGAATGACTTCTTATAAAAGAGTTTCCCGTCACTGAAAAAAGTAAGCTCCGTGCTACCACCGCCCACATCTATATACAAATATGAATCTTCCTTACTCAGATTTTCGGCAATATGGTTTTCGTATATAAGGCTGGCTTCATAGTCACCGCTGATCACTTCTATTTCAATTCCTGTTTCAAGTTTTACTTTACGTATGATGTCTTTTGCATTCGAAGCATCGCGCATCGCGGAGGTGGCGCAGGCAATGATACTTTTCACACCGTAGGCATTGATAAGATGCTTGTATGCGGTCATCGTCTGCAAGATCATGGTGATCTTGTCCTTCGAAATGAAACCGGTTTCAAAAACGTCGAAACCAAGGCGTAGTGGCACCCTTACGAGGTTCAGCTTCAAGAACTCAGGTGCGCCGTTATCTCTGACACTGACCTCCGTGATCAACAATCGTGCAGCATTACTTCCTATATCGATGGCAGCCAGTCTCACTTCATTCTTTTAAACATCAATATTATCATGAAACCACCGTAAAGATGATAAGAATAATCCACACGTGTCAATAACTGACGTTAAACGGGCTTGGCGGCCTTCTTCAATGCCTTTGAATACAGGTAATTGTAAACCTCTATCTGGGAGCGTATTTTTTTGCCTCTCGTCTGCACGTATTCATTGTCCAGCGTACTTTTCAGGAGGCGGGCTTTTACATTATCCTTTAGCTGGATATTAAGAATGTCTTTAATCTCTTCAATCAGATGGGGTTCAACCACCGGACACGCGGCTTCCACCCGGTGGTCCATATTTCTCACCATCCAGTCGCCCGAAGATATAAAAACCTTCTCATTGCCATCATTATGGAAAACCATCACCCTGGCATGCTCGAGATATTCATCCACTATGCTTATTGCGAAAATGGGTTTCTTGAATTTTTGCACGTCTGTTACTGCGCAGAATATTCCCCTGACCGTCATTTTGATATCAACTCCCGCTGCAGCAGCCTCATATATTTTTTCGATCAGCAATTCGTCTGACAATGAATTCAATTTGAGTGTAATGGCTGCTGGACGTCCTAGCCTGGCGACCCTGATCTCGTTACTGATCATGGCCATGATCTGCCTGCGCATGAACATAGGCGCTACCAGCAAGGTCTTACACATTTTCAGATTCTTTAATCCCGACTTGGGTTTCTCGAGGTATGCGAAGATCCTGTTCACATCGGCCATAACGTGCCTGTTTGCGGTAAGCATGCACATATCACCGTAGAATTTGGCAGTGGACTCGTTCAGGTTCCCGGTGCTTACAAATCCGTAATGGATGGTGCGATTCCCCTTTCTCTTCCGGATCAGGCAGATCTTCGCATGTACCTTCTGGTTAGGTTCCCCTAAAAGAACCTTTACGCCTTCTTCTTCAAGCACCTCTTTCCATTTCAGGTTGTTTTCCTCGTCAAAACGGGCTCTTAGTTCCAGCATCACTGTAACATCTTTGCCATTTCTAACGGCATTGATCAGCGCATTCACCACTTTTGAATTTTTTGCAAGCCGGTATGCCGAAACTTTGATGGTTGTTACATCCGGGTCTATAGCGGCTTCCCTGAGCAGGTCAATGACAGGATCAAACGAATGGTACGGGAAATGAAGCATCACATCCCGTTTAAGGATCTCATCGGTTACCCGTGTTACGTTCTTTAGTTCAGGATGCATGAACGCTTTTCTTCGGTTGCCGTCGGGCGGGAAAACATTTTCCGGAAACTCCATGAAATGTCGAAAGTTATGGATCCTTCCTCCCGGAATGATATGGTCTTTTTTAGTGAGGCCCATTTTTCTCACCAGGAATTCGAGGAGGGCGGGGTCTATTTCTTTATCATAAATGAACCTAACCGGTTTTCCCTTTCTTCGGTTCTTAATACCCTTTTCGATCTTTTCACTATAGTTTGATGGCTCATCATAATCCAGGTCATATTCGGCATCCTTGGTCACTTTCACCACATGTGAACTGTACACGTCATACCCGAAATAAGAGAATATGCGAGGCAGGCAAAACCGAACCACGTCTTCCAGTAGAATAATATATTTGTTTTTGTCGTTCCGGCCCGGTAAAATGATAAACCTTGGAACCACTTTGGTAGGTACTTCGATCAAAGCATATTTGCGCTGGTAGGCGCTGTTCTTTTTCGACATCACAATAGCCAGGTAGATCGATTTATCCCGCAAGTAGGGCAGAGATGGTATGCTCTCGATCATAAGTGGTATCACAGATGACCGGATGACTTCGTCGAAATACCCCGTTACGAACTCCTGCTGCTTCCTGTCAAGTTCTTTCTCCGTGAGCAGGCGAATATTCTCCTTCTTCATGTCGTGCAGGATGTTTTGCCAGATCCGGGCAAATTCACTTTGCTGTTGAAGCACGATGAGCTGGATATTATCGAGGATATGCTGCGGTGATTCTTCCACATGCATGATCGCTTTGGCTCCATACTTCATCATTCTTTTAAGGGCAGCCACCCGCACCCGGAAGAATTCGTCCAGGTTGTTGGAGAAGATACCAAGGAATTTCAGTCTTTGTTTGAGCGGAACATCCTTATCAGCGGCTTCCTGCAATACCCTTGCATTGAAAGTAAGCCAGCTGATGTCACGTGGGATCGTAGTATAATTCCGAATCTTTCCTTTGACCATACCGAGTAAAAATAACTATAGAATCAACAACTCATTGTTAAGTTTCGATCAAAGAGACCGAATAACAGCTATGATCCCGGACGTGGAGTATCCCTTTACGATCGGTATGATCTTTACTTCACCGCCTTGGGTTAGCACATGATCTGCGCCGGCGATCTGGTCAACCGTATAATCGCCGCCCTTGACCAAAATGTCAGGGGTGACCTCAGCGATCAGTTCAGCAGGGGTTTCTTCATCAAAAAGAATTACCGCGTCAACGATCTCCAGGGAGGCCATCATCAGCAACCGGAAGTCTTCATGATTCACAGGCCTGTGTTCCCCTTTAAGTTTCCGGACCGATGCATCCGTATTCAGGGCCACCACAAGGATATCGCCGAATTCGGCGGACCTCTCCAATATTTCCAGGTGGCCTTTATGCAGTATGTCAAAACATCCATTGGTGAAAACGATGGATTTTCCGGTTTGTCGCCATTCGTTTGCCCTGGCAGCTAATGCTGCACGGTCAAATACTTTTTCCCTTATCCTGGAGGTTTCCTTCATGGGGTTTCCTGTTAATCAGTGGTAGCAAAAATAGGCATATGAGACCGGAACCCAGCACCATCAGTGTTTGAACCAGCCATAAAAGCCAGCCGAATGCGAGCCCGTTAACCTCGTTGATGCCATAAAGTAGAAGGGTTTTCTGAACCGCCAATTGGTATGCCCCGATTCCCCCCTGGGTAACGATCATGGCCAGACTGCCAAATGAAAGGATAGTAAAAGAAGGCTTAATGCCCAAGTGGGCCACTGAGTCCATGGCGTAAAAGCCCAGCCTGATACTCATGAGATACATGGTCCAGATAAATATGGAGTGCAGGAAGAAAGCCGTTTTGCGCTTTACGTTCATTACGCTTGTGAGGCCTTCCCAGACCCCTTTAATGATGGCTTTCATTCTGGCAATGATGCTGATATGGGCGAACCGGTGTATAACAAAACGGAAAGCCAATATAGTCAGGGCCAGTACCAGCATAGACAGCCCGATCTTAACCGGATCGATTTTTCCACTGAACATCCTTCCCAATTCCGCAGAAGCGTATCCGCCAACCAAATCAAGTTGGATAATGATGGTCAGGAATATCACGATCAGCATGCAAATGACGTCAAACGCGCGTTCTGCCACCATGGTGCCAATCAGTTTATCAACAGGCGCTTTTTCGTACTTCGCGAGCAGGGTGCATTTCATCACCTCCCCAAGTCTGGGCACAAGCAGGTTGAAAAAATAACCCAGCATAACAGCGAAAAAAGTATTGGTTGTAGTGGGTTGGAATCCAAGCGGCTCCATCAGGATCTTCCAGCGCACGGCCCTGCTGTAATGGCTGGCCAGCAAAGCGATCATAGCAGGAATGATAACCAGGAACTTAGATTCCAACAGGGAGGTTTTCATCATGGCGATCTCCTCGTCCGACAGGTCCCTGGTGGTATACCACAGCAAGAAAAGCCCTAATCCGAGAAATACGACATACTGAAGTAATGAAAGGATTCTTTTTCGCATGCATTACGGGTCAACCCGTCACCAGTTTATTATCTTTTCCTGGAAATACGACCCAGGGTTTGAAGGTTTTAGCCTGTTCAAAATCCATATGGGCGAATGAAATGATGATTACAATGTCTCCAACAGCACCCAAACGGGCTGATGGGCCGTTCAGGCATACTACCCCGGAGCCCCTTTTGCCTTTGATCAGGTAGGTTTCCAGCCGTGTGCCGGTATTTACATTAACTACGGCCACTTTTTCATATTGAATCATGTTGGCAGCATCCATTAAGTCTTCATCCACAGTGAGACTGCCTACATAATGCAGGTTCGCCTCGGTAATGGCTACACGATGAAGTTTCGATTTCATAATCTCTATATCCATAGGGTCGCAAATTTAGCAATAACTTATTAGTTTATGGGAGGGGGGCTGTTAAGAATCATATTATCGATCAGGCGTACCTCCCCGAGAAATGCTGCTACCAGCGCCACCACTGGATCTTTCCCATTCCAATGGTCAAGGATCTGCAACGTGCGGGCATGGGCAAATTCAAAGTAGTCTGGTTTGAACCCATCCGCTTCCAGCATGGACATGGCCTGCCTTTTTAGCTGCTCCAGGGGGCCCTCACTGAGATGCTCCCTGGCAAAAAGAAGTGACCGAAAAATCCCTGTAGCTTTTTCCCTGTCTGCATCTGGCAGTCTCCGGTTCCTGCTGCTCATCGCGAGGCCGTCTTTTTCCCGGACTGTCTCGCAAACCACCAGCCTGGTCGACCTGCCTGTCAGGTCTAGCATTTTCCGGATCACCATACACTGCTGATAGTCTTTTTGTCCGAGGTATAAATGATCGGGTTCAGTAATGGAAACAAGGACGTCCACTACCTTGCATACCCCCTGAAAATGGCCCGGCCTGAATTTTCCCTCCAATACCGATTCAATTTCTCCCAGGTTGTACCATTTACTTTTCTGGCTTCCCTGTGGGTAGATTTCGTCAACCGAAGGCAGGAAAACCACGTGGCAACCCTGCTTTTCCAACATCGATACATCTGATTCTATGCTCACTGGATACTTCTGAAAATCTTGAGGATCATTGAATTGTGTAGGATTAATGAAAATACTGCATAAAGTACACTGGTTCTCCCTGAGGGATCTTTCAACGAGTAGCAAGTGACCTTCGTGGAGAGCCCCCATGGTGGGAACAAAACCAATCGTACCCTTTTTCCGGAGCCCGGCAAGGTAATTTTTAAGTAGCGCAGTTTTCTTGAATATGATCATATAAATAACCCAGAACCTAAAATCATCTGCCTGTTTTAGCAAGATTCATTACCTTTGCCAACCTTTTTAACCCTTATTTTCATTTAACACGATACCGGGAAAATGCTAGCAAAGAAAAGAATTTTATTCATTGCCAACGAAATGTCGCCCTATCTGGAGCTCACTGAGTTCTCTGAGGTAGTCAACAAACTCGCTATTAAGGCAAATGACAATGGATTTGAGGTTAGATGCATCATGCCGCGCTTTGGAGTGATCAATGAGCGAAGACATCGTTTGCATGAGGTAGTTCGGCTATCGGGTATCAATGTGTCTGTCGACAACGATGATTTTCCACTTCAGATCAAGGTAGCATCCCTTCCAAATGCCAGGCTTCAGGTATATTTCCTCGACAATGAGGACATGTTCAAAAGGAAATTCGTTTTCAATGATGAGCAGGACAGGTGGTATGATGACAACGGATTACGTAGTATCTTCTTCTGCAAGGGAGCGCTTGAGACAGTAAAAAAGTTTGGCTGGCCTCCGGATATAATTCATGCCTCCGGCTGGATGACAGGCTTGATCCCTGCATATCTGAAAACCGTTTATAAAAAAGAGCCTGTATTTGGAAACAGTAAGATTGTTTATACGATCGGTCAAAATACCTTCAAAGAAAAGCTGGGTGCCGATTTTATCAAGAAAGCCCTGATTCATCCTTCTATAAAGGAGAAAGACCTTGAGTCGTTTAAAGACAATAACAATACGGCTATGTACAGGGGCGGAGCCAGTTATGCCGATGCCATTACGTTCGGGGCGGCTAATACCGAAAAAACGCTGGTGGAAGAGTTCGGGAAGGTAAGAGGCAAGAAAGTAATACCCTTCAATGAAGATTCTGATTTAACAGACTATTTACAATTGTATCGCGACCTTGCGGACAAATAGAAACTAACTCAAGAATAAATTATTGCAGGTGAATTGGAATACGCTATGGAGAGCATCTTCTATTGGACTATTTTTATTACTGATCGCTTTCAGCTGTACAAAAATCAAGAGCACGGACATAGGCTCAGAGTTAATCCCGACGGTAGACAATATCAGCACTTTCGATACTACGCTCGATGTGATAACCGAGAATTTTATTTTCCCAGATTCCTCCAACCCAAGGGTTTTTTTTAATACCAACGGCTCCACGCCCGATATGTTTGCCGGTTATATCAGTAACGATCCCCAGTTCGGCAGAACCACGGCAACAATGTATTTCCTGTTCAGTCCCAATACGTTCCCGTTCCCTTATGAGGTTAAAGACAGTCTTTACCTTGATTCAGTGGTGTTAACCTTAAGGTGGAATGGTGCTGTTAACGGAGATACAAATGCGATTCAAAAGCTCAATGTGTTTCAGGTGGACCAGCAGATCGATGCTGACTCGGCTTATGCCCTTACGGATGATATTCCTTATTCCAGGTTACTTGGATCGAGAACTTTTGCGCCCTCTATCCTGAATGACTCCATTCCTTTGCGAACCGGGAAAGTGGTCAACCAACTGCGCATTCGGCTCAGTGATGATTTTGGCAATGAGCTCCTCAGGCTGGATACCGCGCTTGGGCAACCCCTGAGCAGGGATTCCCTTTTCCGCAAGTACCTCAGGGGGTTTGCTGTTACTCCTGACATTGCGGGAGCCTCAGCTGCAAATGCGTTAATGGGCTTCAATATCAGCGATACCAACAGCCATGTCCGGATATATTACCGCTACGACACAGCGGCAAGGAAAGACACAACATTTAAAACATATCGCTACACCCTTTCGTCGGGTTTTGCCAATAATATAGAACGGAATTATACAGGTTCCGAATTTGCAGCAACTGTGGCTCCGGGACCCGACAGCATTGTCTACATGCAAACCACGCCCGGAACCTACACTGTTATACGGATGCCTTCTTTGAATAGGTTTAAGGCGCTGAAGGGAAACGTATTGGTTCACAAGGCTGAACTATCCATGCAACAGATAGCGACAACCGGCCAAGGGGATGAACTGTTCAAAGCTCCCGCGTATCTCTATATTGACTATAAGGACACCGTCATTAACAGGCAGCGGCCATTTTTCCTGGATGCTTTTTTACAGGGCCTTTATCAGCCGTCATTGATTGGTGGCATCCGTAAATATGTACCCGGCCCCAGTGGAACCGTGATCTCCGAGTACCGTTTTAATATTCCAAGGTATGTGCAGGGGATCATTACGCGGAACGATATCAACTTTCCGATCTACCTGTATTCACCGTTTGCGATCCGATACAATGATCTGTTCATTTATGATAACGTGAATCCAATGGCCAGTGGACGCGTGAAACTAGGCGGGGGAACAAAAACCGGTCAGAAAATGGTGATGCGAGTCATATATTCAACGCTTTGACGATAAATATTTAAGGAAATTTTTAGTCGGCTTACTATCTTTGCTACCGAAAATAAAACTAACTGAACTATGCCTTATCTCTTCACGTCGGAATCTGTATCGGAAGGACATCCGGATAAAATTGCAGACCAGATATCAGATGCACTAATTGACAACTTTCTGGCCTGGGATCCACAGTCCAAAGTTGCATGCGAAACACTGGTGACCACTGGCCAGGTGGTCCTTGCTGGTGAAGTAAAATCAAAGACCTACTTAGATGTCCAGAAGATTGCCCGTGAAGTGATCGCCCGTATCGGTTATACCAAGAGCGAGTATATGTTCGAAGCCCATTCCTGTGGAATCATCTCTGCCATTCACGAGCAGTCTGCTGATATCAACCGCGGTGTAGAAAGGCAGAATAAAGAAGACCAGGGCGCCGGCGACCAGGGTATGATGTTTGGATATGCCACAAATGAGACAGATAACTATATGCCCCTGGCGCTTGATCTTGCCCATAAGATACTCCAGGAATTATCTATTATCAGGAAGGAAAAGAACTCTAAGATGCCTTATCTCCGTCCGGATGCAAAAAGTCAGGTAACCATAGAGTATGATGATAACGACCGGCCGATCAGGATCGATACCATTGTTGTATCAACCCAGCATGATGATTTCGATAAGGATGAAAAAATGCTCGCCAAGATTAAGAAAGATGTCATAGACATCGTTGTGCCAAGGGTAATCAGCAAGTGTAAAAAAACAGTTCAGCAATTATTCAATAAAAAAATCACCTATCACGTAAACCCAACAGGTAAGTTCGTGATTGGCGGACCGCACGGTGACACCGGTTTAACTGGAAGGAAGATCATAGTTGACACTTACGGAGGCAAGGGTGCTCACGGCGGCGGTGCTTTCAGTGGAAAAGATCCTTCCAAGGTGGACAGGAGCGCAGCTTATGCTTCGAGGCATATTGCAAAAAATCTGGTTGCTGCAGGTGTTGCAGACGAAATACTGGTGCAGGTTTCATACGCTATTGGCGTTGCCAGGCCGATGAACATTTTTGTTGACACCTATGGTACATCGAAAGTTGATATGACCGATGGACAGATTGCGAAGATCGTTGACGAGTTGTTTGATATGAGGCCCTACGCTATTGAAACCAGGCTGAAACTTCGCAACCCGATCTACAGTGAAACAGCCGCATATGGTCACATGGGCCGCACGCCAGAGTTCAAGGAGAAGGTTTTCGAAACAGCTGAAGGTAAAAAAAAGAAGGTAAAAGTGGAACTCTTTACCTGGGAGAAACTTGATTATGCTGATAAAGTGAAGAAAGCATTCAAATTAAAATAAATCAAAAAGCCCCTTTCTGGGGCTTTTTGATTTATCAAATCCCCCTGATATGCAAGAAAATCCCTGGACAATTCTGTCATCAAAAGAGGTATACACCAATAACTGGATCACGGTAACTGAGTTCCACGTGATCAATCCCGGCGGTGGCAAGGGCATTTATGGAAAAGTGCACTTCAAGAACCGGGCAATTGGCGTGGTGGTGCTTGATGATGACCTCAATACATATCTTGTGGGGCAGTATCGATTCACCCTGGGTCATTTTACCTGGGAGATACCCGAAGGCGGAGGTACCTTTGATGAGGATCCCCTGGAAACAGCAAAACGTGAATTGCAGGAAGAAACGGGTATCACTGCGGGAAGCTGGGAGAAACTGCTGGATTTTCACTTGTCCAATTCTGTTTCTGATGAGTTTGGCCAGGTTTACCTGGCGAGGGCACTGACGTTCGGTAAGTCGGCCCCCGAGGAGACAGAAAAGCTTATCGTTCGGAAACTACCTTTTGAAGAAGCATACCATATGGTGCTGCGTGGAGAGATCACTGATTCCCTTGCTGTAGCGGGCATACTGAGAACAAAATTATTTTTACAGGAATGATGCATCATCCCAAATCCTCTTTTAAGAATACGTTTATCATAGGGCGACAACCGGTATTGGAAGCTTTGCACGCCGGTAAGCAGATCGACAGGATCTTCATCCAGAAAAATACCGGAAGTGAGATCATGCATGAGATCAGAAAGCTCGCCAATAATGCAGATGTGCCCATTAATGTTGTACCGGTGGAAAAGCTGAATAGCCTTACCAAGGCCAACCACCAGGGAATAGTAGCCATAGCCGGGCTGATCAGTTATACCGATCTGCAACAGGTGATCGATCATGTGGTGACAGCAGGCGAGGTGCCCCTTTTTGTCATGCTGGACGGTATAACGGATGTGCGCAATATTGGGGCAATTGCCCGCAGTGCCCTCTGTTGCGGAGCACAGGCCTTGATCATACCTGATAAAGGAGTGGGAGCCATCAATGAAGAAGCAATGAAGTCTTCCGCTGGTGCCCTGAATACCATCGATGTTTGCCGCGTAGGTAGCCTGATCAAAGCCATAGACACCCTGCACTTGAACGGGATCAAGGTTTGTACGGCAGAAATGAAAGCCGACAAAAAATTGGATAACATTCAATGGATCGAGCCCTGCTGCGTGGTTATGGGCAGCGAGGATAAAGGGATTCAATTGTTTATAAGCAAAGCGGCAGATGAAAGATTCACCATCCCCATGTCCGGAAAATTCGAATCGTTCAATGTAAGCGTGGCAGCGGGTATTATCCTATACGAAGCTTTTAGGCAACGGAATCTTTAAGGCTTCCTGTCTCTCCATTTCCCTTCTGATGATGGCATTCTTGATCGACAAAGGCATGATCTTGTTCAATTGCAAGAAGAAACGATTAATCTTTCCTGGCACCCAGATATTCTTTTTGCGAAACAAGGCATTTAATCCTTCTTCCGCCACCTCATGGGGATCCAGAACGGATCGCCTCGCAATGCCTTTCAAATTTGCATGGATGGCTTTGAGCCTGTTATTGGAGTTTACGGAACCGGGACATAACACTGTCATGCTTACCGATGTTTCTTCCAAACTGAACTGCAGGGACCTGGTAAAGGAGATCAGGAAGGATTTGGTGGCTACATACACTTCTTTGTAGGGCATGTAAAAAAAAGCGCCCAAACTGGCCATGTTCAGAATGTAAGCATCAGGCATTTTCTTCATGTCTGGCAGAAACATGCGACAAAGCGTAACCGGAACAATGGTATTCAGGGTGATCTGTTTATGATAAAAAACGGGATCGATATCTGTAAAGGGAGCGTTTGATCCAATGCCTGCATTATTGATAAGCACGCTGATATGCAATCCTTTTGCCCTGACCATATTGTACAAATTTCCACAGTTGTCTGCAACACAGAGATCCAACTCAATGGGCACTACGTCAATATTGTATTTTTCTGCCAAGGACTCGGCCGTTGCCGTTAGTCCTTCGCCTTGCAGTGCAACCATTACCAGGTTGTAACCCCTGATGGCAAGCCCTTCTGCTAAGGCGAAGCCAATCCCTTGTCCTGCTCCTGTTACCAGGGCGTACAGGTTGTTGTTCAGAATCTGTTTTCCCTGATCCATTCTACCGTTTGTTTGATGCCATCGTCCAACGGCCTGATCTTGTAGCCGATCTCACTAACCGCTTTTGAGCTGTCCAGTTTCCAGTGGTAAATATATCGTTTTACCCAATCAGGAGTGATCATTGGCGGGGTGCCAGTGATTTTAGTCCAGGTAACCATAGCATGGCTGGTTGCTACCATCAAAGGATAGGGGAGATTATAGAGCTTTTTGTTGACGCCGCTGTATTTGCGTATGAGGGCGATCAGGTCGTTGAAACTGGCATTGACCCCGCCGAATAAATAACGTTCACCAGGGGCACCTTGTTCCATGGCGGATATATGTCCATCTACCACATCGTCAACATGGCAATAGGAGCCCACATTATGGCCATCGCCGGGTATTATATACCATTTCTCCTTCATGTACAGTTCCACGATCTTGGTTACCGGATTACTGCCGGTATCAAGGCCCGGGCCGTACACGCGCGCGGGATTAACAATAGACAAATTCATGCCCTGTGTAGCGAAGTCCAGCGCTATTTTCTCAGCCATGGTTTTCGTTTCCTCGTACAAGTTGAAAAAGCCTGTAATACGAGCATCTTTCTCCGTCATAGGTCTTTCATTCGATGGACCGATGACGCCTGCAGTAGAAGTATAAACAACTTTACGTACACCCGCATTTGCGGCCACCTGGAGCAAATTTTGCGTGCCTTCAACATTTATATGCCGGAATACGGAAGGATCCTTTGCCCATAGGCGGGCATAAGCAGCCAGGTGGTACAGTCGGTCAACGTCTTTCATGGCGTTTTTCAATGAGGCCATATCATGAAGATCACCCCTGATCACCTTAATATTCGGCCGGTCAAATTGAGGGAGCGTCGGATCTTTCCTGCAGAGGATCCTGACGTCTTCTCCGGCTTCAGCCAACTTGCTTGTCAACAACGAACCTATATACCCCGTAGCTCCTGTTATTAGAATACCCATACTATCAAATTCATTACAAATCTGTGTACAAAAATAATCGAAACATGTCAAAAAATCATTTCTTCAAACGGAAGAATGCTTTCGAAAAGTTAGTGCTGACTTCTGCAGCGCTGCAAATCCCGTTGGTGTAGGTGTAGAAATTACTATTGCCATCTGGCAACTTTAATTCATAATAATGAGGGCGCACCTCCTTCAGGGGGATGAACTTCCTGAAGTTTTCTGAGAATACTATTTTTATGCCTACGGGTTCATCATGGTATAGGCGGGCGGTGCTGTACGTAATGTTTTCCTTTATTACTTCCTCGCGTTCATCCTCCTCATGGATATCATAGTGATTTGCCTTCCAGGAAATGGTGGTATTAACACGGGACTTCCCGTTGACCGTCCTGAGCGCCGACCCATTTACCAGCATCCCATTTCGAAAAGATCCTGTAACCTTCGAATACAAAGAGAACGTCATGAGCATTTTTATCTTCACGGTAGACTCGGTGCTATAATCTATCGTCCCCTCATTCAACGATTTTGTGGCAAAAAGATCGCCGATCACATCTCCATTTCGGATAACCTCATAGTGCAACCGTCCACTCTCCATGTTACTAAACGATAAAAACGACAGGGAGGGGATGATGAAGAACAGGAAAGGCCTTATGACTCGCCACTTAAGTACCACTGGGATTGAATTTTCCTCTAATTATTTGTCAATATAGGCTAAGACGTTGAGTATTCCGATTTGTTACAGGGAATGTTTGGTTCGAAAAAACCCATAAAGCAGAGCCAATGCCCAATTCCATTTAATTCAGGCCTCCTTTGTACCTTGCGGTATGAATCATGGGGTCCAGCTTATCGAATGTCCCAGGGATGCTATGCAGGGATGGCAGAAAATGATACCTGTCTCAGAGAAAGTGCGGTATATTAACGCCTTGTTGAAGGCGGGCTTTCATACCATTGATTTTGGAAGCTTTGTTTCCCCGCGGGCCGTACCACAAATGGCAGATACCAGCGAAGTGGTAGGACAACTTGAGATGGGCCAAACGGACACTAAGTTATTAGCCATCATTGCCAATACCCGGGGGGCGGCAGATGCCGCGTCATTTGAGCAGATCCATTACCTGGGATTTCCTTTTTCCGTGTCGCCCACATTTCAGCTTCGGAATACCAACAGCACCCTTGAAGCATCACTGGTGCGGGTTGGAGAGATCAGCGAACTTTGTTTAAAGCACAACAAGGAGCTGGTGGTTTATCTGTCGATGGGATTTGGCAATCCTTATGGTGACCCATATGATGTGGATATATTGGGTGAGTGGATGCTCCGGATTCAGGAATGCGGGGTTAAGATGATGTCGCTCGCAGATACCGTTGGACTGGCCACTGCGGAAGAGGTAGGCAGGGTGACCAGGGCGATGGTATCTTCATTTTCGAATGCTCTGATTGGCGTGCACCTCCATGCGGCTCCGGCAGATCTTGAAGCTAAACTGAATGCGGCTTACCAAGCAGGTTGCAGGAGGTTCGATGGGGCCATTGGCGGAATTGGTGGCTGCCCTATGGCTGGGGATGAACTGATTGGCAATATGGATACCCTGGCCATGATCAATTATTTTGACCGTCTCGGCATAAGGGGGAATATAGACATAGCGGAACTTGAACACTGCAAGCGGATCTCACAAGAAATTTTCATATGAACATGGAATTCAGAAGGGAACTTGATGTCAGGCCGCTGAAGGAAAAGATCAACATCAGGGATCAAATGATGCTCACGGGGTCCTGTTTTTCAGAGAATCTTGGCGGGAAGTTGGTTCATAATCGCTTTAATGTGCAATTCAATCCCAGTGGGATCATGTTCAATCCGGTAAGTATTGCGGATTCGATTACATCATACATTACCAACCGTTCCTACGATCACAGCATGATCTTCAAAAATCAGGAATGGTGGACCAGTTGGGACCATCATTCCCGTTTTACACATGCCGATGCCGACGAGTTACTGGCTATGATCAACGGCTCCCAGAAGGCTGCGCATGAGTTCCTCAAAAAAACAAAATGGCTGATCATTACCCTTGGCTCTGCCTGGGTTTACCAACTGGACAACGGAAGGGTAGTGGCGAATTGCCATAAAGTGGCCACGGATAAGTTTCGAAAGAAACTGCTTTCATTTGAAGATGTATTGAGCACACTGGATAATGTGATCCATCGAATTTTTTTGTTCAATCCGGACATCAGGATCATGTTCACCGTAAGTCCGGTGAGGCATTTACGAGATGGGTTTGTAGAAAATAACCGGAGCAAGGCCGTGCTGATCCAGGCGGTTCATCACCTGGTGGATAAATTTGATAAACTCTATTATTTCCCTTCTTATGAATTGGTGATCGACGACCTGAGGGATTATCGATTTTATTCGGAAGATATGGTACACCCAAACTACCAGGCCACGGAATACGTGTGGCAGAAATTTCTAAAAGCCTGCGTGGACGGAAGCTCGCTCAATGTGCTGGCAGAGATCAATACCATCAACGCAGCCAGGGCGCACAAACCCTTTCAACCCGATTCTGATGCGCACCGTAAATTCAGGAAAAAACAGTACGATTCCCTTCAAAAGCTGATGATAGAATATCCCTATATCAACTGGGAAAACGACCTGTCCTTTTTTGCTGATCACTAACCTTCCATTCCAAACTCCATCGTGGCAGGCTCCTGGTTCCTTGCGATCAATCAGTGGACCCGGTCTCCCCGGATCTCAAGGGCGCTAATGATATCGGCTTCATAGTGCAACCATTCCTGCCATCTC
>B570J29032_109959006_pt1 | contig 17104 bp, 33 predicted proteins | sample LakMenEpi16Nov12_FD_29032 | JGI IMG/M metagenome (IMG submission 29032) | reverse complement strand
GCTTCGGGGTGATGTCTTTTGATTGTTTCGCAAATGGCGGTAGCCATAATGCACTTACCCAATCCCCCATCAATTTGAAAGATAATATTCATATATGCAACATTTGATGTCGCAAGTTATGAATTAGTTAGAAAGTAAACAATAGTAATTTCGTTATTGCCAAAGATATTATAGACACTATATAAACAACAAAACCCACGATGTCTTAAACAAGGTGGGCAAGTCGTTTTGTATAACTATGGCTTATCGGTTGTTGGGCAATTAGGCCCAAGGCAATGGGGTCACTTGTGGTGAAACGGGGGGATTCTTTTGAGAATCAATTTGCCCTTGAATACACGCTTCAACGGAAATGATTCCATTTTCACCCAACTCTTGTTGAATCCATCCAACAACGATGTCATTAGTCAAGTCCTCGTAAGGAATGAAAGGCGACACGGATGCGGTTGAAAATTGAGCGGTATTGCCCAAAGAAGCGGTGTAAGTACCATCTACGCCCGTTACATCGTAAGAAGCGATTACTACATAGTTTTGCTCACCATCAATGGTTTGTGTCCAAAGTGTGTTTACGAGCCAAGTATAATTTGTCATATTGCTAAGTTAATTTGTTTTTTTTATGCTAATAAAATCTTTTGTGCTACTCCGTTAATTACTACGTTCCATACTTTAGAAGAGGTATTGACTTCCGTCGTAACTGCACCTGCGTTTATTGCAGCACTACCTACTACAAATTGGTTATTTGCTGTTGCTGTTGCATTTCGACCTAAAATAACACTACCGCTAAACGTGCCTGTATCTGTCTGATAGCCTAGAAGTGAATTACTTGCCCCCAACATATTAGTAGCCCCCGCTTGTAATCCTATAAAAACATTACTCCCCCCTCCCGTATTGCCACAACCTGCTTGATATCCAAAAGCGGTGTTATTAGCGCCAGTGGTGCATAATAATGCTTGATACCCCACTGCGCTATTATTGTTGTTCGTGCTGTTTGCACACAACGATTGAAATCCTATTGCGGTATTATTTATTCCCGTACAATTTGAGAATCCCGCTTTATTGCCAAAAGCAACAATACTTCCCGTGCTATTGTTAAATCCCGCTTGATAACCTACGGCGGTATTACAATCCGCGTTATTAAAATTTAACGCTTGATACCCGACGGCCACACTACCCGATGCGGTTGTATTGCCAAAAAGAGCATCCACACCAACCCCCGTATTTTGAGAACCGCTTGTGTTACAAATAAGAGAGCGATAGCCAAGACCCGTGTTATTCGAGTTGGTATTGTTTTGCAACGCTACGTAACCCAATGCCGTATTACCCGTTCCCGTAGAGTTCAAATTAAAGGCACAAGTACCAATTGCGGTGTTCCCACCACCCGTGGTATTTGTACGACCCGCATTAGAACCGAAGAATGAGTTGTTAACGGCGGTTGTGTTTGAATATCCCGCTTGATAGCCCATAGCGGTGTTACAAGATGCGGTAGTATTTGAGAATAAGGATTGTGTGCCTATTGCCGTGTTAAATCCTCCACTTGAATTAGTTGTCAAAGCACAAAAACCAAATGCACTATTGCTTGAATTAGTATTACTACTAAGAGCATTCCTACCAACGGCGGTATTACCACTACCCACAAGATTTGCACCCAATGACGCTGTACCTACTCCAATATTATTGCTACCCGTTGTGTTACTCAATAAACTTTGTGTACCTATCGCAACATTTTGAGTTCCCGATACATTGTTTTGTAATGCACTTAATCCAAAAGCATTGTTGTTATCACCCGTGGTATTTTGTCTTAATGCTAAAGTACCAAAAGCATTGTTAAAACTACCCGTTGTATTGTATCGTAATGAAGAAACTCCGACCGCATTATTTAATGCACCCGTTGTATTATTTTCTAAGGCCACAACACCAAAAGCCGTGTTATAAGAACCGCTTGTAGTAGACAACAATGCCCCTCTACCAAACGCGCTATTTGCCGTACCCGTACTATTGCACTTCAACGCATCATTACCGAATGCGCTCAATTCACTACCCGTTGTATTTGCTTGTAAAACGCCATCTCCAAAAACCACATTACTTGTAACGCCACCATTACCATAGTTGGTCATAAAGCAAGTTGACAATTTAAGTGGGCTTATATTCCCACAACCATCACTAATACACGTTAGCGACGAGGTCAATGGTAAACAATTATAGGTTCTCAATGAACCCGCAACACCTCCACCACTCCCACCGCCCGTGTAGTCGGTTATAGGTTGAACGATACCATTTGTATCTTTGATTTTGAGTAGGCCGTCGTTATCGTCTACAAAAGTTGACAACCCGTTGGCACTTAGTACCTCGATATTTCCCGATAGTGATTTGGTTACTTGTGGCATATTATTCAAATAGTTTTGCGATAGGGCATACTTTAACGTGAGTTAACCCTTTGAATATCGCAACACCTATTTTCTCATCCTTTGCAAAAAGATAGACACTCAATTCACTTGGGTCTATTTCATTCTCTTCGCCTTGCTTAACCATACTTTGTAGAATAATCGGAGTAACCATATTCTCTTGCCCCAACAAGTCCATATTGATATTCATTATGCGCTTGTAGGTGACTTCACCTTTTGGTTGCCATTCTAAGCATTTTTCATACTTGATTGGACTTTCCTCATTTCCACTAAAGGTCAAACGGATTTGAACATTTGTGTACTCTACTTCGTGGGTTTTTGCAATTGACTTGATGCCTTTAACAAAGTCATTTGCAATCTTACCTCCAAACATTTCTCCTAACATATCTTATATTTTTAAATATTTACTACAAATATAAACTCTTAATAATAAGTATCGTAAAGCGACTTCAACTCTTTTCCCGTTGTTGAAAAACGAATAGGAATAGCGGTGAATCCGAATAACGTCTTAACCTTGAACGTACCAACAAAATCTAAAGGAACATCCTTGGTAGTCAATGCACTTGCTATTAAAGAACGCCAATTGTTCAATACCGACTTTGGGTCAAAAGATAAAGTTAATTTAACCCTTGACTTGCCGTTTGGTTCGATAGTGGTTTCATTGGGTTCGGTAATAGAACCGATTTGCGCATTGTTGGTGAACACCTTTACATCAATGTCTTTGATAACCGCTTTAAAGTTACTCTTATTGATGAATGTAAGATATACGATACCTTGCGCTTGGGGAACTATTTGGGTCAATACAAACCCATCAACGCTATAATCCCATTGGTTTGCTAGTAACACGTTACGATAGATATATCGCACGATTGTAGCACCCGCAAGTCCCGCACCGACTACTAGTAATACTTTGTCCGCTTTCATTAGTCTAAAATTAGTTTCCAAGCAAAATAAACAATAGCCGTTCCGATTAGGGTGTAAAGAAAACCATTTGGCAATCCTAACACAACGGGTTCTTTGGCGTTAAGCCTTTCCGAGCGTTGTTTGATTTCTTCAATTCGACTAGAAATTTCGGGCTTAAAAGTTTCTTCAAACTTCATTCCGAAAGTTTTGGCCGTGGCTACATCGTTGGCGAATTTCGCTTCGTCAACACCCGTGTTTGCAAAAAATGCTTCAAAATCTTGTGTCATTACGCTTTTCTTTTTAACAACATATAAGCAACTCCAATGATAGCAAGTCCCGCAACCGCATAAATAACTAATTTAGACGTTCCCGTTGTTTTTGCCACATTACCCGCCAACGCATCAATTTCCGCTTGAATACGCGCTCTATCTTCGGGCGTTTTAGCGGTAAGCAATTGGTCGGTTAAACCTTTCATTTTTGCTTTTGCATCCGCCTCTTCTTTTGCTTTAGCATCCGCTTCCGCTTTTGCTTTAGCATCCGCTTCGGCTTTCGCTTTTAACGCATCGGCCTTTTCTTTAAGAGCAACCGCTTGGGCAATAGCCTTTTCTAAATTGGGAATGATATAATCGGTCAATGCTTTTATATTCGCTTTAGCCTTACCCGCGCTTTGAATGGTGCTAATTTCACTTTTATCGGTCGAGTTAGCATATCGTATTCCGTCTTTACCCGTATTTTCTTGGTTTTGCCATTGTACTTTTTCGTAGTTGGCTTTTTCCAACAATGAATTTAAAACATCCAAAGACGTTTTTGCATCATACTTTAATATCCCGTTATAATAGTCTTTTGCACCATTAATTTGAGTTTGGGTAGGGTCGGTAACTATGTTCCATTTAGTATCTTTTTTAGCCAACGGATTCAAATTATTAATCCTACGTTTGATTTCCTTGTCGTCCAACATTGTATTGTCACCCGTGGCGTTTAAAAAGTCATTACCCGCATTAAGCATCAATAAGTTATCTTGTGAGGCGACACCACTAAAGTTGTCCCACTCCGTATTTGTCCAAGTCAATTTCATCATCTTATTTTTTAAACTTTCTATACATTAGGAATCCTACGATACCCAAAACCAACACACCGCCAATAACAAGGACGTATGTACCCGTTTTAGAATTATCGGTTGAACCCGTTACTTGGCTCAATAACTTATCGAACTCTTTGTTTTCCGCTTCCGTCTTTGCAAGTTCGCAACCCGCATTATCGTAAGCCGTCTTAAAAAAATCCAAACGCTTCTTATAAAGGTTCAAGTATTCTTGCTTAACACGCTTATCACCCGCCTTATAAGTACTCATATTCTTTTCTTCGGTGGCAATCGTGCGTTGCAATGCGGTCATTTTACCCTCCAAGACTTTGCAATCCTTTTTATCGGCATCCGTTAATGGCCACCACTTTTCAACTTCTCCTTCACGACCCGTAGCATTAACGCTATCGCTTACATCGTTGAATCCGCTTTGTTTAAATGGCCCACCATTAGCATACGAATAGTCTACATCAACGAATCCGTCAATCGCGTTTTTTGCGAACGCATAATCGTCATTCATTGGCTTTTCGTCACCCGTAAAGCCAAAGGCCATATCGTCGTTTTGGTAAAATACATCTATTTCCATTTCGTTTTTATTTAATAATCCAATCGTTTGGATTTGCTAACAATGTTGTTCCGTTACTATTCTTGAATACGATATACCAAGGTTGGTTAAAACCTACCGCTTGGCTAAGTACACCCAACTGCGCTCTAGTGAATTTATCGCTAGGGCTATAAGTGTATGCTTGAGCCGTGGCAACGTATTTGTTCGTTGTCTTATCCAAGTTCACCAAAATCAATTTAGTTGTTCTCAATGCACTCAAAACACCCGTTGGGTTCTTTGACCACGCTTGTACCATATCCGCCGAGCGTTGTCTTAAAGCCGTTCCCGTTGCATTTGCTTTTGCGCTTCTATTTTTGGCAACGATAGTGTCGATGATTTTTTGCAAATCGGATATAGGCGTAGTTTGAGAAAGGGTAATTCCCAATCCCAAGTTCAACTTGTTATAAGCCGAAATGGTGTTTTTCCCAATAATGTGGTCAACGTCCGCCCCTACAAAACCCAACAAAGATTGTAACTCTTCTTGTTTGATTTGTAATGGGGTTAATCCCATCTTTTTAGGTGTAGTTGGTGTTTCGGGCGTGGGTGTAGCATCGGCATCACCATCACCACCTTTGGCATTTTGTACTAGTTTTATTACTACATAAGTTGCAAGTAATGCACCACCGAAATACAAAGCGTATTTTATGTTTTTATCAATTTTCATATTATAATTTGATTACGTCCTCTCTAAAATATGCGGTTTCATCGGCGCGTTCGTAAAAACTTCTTTGTTCTTGAAACGCGTCAAACACCGCTTTTGACAATTTAACTTGCACCCATACAAAAGGTCTATTTGTACTTGGATTGATTGTTGAACCCTTATCGTTCACCGCACCAACCGCCGTACCTATCAATGTATTTGCATTGGCCACACTCGCATATATGTTCTCTACAAAACCATCATTCACATAAGGTGAATATCTACCCTTTGCATTTGGAATTTTAGACAATATCTTTTTGTTTTTGATAAGCACATTGGCATTTTTATTAGCCAATATTGTGTTTAAAGGCGCATCAATTTTCTTTTGTTCCGCACTAATTTCACTAGCATCTTGTGGGGGTTCGGGCGGTGTACTACCATTGCCACCACTTTTGGGTTTCTTTTTAGTCACCAACAAAAAAATGCCACCCGCAATAGCGACGGCGATTAAAGGGTATATGTACTTCTTATTGATTTTCATTTTTTAACCTCCTCAATTTTTTTGAACAACGCTTCCATTTCCGCATCCAACTTGTTAGTACTTGCGTTTGATTGATATTGTCCTTTTTTGATTTTATATCTACGATACAAAACCGCACCGCCAATACCTACTACTAATCCAAGCGAAACATAAGTCAATATTGTTTTTGTATTCTCGTTCATTTGTTTACCAATTTATAACCACGATACATTAAATATCCAACCGACAAACCCAATGCGCCAAAAATAATTACTTTCAATGTTTTGCCATTGCCACCGAATATACTCCCAATACTCTCACCAATACCCGATACAACATTTGATGTGTCATCAAGCAATTCAAGACCACTACCCGTAAGATTCAATATTTGTGGTAAAATAGGAATCGTAACACTCGCGTAAGTGTCTAAACCTTCTTCTCTCGCGTATTTACGAAATGCACTATTGAAAGTTCTACAATCACGATGACCCGAAAATTCCGAACCTTGGGCGTAAGCATAGTTAAAAATAAGTTTAGCCCTTTCCGAGCCAAAATGTTCTTTCAAGCGTTTGTGCCACGCTATCCATTCGTCACATTTCCACCAAGTGTCACTACCCCATTGGTCGTAGTCGGGTGCTATATTCCAAGTTGTTACCGCCATTGTTATTGTATTACGATGTTCATTTTTTCAAAGTCGTTTATAAACTTGTTAATCAAGTCGTAACGCGCTTTGTTTTGTTGGGTTGGTTTCTCTTTGAAAGTTTCTAGGAACGCTTGATAAGCCTCAATCCTTGGATAACCAAGTCCTAGGTAAATCAATAAGCCGTTCAAGTCCGCTTCCATTTCATCATCAATTTTCTCGTTCAAGTAAAAATGCGAGAACTCGTGTAATAAAATTGCCATCCGCATAGGGATAGTGAATTTGTCAAACGAAGTTTTTGCTACTTGAATCATTCCACTCTTCCGTCCGATACGGGCGGGGGTGGTTAATATTTGGCCATTGTTACCAACGATGTTTTTCACGTAGTTGATAAAATAATTGCCATCGTCACTTTGATACGTTGTGTCCGTTGCAAGTGTACCCGCATTGAAACAAAACTTTTGAGCAAAGTCAACGAAATTTCTTATTTGTGCATTTCCAATATCGCCAAGGTCAATCCTTCGCTCTAGTGGTGCTTTAGACACGGAGGTTATGCTAAAAGACGTTTCCGCATCTTTCTTTACACCTTGCCCCATTCTATCGCTATAAGCCTCTACAACCGCAATTTCGGGTGTAAGTGGCATACGAATATGAAAAGTTTCTTCGCCCGTAATGGTTTTCCACCTTTCGGTAAATTTACGTTCGGGGTTTGAGGCATCATATACCCGCAAATGAATCTTCTCCGCTTTTGGCGTAGTGATTTTCACTAAAAGTGTGAGGGGGGCATAGTCCGTGGTTACTTTGTATTTCATACGGCTTGTTTTACCTCTTCGGGTGTTTCTTTAACATCCACACCACCAACTTTTAATTTGTTCAATGCGCGGGTAATTGCATCGTCCGTTCCTTTATCGGCATCCAAGGGTGCTTTACTAGGGTTCAAAGTTCCCCTATTTGAATAGATAACTATCAAAACGGCCGTTACGGCTAATAGGGTCACTATGTCCTTCTTTTTAAGCATTTTTTTTGTATGTCTTGTAAATAAAATAAACGCCAATTGCTAATGCGCCAATGATTAATAGGTTCTTACCGAAAATGCTACCCGTTTGTAGTTTGTCCTTAAAGAAGTCGCTAGAATCCCCGTTGGTGGTGTTGTCACCATCCGCGTTGTTGTATTCTTCTTGCGCTTGGATGTTAGGAATAAACTCTCCCTTGGCTTTTTCGCGTTCCAACCAATCTTTAAATGGCAAATTAGAGCCACTTTGTTTCCATAGACGATTTGCACTTACCATACTCATTTTATTAAGGACGATTCCAAGAACGACGGATTTGGTCTAAACTCAAACCACCATTGAAATTGTAACCATCAAAAGGCTTGAATATATTTCCACCTTGCGTAGTTGTACTTGATGTAGGAGTACCAATACCCGTGATACCCGTGTTAGAGGGTGCATTCGTAGTAGCACCTACACCCGTGGATGAAGTACTAGCCGTTACAACGGGCTTTGCACCACCCAAACCCGATAAAACAACGGGATTCGTTGGAGTAGTTGGTGTCACAATACCGCCACGTGGTATATCTTGAATGACTAAATTAGGGTTTGGAGTTGGAGGCATAGGAGGGAAAAATCCTCCGCCACCACCACCGCCACCGCCTTGTGGCTCTTCACCTAGTGGTTTTTCTTTTTTAGTATAGCGATTATACAAGTAGATTGCACCAACGGCAACCGCACCATACATCAATAAATTATTATTTGTCATCTTTTCAAAATTAGTGTTTTTTAATGAAAAATTAGGATGGGTCGAAACCCACCCTAATTCACGGCTTTTCGTTCAATTAAGCGTCGGTTTTCGGCTTCTTGAAAACGAAGTAAAGTACACCCGCAACAACGGCAAGGGTCAATACAGTTTTAGTGGTTTTGTTCATAGTTTTATTTTGTTAGATTGTTTAAGTTCAATGTTCTTGTTGTTGGAAATACATTCGCATCCGCCATATCCGCGTATGAATCATCTTCACCCGAAAAATCGCTAAACGATGTATCGCCGTTAATAGTTGCGCTTGATAGCACACCATCCTTTTGGGAAATTAAGTATATGGCGATACCCACCAATACTAATCCGCCAATCATATACTCTTTTTTAATAGTCATATCAATTTCTTTGAAATATAAAATAGTTTACCGCACCCCCACCAATAGCACCCAAAATGCCACTTACATAAAGGTTCTTTTTTGCATACCAACCATACATTAAACCCACTATCAATCCAACCGCGCTACCTTTAATAGTAGACCTACTCTTTTGGATGAAAGTGTCGTGCGTGTCTTGACTTTTTAAAGTCTTGACATTGTCTAGTGCATCTTGGAACTCGCTCATTATTTTGTTGTTAAAACTCTATATACGATGTAACCCAATACGGCAAGTGCGCCATAAAACAACACACCGCCTTTTTGTTCTTTGGTCACTATTTCTTTTTTAGGTTCATCTAAAATCAATTCCACATCCGTACCAATAGTTAATGCCAAATCTTTTTTTCCCGTACTTGTGTTAAAGGTATAGACTTTATTGCCCCCATCGAGTACATCGACATCGATAATATCGCCTTTAGAACCACCAAAACCACCAAGCATTCCTTTAGTTCCAAAATCTTTGAGTAACCGCGCTTTCATACTATTGCGTGGCGATGGATTTTTATTTTTCAAGGCTTCAATTATATCTATTGAATTTACGAACTCACCTTGACCCGCTCTCTGACTCATTATTTCTTTTTATAGAAGTAAACGGCAACACCAATTAATACAAGCGCACCCACACCGATTAATACCATCGTTGTGGTACTCGTACCTTTAGTTGGTGGTGGTTGGTTCAATTGGTCACGACCCGTATTCAAGTCGCCACTCACCAAGTTAGCGGGTTGACCCGTTTGCTTGACCGACCATACATTCAAACCCGTGTTAATCAAGTTTTGAATTGTGTCGGCGGTGAATACGCTTGATAAAAACGAACCGAATCTCCCTCTTGTACGTCCCTCATCACCCGTGGTAGAAGCACGCCCCGTAGAAGTGATGTTCGTTGGGATATTATTTAATGTCAATTGGTTCGATGGCGTAGTCGCAATTCCCTTACCCGATGGCAAATCATCAACAAGATTGGAATACCCCTCACTTGCAACCTCCGAAGCCAAAACCCCAAAGTCTTTACGGAATCCTTCACTCTTTGTCAATAAAGAACCAAATGCGGTTTCAATTTGCTTAGTGCTTGGGTTGTTTGGTAACATTACCCCGTGTTTACGAATAATAGCCACCACATCGTTGGGACGGCTATCAATAGTCAATGCCGTAATTGCATAGACATCATTCGGTGCTATATTGTTTGTCATTTCTTATTTACGATTATTGCTGCGGCGATAATTATCGTCGCCGCGATTAACATTGCATTCGTTTGCATAGCGAGTTTCGTACTATCGCTTTGCACTTGTTGCTGTTGATTGTTACTCAAAACGGCACTTGAAAGAACTCCATCCGCGCCCATAAACGACTCACCTTTCTTTTTGCATCCGCATTCCCCATCCTTGGGTGCGAATACTTCTAGTAGTAATTCTTTATCGGGGTGCATTTCGGCAATTGCTCGTAATGCGGGTTCGCCTTCTTGTGCTACCAACATACGAAGATTTTCGCCCATTCGTCTACCATCTACGACACGATAGCCGAACTCGTTGATGACCTTTTTAGACCCGCTAGGGTTGGTCTTTGCGATATATTCGTAAAAATTCATTGTTTCTTTTTTCGGTTTTAATAAAAAAAGGGTGGGCGAAATACACCCACCCTTTTTTGGATTTAAAAGTTGGTTGGATTAACCTACCAATTTAACGGGCTGTGAACGCACGATTCCAGGGGAAGCGAAGTCACGAGATACCGCCTTACCCGCTAATCCACGACTCAAGTTGATGTTATCACTTGGGTACAAGTAGAAGTTAACAGTGGTAGAAGCCAAGATAGAGTTGATGATAATTTTTGTGTAACCATCAATTCTATACCCATACCGCATCGCTAAAACGCCCGTCTGTTGCTGGTACGGATCGATTGTTGGGATGAGGGGCTTTTGAGCCAAATTACCATTCGCGTCTTTAGTTTGAACGCTTAAAGTTTGCAACAATTGAGTCTGTGAAGAAGACTGAATATAAGTCAAACCTACGCTAAAAGGTTGAATCATAAATTGGTTTAACGCTTGTTGGTAAGTTACGTTAGGGATAGAAGACGAAATCGTCAAAGCACCCGTTACGTAATTACCACTTGAGTTAAAGTTAGCCGAGTTGATATACTCATAAGAACCAAGGATGTCAAAGTTACTTACCGCCGAACCCGTGTTGGTTACAGTGATGATGTAAGGTTGAGAAGTTGGGGCCATAGGACTCATTGCCCCATCACCGCCATTAGCGGACATAAAATCTTCGCCTGCGGTGAATGACAAATCATCGTCAAAGAACCCGTCGGCATTTACGAAACCCTCGTGCGCACTTCTTTGTGCGTCTGCGAGATACTTGCGAATACTCATAGTTTTATTTTTTAGTTTTTAGTTGTGTTTGTGAAAATTATGGATTTGGTGTAGATACACGGGCTTTGTCGATTGCCTTTTGAATTTGATTGGCGACTAACACACCCACGATAGTAATTGTAACTCCGTACAAAATTCCTTTGATTAATTCGGTTTTCATTTTATTGTTCTTTTTCCTTGCATTAAATAGCACAGACCATTCGCAAGTCGATAGCAAATTTATTTACTATAAATTAGTAGTAATGGTATCGGAAATCAATAAACGAAAATGAAACTATGTAATTTAATTTCACTTAACATAGTTATCCCTATGAGAATATAGGGTGTAAGTACTTTTATTTTAAGTACATTTTCTTCAATCTACCCAACTCGTGAGTGATTGCGGAATCGTGTGTATATTGCTTTTTACCACCAACACCGCGTAATTGTAACATTGGAGTAATAGTTCGTCGATAATTCTCATTCAAATACGCTTTACAAGCGTCGCTAAACATTTTATCATCCACCTTTCCTTGCAACTTCATATTCTCACAATCTACATATTGGTAGAATCTTTCATTGCCACCAAAATATTGAGTGTCGACCATTATTTCGGTAATACGAATTAACTCATATTTGTCTTCATATTTACGTTGGTGTCTTTTGGAACTTTCCGTAATTTTATGGAAACGCAACCAATTGATGTTTTGCCACACCTTCGGCCCTATACGACCAATACCTTGATAGTGGAGAATAATGTCCAAATCCCTATGTCGGTTTGTTGCGATAGCACCCATTAAATCTTGAGGCATCATATCGCTTACAAATCGGTTAATATCTTCAATCAATAACAACCCACCACTAAATGTGTCTAGAATTATATTTAACGTAGTGGCGAGGTCATCCAAAGTCATCTTTTTTCCGTTAGGATGAAAAGGTCGCACCCTTCTAGCCTCCACCATTGGGTGTACGGAAAAACGAATCAAGTCTTTAATTGCTATACCCTTAATGTGGGTATATTCATCGTTAACATCTAGTATTAACGCTTTACGCCCTAAGATACCACTAGCGGGGTTTCCCGACACATAATTGGCAATAAGTTTGTCGGTAGTCCAAGACTTGCCCACGCCCTTACGGCCAACCGCAACCCCTAATAGCGGTTCTCTCATTCTTTCTTCCTCCGTCCTCGTGCGCCTTTGACTTTACCACTTGCAATATCTTCCATTTGCGACAAAATAGCGGTATCGCCGAATTGTGGCGCGGGTCGTCTTTGACGGGCTTTTCTAATTGACTCATCAACGACTACCGCATCTTGTACGGGTTCTTCTTTAATCACTTGCACCTCTTCGGGTTCTACATATTGACGCTCGGACTTCGCTTCTTGACGGGGTTGTGGCGCGGGTTCTTCGTATGTAGGTTGGGTGGGTTGACTTTCACGCGCGGGCGGGGGAGTACTTGGTCGGGTATAACCGCTACTCATTTCTTTAAGTGTTTCAATCAACGAGGCGTTTTGTTTACGCAATCCGTAAATCATAGCACCCTTGGTTAACATATCGACACCGAAATAGTAAGCGAGTAATTGCTCATCGGTCATACCGATACCGCGCTTCATCATTACCCGAATCATTACGGGACGAACTTTGTCCTTAAATTCTTGGGAAACGCTAATTACTTCCGCCGTTTGCGAATTGTACTCATTGATGTAATCAAGAATCCCTATTTCTTGGCCATTAACGGGCAACGCGATGTTGGGGTCAATTTCCCCTTTACGCATCATTTCTTCAAACTTAGCGGGGTCGAATTGAACCAACTTGTTTCCGAATCCGTTTAGTTGCGAGTAGCCATCAAGCACGGCATCGGTTAACGCAGCGGAGGCTGCGCGTTGGTCTTTCTTATCCAAATTCTCTACATACGGGTTCGCGCTTGAAACATCATCATCGTTCAAACCCCAAGCCGTCCTATCGTCCGTCTTTGCACCACTACCATTCATATCCGCCTCAAACCCATTTTGTAATTCATCAAACGATGGGGGTGTGAACACGGGTTCGGCTATTGGTGTAGCATCGGTAACTTCTACATTAGGTCTTGTGTAAGGTCTTTGCTTTACATTCTCTTGTAACGGATTGTAGTCCGCATCCAACGCGGGTTGGTTGTCAAAGGATATTGTATTGTCCATATATGTATTTTTTAAGATTGAATATTTTCGGGAATTTTTTCTAGGTGCTTGTTCAAATTGGTTCTACTAAACATAAGTTTTTCGTGAATCTTTTTGTCAAAAGTAGTTTCGTTCGGGTAATCTTCAATGAGTTGTTTCGCCTTAGATATGGTAGACATCGAAGCGTGAGTGTAGGCACTTAAATCCGACAACCCATAATTCAAGTCAATGTAGGATATGTAAACCCAACACGCGAACGCATACTTGCGAGGGTATTTTCGGCTTTTACCAAAAAGTACTTCGGTCGGTATGTCGTAGGCTTCGCAAACGGCTTTCGCAGCCACGGCTAAATCACTTTTCCATAAGACTCCTTGGCTTCCTTTTTTAAGGATTGATATAGTTTGAACCAAGCCTACTTCGGCAAGGGTGTCACTAATTGCGCTAAATAGATTTTCAATCTCCCGATTTTTGCTCGTTGTCATCGTCAATAAAAATTATTTTTCCCTCTTCGCCCCATATTTTTTTTGCCACTACGGAGTGAATCGATTGGTCGCCTTGCGGACACAACACGTCAAACACCGCTTTTAACATATTGTCTATGTCGGGTTTTACTTGATGTGGCTTTCCATTCATCGTCAAACGCTTTTTGTTTGACCAAGAACTCGGCATTGGCATTACAAATATAACATTTACTTCGTCTTTCAAAACAAATTTGTGCATCAAAGCATAAGCCTCGATTCCTTGCTTCACTAAACGATACTTGGTAATGGGAACTCTAGGTGGATTAAGCCACTTATCCCGTTGGGTCATTCTAGGTTTCCCCATTGGGGTCACTCCAAATTCATATTCCATATTTGCTCGTAAATTCTTTCGATTGAGCAACCGCTTTCGCGCAATACACCGCAAAATCAATATCGCTTGCAAAGTGTAATCCTAAAAACATTCTACTCATTGAAATATCGTGTGTCAAACTTTTAAGGAACTCATAATGTTCGGGGTACTTGTTACCAATTAATTCCGTGAGTAATCGCGCTTGAAAAGAATGTCCACTTGGATAAGACGGACTAATCGCGCTTCCACTCTTAAACGGAAACAACTTCGCCTTGTAATATTGAGCCACTTGATATGGGCGAGGTCTTTGGTAAAAGAACTTCAACTTCATTAATAAAAACTTTGAATCTTCAATCAATCCATCTATTTCGCTATCTAGGTTTTCACCAATCTTGTCCGTCACATATTTTTTGAAAATTGTGACTAAATCTTGGTTATACCCCATATAACGTGAAATGATTTTTTCATCTTTTTGTTCGGGTAAATTTTGATAAGCAATTAACTCCCGCAATTCATCTTGCGTGGCTTCGCTATCGTTGGGTGGAAATGGATTGTCTTTGAGTTGCTCGTATACGGATTCGTAAGCACCCGCTTTAAGGTACGGCAAAATTTCATCGACGGGGTTTCCGTAAGTTACGTTATTAAGCCAAGGACTCATACTTGTCGCCCATTTGCTTTTTGAGGTTCAACTTCAATTCGTTGATGTCCCTTCTTGCGTCGGCATCATCTTTATCCAACTTGAGCATAGCCTTTCGGTTGTAATAAATATTCATCACCAACGAAACAATCGTCAATCCAATAATGCCTATTGCTACCCATTGGCCAAAATCGTGACTTGCATCATTGTTTGTTTCGGGCGCGGTTTCTCCACCACTTGCCATTTCATTGGCGTTTGGTACGGGTGAAACTACATTCATAGGTGATGCGATAGTGGATGCGTTAACCGCCTCTCCCATTCCGCTTGATTGTGCGGGTGCTTGACCCGTCGGTTGTGCTTGTGCTTGTGCTTCCATTATGCTACGAATTTGATTGTGTTGCCTCTACGAAAAACTCCACGATATTGATTAGGCTTTACGGGTTTTTTGTTACCCTCAAAGTTTACCTTGGGTTCGTTTTCGGCGATAATTTCTCTTTTGATTCCTTTGATGTCTAGTGTGTAGTTCCGATAGATAACTCCTATCACCGCACCAACACCAATTATAGCGACACCAACTTTTGCTTTTTGCTTCACATCGCCTTTAGTGTAGTACATCGCACCTAGTACCAACGTCCACCAAATAGGGTTGTATAAGTAGTAGGCCATTGATGTTCTCTCCCAATATTGCTTGGATGTTATCTCTCCCGCTTTCCACTTATCCCTCAATCGCTTTTCGCTATGAAAGTAAAGTGCGTCGGCGGGGGTCGGTATAATATCGGACAATATAAGTCCTACCGCACCCGCATAGAGTAAGCCATTGGAATATCTACCTTCCGATGCGTTCGATATGTCTTGGAATATCTTGTGCATTTAAGACTTCTTCCACGCTTTTCCCGCTACATAAAAGGTAACGTAGATTGCACCTAAACTCAACGCAACGCCGAGTAATGCCATTGGCAAATTAAATTTTCCGTTAGTTTCCATATTATTTCTTTTTAGTTTTTGCTACTTTCACAATTTTCGCATCCATAGTCTTGAATGCACTTCGGTTTGTCTTAGCCCCTAGTATTGCATAATACTTGGCGGTCTTTGCTTCACCTTCCGTTTTGAATGTTTCATCAAACATATCGGTCTTTCCAACTTTTACTTTGTATGGCATATTATTTATCCGTGTTAGGGGTGTCGGTTTTACTTGCGCCAAAATAGTAAGACACAATCATAATTATGATTGACACTACGCCTCCACTAATGGAATAATAGATGTCTTTTTGGTCACTTGGGAAATCCCAAAATATAATTGAGAATAGGATTGCAAACCCCAAAAACAATGTTAAGAATGCTATAATGGGGGTTGAGTATTTGGTTAGTAGTTCTAGAAATTTCATAGTTCTTTTTTTAATCCGCGTTTTCGATATACCACTCTTTGAAAGAAAGTTTGCTACCCGACTTTTTCCATAAGGCTTCGTACTTTGCCTTTTTCGTTTGCAACCTCTCGTTAGCCTTCGCTAAACCTTGGTCAATCAAAGATTGCGGAATTTCTTCTACAAGCGTTCCATCGGGTTTGCGGGGTCTATCGTCCACAACATTTGCGTTGGGTTTCTTCAATAATTTATATCCGACGAATAGCACGACGGCGGTAATTCCCGTGTACATTAATATTTTTTGATTAGTAGTCATAATTACAAATATACAATTACTTTTTATATAGGCGATAGTACTCAAAATCCGACTCTCCGCCGTTCTTTTTGTATGCTAACCATTCTTCATATAGTGGGCCACTTAACCTAGCCACATCACTTGTTGTTGATGTATCTAAGCCAACCTCCGCCATACGGGTTGAAAATACCTCTACCTTTTCGGTGGCGACTTTCAACTCATCGGTGGCTTTCGCTAAAGTTTCTTGTAGTTCTTTTTTCTCTTCAATTTTACTTTCTACAAGTGCCTCTCCTTGTGCTTTAGCCACTGATGTTACGGCGGAAGCCATTTTCAAGTTACCCTCTACTTTTTTAAGCATTGTTTCAATTTCATCCACGGGCGGTTGATTTACCGCGCGCAACGGGGTAAATATTTCAATACACAACAATATTGTAACGAATACTAATAGAATGTGTTTCATAATTTTTTCATTGTGTTAATGATACGAAGTTCGGTAATTGCACTTGAAAGG
>B570J29032_109959008_pt1 | contig 17136 bp, 26 predicted proteins | sample LakMenEpi16Nov12_FD_29032 | JGI IMG/M metagenome (IMG submission 29032) | reverse complement strand
AAAAATCTAACTGTTGTCCAAAAAACAAAAGAAAATGATCCTAAATGGGAATGTGGACCTTGCAACGATATTGGCAGGTGTCCTTATCCTGTAATCAATCATACGATGAAATGTTTTAGAGAATTACCTGATGAAATAGTAGAATCAAAGACAATTGAGTTTCTCAATAAATTTTGCGTATAAACTATATTAACTTGTGGCACAGTTATTAAAACCAACAGAAGTCAGCGTCAAAACCGTAAATGGTGAAGTTTTATTAAACATAAAACTAGATATTAATATTAATTTAACTCAAAATAATGTTATACCTAATGTTATACCTGAAAACAAGGTTGAAAGTAAATTAGAAGAAAAGAAAAAAGAAGAACCATCTTTATGGGAAATACCCGATTTCGTTAGTGTCCCAAAAATAAAATTTGGAAGTAAGGAGCAATAAAATGAGTCTTGGATTTGATGTCGGTACGTTTTCTTTGATTTGTGCCAAAAGAAATAAGAAGGAAATTGAATTTAATAAAGGAATTAATGCATTTGTAGAAATCCCTTTAGAAAATCGGTTTTTATTTAATATGATGAAAAACTCTGGTGTTCCTTTGATTGAAAAGGACAACATGGGTTATATCCTTGGTGATTCTGCTGTAAACATGGCTTATACGTTAGCTTCTCTGGAATTAAAGCGTCCAATGTCAGAAGGATGCGTTAATCCAAAAGAAAAGAGCGCATTTGAAATCCTTCAGATTATGATTCATTCTTTGATTGGCGAAATTGATAAGGATGAACAAAAGCTTTATTATTGTGTTCCAGCAAATGCAGTTAACACAGAAACTGATGCAGATTACCATCAGAAAATCCTTCATAGTATATTCAAGAGTTACAGAAGCGAAAATGGATATAAATTGAATCCTCATCCAATTAATGAAGCATTAGCAATCATTTATGCTGAAATGGAGAAAAAGGCTTATACAGGGATTGGAATATCTTGCGGCGGCGGAATGGTAAATGTTTGTTACGCAATGTATGGCAATCCAGTGTTTCAGTTTGCTATTGTGAATTCAGGTGATTGGATTGACAAACAATCGGCTAAAGCAACTGGTGAGAGTACTACAGTTATCAATAAAGAAAAGCTTAGTGTAGATTTGTCTAAAGAGCCTAAGAACATGATTGAAAGGGCAATTGGCACCCAATATAGGATCATGATTGAAAAGACCGTCCAAGGCATCAAAAACGGGCTTGCAAGCGCAAAAACAAATGTTAGGTCTGCTGGGGCAGTTGACGTTGTTGTCGCTGGTGGGACATCATGTATCGCTGGGTTTGACATCATATTTAGAGATGCGATGAAGAGTGCTGGTTTGAATATTGAGCTTGGAGAAATTACAAGAGCAGATAATGCAACTTATACAATTGCTAAAGGTTGCCTAATTGCTGCGGAGAATTCAAATTAAATGAACAAAGAAATTAGAGACATTGGAATTGCTGCTTATCTTGTCATGCATGACTTCAAACTGCATGACAAGAAAGAAAAGAATTTTATATTTTCGATAGAACCTATAAACAGTAAAAAGTTTGAAGATCTCAAGATCAGTTATCTTTCTAGTGAGTTTCATCATTTTGATTCATGTATTATGAGTTTAAAGAAACTTGAAGAATATAATTTTAATTTAGATAGTGAGTTTTTTATCAATGATTTAGGTTGTGCTGCTTATCTTTTGATGCATAAATTCAAGCTTCTTGGTAAAAAGAACAGATATTTTTATTTCGAGATATCGAGAGAAGAAGAAATTCAATTTAGAGAAATAATGATTCAATATAGCGGAAGTGATTTCCACAGTTTTGACAGTAAACTAATGTCTTTGAAAAAGATTATTTAGACATCATTTTTTCTAGATCGTTAAGATTTTCAGGTGGTTTTTGCTTTTTTGAAACTACAACTTCTTCTTCACAAATAGCCACCAAGTGAGAAATATTTATAAAATTCATTTTTTCTCCTTGATAAGATTTGTAGAAAATTCCATCTTCATTTATTTCTGTAGGAAATCCAACAAAATAAATAAGCTGTTTATCCTCTTGCATGTTCCTTTGGTGAACAGAAGTGAAAAAACTGCAAGGCTTTCCAATAAAATGTTGTTGTAATTTTGTAACTGTAGTTCTATTATCCATGTTAACCATCCATTTGTTTTTCAGCTAATCTAATATACTGAGACAACATGTTTTTGTCAAATCTAACAAGAAATTCATTCCAATCCTTTATGTCTAATGGTGGATGAACAGATGAAACTTCACATCCAAATGACTTTAATAGTTTTGCTGAATTTTCAATAGCCATTTGTCCTGCTGAATCATTATCAAAGGCAAGACAAACTTGTTTGTTGGCAACAACGGATGCATGTTTTGTTGATATTTGCTTTCCTCCTACAGCGCATGAAATTAAATCTTGCTCTTGAATTGACATACAGTCGAATTCCCCTTCACATATGTAAATTTTTTGATTCTTCTGAAACCATGTTGGGAAAAACATTACATCAGCTTTCCCAACATCGTTTTCATCTTTTAATGGACCCAAATATCTTAAATTGCTTTCAAACAAAGCTCTGCCATTGTAATAAATCCAATTGTTATTTCTGTCGTAATAAGGAATTACCAATCTGTTTTTCATTCTTCCTTCAATGCCAACATAGAAAGCATTTAAATCAATTTTTCTTGATAATAAGTAATCTTTTGCTTTTTTGTAAAGCCAAGGTGGAGCTTCGTTCAATGGAACAACGCCATTAGGCTTTTGTATTACTTTGAATTCTTCTTTGATCAATGAGTTAACATCAATACTATGATCTTCCAGTTCAAATTTTTCAAAAAATTTATTTTGTTTAATACCAAGTGTTTGTAATGCATCCTCGTAACTGCAATTATCTATTTTCATTACTAATGCTAGCACAGTTCCTTTGTTATTACTTTTAAAACAGTTGTAGAGACCTTTCCAAAATTTTTTTATATTGCAATAAAGATGATGTTTTGTATCTTCACAAAAAGGGGAGTTAAATCTTATCTGATCACCGTTGATAACAGGCTGACCTATTTTTTGGTTAGCCCATTTAATAAAAATTTCGTGATCAATCATGGATTTAAACCTTTTATGCTATATTAGTTAAGTGAGCTTTTAAGTCAAGGTGTTCATTGAAAATCAAACATATTTCAATTTCTCGGTCAGGTGTTTGGCATGAATGCCAAGTAAAATATCGTTATAAATATCATTTGGAAGTGATATCAAATAAACCAGAACCTCCATATTTTGCTTATGGAAAGCTTGTGCATAAAGCAGCAGAGATTTATGTAAAAGAAAAAGGCATAAAAAATATTCATGAAATTGCTTCTGGATTGCTTAGTGGAAACATTAATGAGGAATTTAAAAATTTAAAGTTAAATCAAGAGTATAAAAGAAAACTACCAGTTCACTTAGACAATATTGAAAAGATTACGTCAAAGATTGGATTTGAAGGTTTGCTTGAGCAAGAAATAAAGTTAGACTTATTGCCACCTAATGAAAAGCTTCTTCTTGGATATGTCGATAGAATAGTATTCAATGAAGATAAAACAATGATACTTGATTATAAAACAACAAAAGCTGGTTTCTACCAGAAAGACAACAACACAATTAAGCAAGATTTACAACTAAGAACATATGCTTATTATGTGTGCAAAGAATTCAAACTAGATCCTAGCAAAGTTTTTTGTTGTTTATATTACCTTGAAAATAAAAAATTAGTTTGCACAAATTATACTGAAGCTCAAATGCAAGATGCTATTGATTTTTTAACAAAAGATTATAATCTAATTGAATCAATTGATGAAAGCTCGGCTAAACCCAATGTGGGCAATCATTGTAAAAGATGCGACTACCATGATGTGTGCCCTTATGGAAGGAGTGTATAGTAAACACTATGAACGACATTTACAATCACATGATTTTCTTATCTGAAGATGCTCGAAATGATCTACATGAAGGCAGGGAAGTTGAAGGTGAAGGTTTTACTACAATTATAAATCAAAACAAAAAAAACTTAGATTTTTCTTTTGTTCAGGAATTAGCAACAAGATACAGAGTAAACTCCAATTCAAGAAAAAGCGAAGTTATTGTTAAAAACAAACAGTTTGAAAATTCGATAAAAGACAGTTATATTACAATTAATTTTAATCCACAAAAACTTAAAATAGACATTGAAGATATTCTGAATACTGACAATGATGGAAAAGAAAAATTAACATTTTTCATACTTGATAAAAGTAATTCGCATTACATATGCATTGCTGATATAAGCTTATTAATGAATAATTATGTTTTTATGGATGAGATTAGCAATTTTTTAGAGCCAAAGAAAATCTAACGCTAATTGTTTCTCCGGCAGAGATAATAATAGGAGAAGCCAATACAGCTGTGCTATAAAGATTTCCTGATGTTCCAGAACTTGCATCTGTCAGAAACAGATTGATTACTGGACCCCAAGATCCAACTACAGCAGCAAATATAATTACATTGCTTCTTGCCTGATAAACACCACCATTGTTTACAATAGAGAATCCTGTAACAGAACTAGCTGGTTGTCGGCTATAACCGTTCCCGGATGGTTCTCCTGACAAGTTTGCCAATGTCTGATTAGATGAGATTGTAGCTCTATTATCAAGCCCAAGATAATAATTAGAAGGTATATATGTGTTGTTCGTAGGACCACCTAAAAACACCGCTGATAAGATTCTTTCTTCACCTTGGGCGTGAAGAATGTTATAGATATTTTCTTCTTTATAGATTACTTTTCCATCATGATCTTTTTGAATGATTTCATCAATTTTCATGATTCCTTGCCAATTTTTCATTTTAATCTCCATGGAAATGACTTAAATTAATTTTTTCTTTCAAATCTTTTCTGATTACATCGTTAGTTATTTTGTTGTCAATTTGATTATTTATAAACATGCTCATGGGGTCAATATAATTTGTTGGTATTTTACCTTTGTGAGTATAACTATTATCTTGTTTTACTTTGAATACATAATACATTTCTGTTTTGAAGGTAAAATAGCAAAAAGAACATCCTAGCCTATGCTTGTTTGCAATATGCTTATAATCTGATTTACAGATAGGACATACTTTTGTCAAGATATGATTCTCCCTTTTATTTTAAATTGAAAGTTTAGTGCTCCACTTTTAGATGTTCCTGCCGGAACTACTCTTTTGAGCCAAATCGGGATACCTTCATTAGGTTTTAAACTTGCTAAATATATTGGATTAATAGGGGTAATAAGATCAAAAGTAATATTTTCTGGTTCTGATAAAATACTTTGTGTTTTTGGTACAATAATATTTATTGGTGATCCATCTTGAATTTTGTTAATAAAGAATTCAGTAGACGGAGACAGATTGTTTGAAACAAGTGAAATTAAAGGATGATATTTAAATCCAGAATCTGATTCAAAATTTATAAGAATATTATAGTAACCTGTTTTAGCTTCAGTTGTTACAATTACACCAAGCAATCCCAAGTCAATCAACTGTTGTTGAAAATTCAAAGCTAATTGTTGTGTATTAGAAGAAAATTCTACTGTAAAATCATCACCATCATAATTGAGAACCAAGTTGCCGCTTATTGGAGAACCGCTTAATGTTATTTTTTGAATATCGTTCTTTTTATCTAATCCTATATAACAAACAGCTGAACTGGAATTTTGATTGTAAACAGAAAAATCATACAATGATTCAGTGTCACTTTGATTGAAGATATAGAAACATCTATAATCAGTTATGCCTGACTTCAATTGTTCATCTGTTAACGAATTGAAAAGACCTTGAGATATTTCACCAATTTCAATAACTGAAGGATTTCCACCAATACTTTGAAATGGATCATAGTTACCTTGACCACCACTAAAAACAAAAACTATATCACTTGTTGTAAGCATTGAATTATCACCGTTTATATTTAATATATAGTAAATTAAGCTTTTAACTTGAATAATTTGTTTAACAATTCTAATTTAATTTGTCACACCAAGGAGCATCCAGTGCAAATCGGATCAGATGTCGAATGCTTTCTGCGTGATTCATCTAATCAGATTGTTAATGCTGCAAAGCATATTAAACAATCAAAGCACGATCCTTACAAAAAGCAAAAAATAAAAATTTATTATGATAACATTTTGGCAGAATTTAATATTCCTCCATGTGATAATGGCAAAGATTTTGTAGCAAACATTACAAATGGATTGTATCTTCTAGAAAAGTTGGCTGCTCCTTGTAAATTAAATTTCACTGCTGCGTCAATTATTGACTTATCAATAACAAAAGATGAAAATGCTAGTGAAAACGGATGTAACGATGAAACAAATGCTTATACTTTAGAATTTAACAAAGATATTGAAAATTTTATAAAGAATAGTAGATTTAGAACATGTGGCGGTCATATTCACATCGGAATAGATGTTAACGATAAAAACTTACAAGATCCCGTTGTAAAGCCTTTGTTTGTTTATATGCTTGATTTATTCTTAGGAATACCAAGCGTAGTTTTAGACAAAGATATGACGCAAGCCAACAGAAGACAAGCATTTGGGAAAGCTGGAGCATATCGTTCTAAAATTTATGGGATTGAATATCGAGTATTAAGTTCTTGGTGGGTTACTAAACCTGAGTATATTGCTTTAATATACAATATTGTCGAATTTGTCTATTATGCAATGCAAGATAAAATATGGGAAAAGTTTTGGTCTATAAATGAAGTGGATGAAAAAATTTCATACAATTGTTTTGGATACGATGATATGGTAATCAGAAATACCATAAATAATTGTGACAGGGCAAAAGCTTCTAAACTATTAAATTTTATTTATAATTTTATGCCAAACGAACTAGTCAAACAAATTGTTGACATAATAAACATCTAATCATAAAATAATTAAACCCCTGATACTAACTGCATCAGGGGTTTAATTGAATTTTTATTTCATTCACTTCTTAGGTGAATTTTTCCAAGACTTTTTGCTAGTCATGCATCTTGATTTCTTAGGCATTACCTTCATTTCTGTAGAATTGCAGTTACATTTCTTCGCTGGCTTTTTACTTACGGTCTTTTTGCCTTTTTTCTTTACAGGAACCTTCTTGCCCTTCTTGCTTGGAGTTTTATCTAAAACTTTTTTACCCTTTTTCTTTGCTTTTATGTACTTAACAAACTGTGGCGGAATAGCACCTTCGTTAAGAATATCGCCATTCAATCTGCTGTTAATACGAGGATTAATGATTGAGTTAACGCTTTCAAGCCATTCCTGAAAATCGGGAGTGCTATCAAAAGTGCTAGTACTTTCTGCCTTCATGTATGAGCCACAATAACCACATTTTTTAGCAACAACCATTTTGCCATGATCGTGAGGACTGTCTTCGTCTCCATCTTCAACAACTTCTACTTCGCCAGTCTCATCTTGCATGTCTACTTCATCTTCCATGTCATCTTCATCTTCTTCATCTTCTTCGTCATCTTCTTCGTGGTGATGATGACCTTCATGATCATCTTCTTCATCTTCCATGTCTTCTTCATCTTCGTCTTCATCTTCCATGTCTTCTTCATCTTCCATGTCTTCTTCATCTTCGTCTTCGTCTTCATCTTCCATGTCTACATCTACGTCTTCATCTTCGTCTTCATCTTCTTCTTCCATATCTTCTTCATCTTCCATATCTTCTTCATCTTCATCTTCCATGTCTTCATCTTCCATCTTCTCATGAAGAGGAGTGTAAGCCAAAAGTCCTTTTGGAGATGTTACTCTCATTGGGTTAGACATCATAAAGCTTTCATTGAGCTTTTTCCATTTTTCATAATTTAGCATGTTTATTCTCCAAAAAACTTGATTTTGTGTATATACTTATTCAAATCATTTTTCCTAAAGATTTTCTTATAGATTCTCTTCTTTTCTTCTCAATTTCAAGACGATTTCTATCCATCCCGACAGGAGTAGTTTGTTCAGTTTGTATTTGTGGTTGATTATTGCCAGCAGATCGAACTATATTTTGTCTAATAGCTGGCTTAGCACCGTTCACGTTTCTTTGAGGTAAATTACCTTTTTTTCCGCATCCGCAAGCCATAAGTCCTCCTGAAAAACCAGTGTAATTTAAATGATTTTCTCAACCTCTCTATCATATTTTTTAATACAATTTCTCTGGAGACTCGTTTCTTGTTTCATTCAAAATATTTATTAATTTATTCCTCGATTTTAGAAATTGATCAAATTTCATTACACCTCATTTAACTATTATATATATGAAAGTGAATATTTTTATGGAACAAAATACAGAAATTAATTTAGAAGAAACAAAAAAAAACCTTGATGATAAGTTGAAAGAATTATTGAAATATAAAAATTTCATAATTGCCGATACGATATTAGAACAAGCTGTTAAAGTTTTTGATGAACATAAATATCACCAATTGCTTACAATAATAAAACAAAAACTAGGCAAAATAGCAGAAAATGACAAGTTATTCCCTGAAATTTGTGAAAGATACAACAATCCTGATGATTGGAACAATTATTCAATTCATTTGAAAGATAAAAGAAAATTTGTTGAAGCTATAATAGCAGCTCAAAAAGCTATTATTATTAATGATAAAAAAGCAGCTTATTACTGCAATCAAGCATTACCATTAACTCAAATCAATAAACATGATATAGCTATTAAAAAACTTAATAAAGCCATAGAACTTGATCCGAATCAATGGTATTACCATGCAAACAAAGCTTGTTGTTTAGCTGATATTGGAAGATATCAGGAGTCAGAAATAAGTTTTAAATTAGCTTTAAAGCATGAAGAATGTCATAAAGATGTAGAGGTAGATTATTTTTATTCTTTAGCTTTTCAAAAAAAATATGATTTAGCATGGAGTCACTATGAAGCAAGATACAAGTGTTATTCTAATTTGATAAAATACATGGAGATTAACAAGCTTCAAAAACCAGAAAAATTAAATAAGGATATGGATTTTTGTGTTTTCATGGAACAAGGGATCGGTGATAATTTAATGTTTTTAAGATTTGTTCAGGAATTTCAAAACGAATATAAAAATTCTTATTTTGTTGCCAATGAAAATTTTCAATTGATTTGTAAAAATTTGAGAGTAGAAAAAGAAATAAAACCAACAACAAAGTATGGAATATCACTTTTAAGCTTACCTTATCACATGGGAATAAAAGAAATTCCAAAACCTTACAAACTTGGCAATTACTCATATAAAAAAACAATAAAAAGAATTGGAATTGTTTGGGCAGGAAATGCGTCACACCCAATGGATTATCAAAGAAGTTGTTATGCAGAAGATTTCTTAAGTCAAATAGATTTAGACAAATATGAAGTTTATTCTTTTCAAAAAGATAAACGACCAAGAAAATATTCTTATTCAGACAATATTGTTGACTATTCAAATAATTTAGAAAAATACAAAATTATTGATTTGTCAGATAAACTGGAATCAATTGAAGATACAGTTGGATGGCTAGAAAAAATGGATTATTTTATTGGAATAGATAGTTTACCAATTCATATCGCAGGATCTGTAGGCATACCCAGCACTGTAATTGTAAGCGATAAACCTGATTGGCGTTGGGGTAAGACAGAATCTTGTTCAGAATGGTATCCCAATATTAAGATATGTAGAAAAGACAAAACTCGATCATTTAAAAATGTGATCGAGTCTTGTCTTTCTGATTTAAAGGCAATTTCAGGCTGACACGCCCGTAACCGGACAAACACCACTTGTTGGCATAAAAGTTGAAACTTTCTTAGACTTAGGACTCTTAGCCGAAGAAAGTGTGCCAAGATCAAAAATAGGCAAACGCTTTAAAGCGTTTGCTCGATCTCGACATGCCTTAGTAAGAGCAGAACGAGTAGTGAAAACAGTTCCACCATCACTGCGAAGAACCTTAGTAGCCTTAAATCCCGAAATTTCTGCTGTTGCTTCATAGACTTCGTTTGCGCCATCAAGCTTAGTGATAATCTTGTAGCGAATGCTGTTAGCGGGTAGAGTTGTCTTACTCTTAACAGCAGTCTTAACAGAAGCCTTAGCAATAGACTTAACAATCTTCTTATTTACCGTGGTCATTATTCTCTCCTTCACATGCACCTAGCGTCCAATTAGGACGCAATAGTAACACCATTAAATTAGTATTATTCGCTAATTATGTCAAATAAAAATTCGTTCTCTTGATAAGAAACTTGAAAAATTTAATGCATCATTGGAAAAGTCAGAAACAACCATGTTAACAGAAATATATTTTTTTTTGTTTACAAACATGTGTTTATATTTATCGATACTGTTCTTTATGCACATCTTATTACTAAATTCTATTTTTTTATAAAAATCAAAAAGTTCTAAAACTTTATTATACAAAATACTTGTTTCTATATCGTTATACACATACCATATCATGTTGTTGTAATTATATTCTAAGAAATTATTTCTTATTCCAAATTTCATTTGCTCATATTCCAATGACTCTAAATCATTTTTAGAAATTCCTATTTTGTAAAAAAAATAAAAACATGGTTTAAAAGTAAACACTTTTATTTGCTTAAATTGATCTATTTTTTTTGAGCAATAAATACAAAAATTATTCTGATTGTTAATTTCGTCCATATTACAAAATGTTTTACATATTGGGCATATTGTTATCTTTTCAACACCTAAGTTTTCTTCAACTTCTTGAATAGTTGTACATGTCAATTGTAGTGTTTTTTTAAGCATGTTTTATATAAAAATGAAGCGATCTATCTAAATAAGAATAAGGGAATTTTTTTTTGGAGCAAATAAATGAAAACATTTACAAATTGGGCTAGTGACAACAATCTCAGGATTCCAACTGTTAACGAAAATGCTAAGCGTGGTGGTATCGCTCCTTATGCTTATCCAAGCCTTTATGCACGAGGTCAGTACACAGACGGTTACTTCTACCCAACTGCCGCTGACGCAGCATTTAAACTACAAGCTACCAAGATTGCGAGAGGTGGTCCTAAAGAACTAGGGGCATAATAATGAAATTTATTGAATATATAGAAAAGAGAGATTCAGATCTTTTTGAATCAATAAGAAGAACAGGGATAGCCCATTGGGCTTATCCCGATGCCTATATTCGTTCTCATTATCCTGCTGGTTATTTTATGCCTACAGCTGCTGACGCTTTATTTAAGATGGGTCCAAAAGTTGATGATAGAAAAGTAGATCATGGTCAATTCAAATACACTCATCATGAAAGAATGGCTTAAAATTTAAGGTGAAGGATTTAATTTTTTATTTAAAAGCTTTTTTCTTTCTTCTTCAATAACCGATCCTTGTTTTTTTGGAATAATGTCAAGATTGTTGTGATAATATCCCCAAAATTCACTATTTGATGGATTTTGGATAACTAATCCTGTTTTGTTGTATTTAAAAATTAATTCTTCTATTTTTTTGTCTGGAATATTTGTTTCTTTAGATATTGCGGAAACACTGCGCCAATTTTTATATTTCTTATTTCTTGTTAAGCTAATGAAAAATTTCTTCTCTTCTTCGCCTTCTAAAGTTCCTTGCGGATAAATTTCGTACCATTCAGGCATTTTATTTTTGCTATTCATGACTATTATATAGTTATGAACAATCCAGAACTGCATATTTTTGAAAATCATCATGACTATGATTTGATGCTTCCCAAGCCTGCTCACAAAGGCTTAACAATTATAAAGCCAAGAGCAAAATTTGCTGCTGACAAAAGTTTTCAAGAATATGTCAAGGTTGGAATGCTTAGGTATATTGGTCCTCATGTAAGAAAAGAGGTTATTGTGGAAAGTAAATTAATTCTTGATCAACCACCTGTTATTACAAATGAAGGTAAAGTGGAACATGTTACTGTTGGTAAGAAGAAGCTTCTAAACGAAAATGAGGGTGAAGGTGCAGAACCAATCCTCCTTGTCGAAAGTCCAGCTTCTGGAATTAAAATTGTTACTGATTAATTCTTAATTTTTTGAAACTAGGCACGAAACGATCTTTTTTGTCTTCCAAATTTTTCATTATGTCCCGCAATTTGTGGGACAAAATTTTTGCATTTATAGGATTTTCAAGAACATTTGTTTCTTCAACAGAAACAGTTTTATTAAGTTTATTGTAAAAACCTTTTGAAATAGTGAAATGGTCTTTTCCTTCGTTATAAGAAATCATCCCCACCCATTCACCATCATCCCAATTTCTAGAAGCAACAATTAATCTTAACGGATTTTCTGAAAACACTAATTTTACATGATAATTCATTTTCTTCATAGCGGCGCTAATATAACCAAGCATAATCTTTGCGTAAGAAATTAAACAATCATCTTTAGTCGTATCAAAATTGACTTCAACAGAATATCTTGAATTCTGTGATCCTTCATCAAATTTTTGATTTTTATTATTCATTTTTTTATCCCATAGAAATATAAGGAATATCTCCATACCTGTTAATCAATCTTTCTTCCCAATCTTTTTTCTCTTGGATTCCTTCAGTTATCAAATCCTTACCATCAAGTTGCACACCACCTTGAGCACCGGGTAAAGTAGTATACTTGCTTCTGATTCGACCAAGCATAATCTTTGCGTGAGCTAAAGCGCCTTCTTGCATTGCTTGGTTCACACGCTGCCAATCCTTGTTCTTTTGTATATAATGAACAATAACCGCAACTGGACTTCTTGGAATTGGATAAAGTTTGATATTTTGATAATCGCCTAACCATTCCCAACCACCTAAATTACTAGCACTTCGAGCATAAGTTCTTTCGTATTCTTTATAAAGACTCCATTCCCCAACACGACCCCAAATAGGTGTCACAGAGTCAATCATGCCACCTGTAATTGATGCGTATGCGCCACCGGGATAAAAATATTCAATAGGTATTGCCCCACCAAGATCAGACGAACTAAAACTAAATGTTGCCATTTGTTTGTAAAATACATTTCTAACAAAACCAACATCAGGTGGTAATGTATAAATACTTTTACCGGGAACAGAATTAAACACATGATATTGAAAAAATTCTCTTGGTGCATAATCTTCGTAAATTTGCATGGATAAATCAACAGCTGCATCTAATTGCTGACTATCAAGTTCAATAGTAACAACAGGCGCACCCAACATTAAAAGGATATAATCTCTTAATTGTGACTTAACTTTTGTCCTATTTGGTCTAGGACTCAATTCTCCAATATCTAAAGGATCAGAAACGCCAAGATTAAAATTATTTGTACTACAATTTTGCGACTCAGCAGTTGGTCGCTTAAAGTACATCGTATTTGAAGCACAAGAATTTCCCATGTTGATATATATAAAGAAAGAATAAAATTGAGGAAAATGTATGAAACTTTTTAGTGAATACTTTGCTGGACATATTAATCATGACTTTCATTTATTTGGCGATGATGATATGAAATTCCTTAAACAATTCCCAGCAAGACTATGGGAAAAGGCTATTGCTCAGCGTTATTGCGTTGATTTACCAACCGCTTTGTTAAAAAGAGAAGAAGCAAGAAGCAGACCTTTAGAAGGACTAAAAAACCCAAAAGGTAATCCTGTCCAATTAAATTATTATGACCTAATAAGATTCAGACAAGATATCATATTAGGCAATCTTGACCATCCTACAGGTGATACGGAAGAAGAAACAGTGAGAATTCAAGATAGTGCTTATGATAATGCAAAAAATGCTGTCGATATGTTTTTATCCGAAAGACCAGATGGTGGTGGTGCATGGATGAATATAACATACGGAAGGACTCTGTATACTTTTGCAAGAAGGCATAGACATAGCACTAATGAAGACAGTCATACAATAAGAAATAATTATATTGCAGAATTAGTTACAAGAATTGAAGGACCAAAAGGATCAAGTGACAGAGGATTTGACTTAAGCTCAATTAGTAATTTTGATCCTAGTATTCCAGATGATCAACAAGATGGTAGTTGGTATACAAATGGTTTTACTTGTCCTGAAAAAGATCAAATTATAGAAAATTTGCAAAAATGGGTTGGTTTTTCAGCACAATCACTATTAAACGAACCAAGATCTATTGCAGATCAAGAAGCACATAGAATAAGACCAAGAACACGTTATTTGGCTGGTAGGGAGGCTGTTGACTTAGCAGACAAAGTAATTTATAAACCAGCTTTAACAAATTATTACAAAGCTTATATCAACCGTCTAGAAAAAATGCTAGAAACAGAAGAAGGTATTGATCAAGCAAGTTTTAATTTTTTAAGAAATAAATTTAATTTAATGATTGAAACTCCAACAGGAACTGCCTATGCTTACCGATTCGCAATGTCAGGCAGATTTCCTGATGCTTTACAAAGAGTAATAGGAAATGAAGATGCTCATAATTTTACTGATGACCAATTAGAACAATTAATAACTATATGTTCAAATGTTCATAATCCTCTTGAAAGAGAATTGTCTACATCATTAGCCGACATAGATCTTCTTAGTTATAAAATTGAAGGATATCATGGTAACGTAATTGATCCAGAAAAAGGAACAGAATTAACACATCCAAGTGAGCCAAATATTGACATAGAAGGGGATGTTATTCCAGAACTTCATAGTGGAAAAATTTTATTTAATATTGATGTTGCTAAAGCCAAATTAAGAGAAAAAATTGATGCTGCAAAAAAAGAAAATAACCCACAAATGGTTAGAACTTTAAGAGACCTTATTGCAAGGCTAGACAGAGAAAACGCAGTTGGACATCATTATAATGTTAGAGAAATTGCAGAAAAAGGTAAAAAAGGCAAAAAAAGGAAAAAAATATTTTATCAATTTTCAAATAGAGAATCTATTCCAGAAGAATTAGACAAAAGAGGTTTAACCATTGCTGGCGGTGTTCATCCTAATAGTAACTTTCAATTAGATGTTGGTGCAAGGTTAACTAACTTGAATAACAGTTTAAACCAATTAATGAGTTATTTAAATAATCGACAAAATCATTTTGATGCATTTGTAAAAAGTTATATAAAAGGTAATTATAGAGGACCATATAACATAATATTTAAAACATTTGTCAATAATAATCAAGTAGTAACACATCCTCAAGCATATGAATTATTCAAAAAACTTATTAGAGACAAAGCATTAAGAAATATAGGAAAATTTGATATAGAAGAAGCAAATGAAGCAGAAACTTATAACATAATAGAAAGAACTTTAAGATTTTTGATTATGGATATATGTGATAGGCTTTCAGAGAAAAATTTGGGTTCATCAGGTACAAAAAAAACAAGAATTGGTCAGGCATCAAATGTAAATGCTGTCATGCAAAGAATGCAAGAAGCAATAAACGATACAATGAGAGGTTAAAAAGAAGGAGTGTTTCTAGCGATTACACAAACAACTTTGTAACCACCGGGAACACTTTCAATTTCTTTTATTTCCCACCATCTTTTTGAGTCATCTTGTGGATAAAGAACAGAACCAACTGTTAGTTTGTCTAGCATTGTCCAAAAAATAAACGTAAAATCATTTAAAGACAAAACAATTGATTCAAATGTAAATTTTTCAACAAATTTCGTTTTAACAGCTACGTCACCATAAAGACTATCTTTTTTTTCTTCCATTTTTGCTAAAGCACAATGTATAATTGTTTTTTCAAAATCTTCATATTCATTTTTTGTTTTTTGAATAAATTTTGAATTTTCAGGAATAACAAGTTTTTTTTGATTGTTTTTTTCTGAAAGTTTAATTTCTGGCTTTTCTTCAATGATTTTTGGCTGTTCAGGAGGTTTTGATTCTTTCCTAGATCCTAATACAACATGCGGAATATTAGATTCTATTTTAAAGTTGGATAAATTTTTCAAATTATGAGTCGTAAATGCGCCCCAATTGTCTTGGGTAAACATTAAAATGTTTGGTCCAGTCAATTTATAAACACTTCCATCTTTTTTGTACACTGCCATGACTATATATTATTAGTAAATAGAAGGAGAATTTTATGGCTCTCGTAATACCAAATGTTAGCGAAGTTACCATTTTGAATAACATGCTTAATATAGCTACTCCCACAAATACAATTTTACATCTTTATTCAAATAATTTAACACCAAGTTCCAATACTACAGTTGGAGATATTACTGAAGTGACATCAACAGGCTATTCTGCCATAACTCTTACTTCTTCAAGTTGGAGCGTTTCAACATCAGTTGGCGGAATTACTACAGCTAGTTATCCTGAACAAACATTCAATATGTCAACAAGTGCTACAATTTATGGATATTATGTAACAAACATAGCTGGTGGATTGCTTTGGTTAGAAAGATTTACTGCTGCTCCTTTCCAACTACCCAGTAGTGGCGGTCAAGTTCTTATCACATCTCAAATTTCTCTTAACAGTTGTGCTTAAAGGATTATATTATGACAATATACAAACCTGATGGTAAACCGTTTTGTCCGACAGGAAGCTTGCAGCAATTTGATGACCAGAATCCTGCAAGAGATTTATTTAATATTTACGATGAAGAAACGATTAGACTTGGTGGCTCTCCTTTATTTTACTTTGAATTATTTATTGACATAAACAACGTAGATCCTTTGTATCTTGAGTCAAGAGCAAAGATTTACAGTCAAAATCCAATACAATTATGGTGCGTTTACGAACCAGTTCCATCACAAAATATGCAAACTGCATTTGGTATTGATTCTCCAGATGAAATGACATTTGAATTAAATTATCGTGCAGTTTTGAAAGAAATTGGACATCCACCTAAGATTGGAAGTAGAGTTAAAACTCCATTTCTTAATGAAGATTGGATCATTATTGAACGAAAATTAGGCGAGTTTAAACTATATAATGCATTGAGAATACAATTAGTTTGCCAAAGATTCCAAGAAGATACTGTTAGTGGAAGTTCTGTTGGCAAAACTGAAGATGCTGATTTTAAAATTGTTTAAGATTTCATATTGATATAGGAGCAAAAATGAAGACTTTTTTCGAAATGTACGACATTATGAAGATGAAGAGAAATAAGATTATGCAAGAACAAGGCAACATGGGTGGCGGTGGCATGGGCGGCAACATGGGTGGCGGCATGGGCGGCGGCATGGGCGGCAACATGGGTGGAGGCATG
>B570J29032_109959015_pt1 | contig 17240 bp, 13 predicted proteins | sample LakMenEpi16Nov12_FD_29032 | JGI IMG/M metagenome (IMG submission 29032) | reverse complement strand
ACTTTTACTGCGTCCGCTGCCACCGACTGATCGAATTCCAATCGGAAAAACTAGTTCAGTTGCGAGACAACATAGCTCGCGAACATCGGTTCCGAATCCGTAGCCACCGAATGATTATTCAAGGCACCTGTGACCAGTGCAGTAGCCAGCGCCAACAACGTCACCGACAAGACCGAGTCTAGATTTTGTCCAGCCTAGCAAGCCAAGTCGCAATCACCGTCCGATTCCATACCCAGTCGCATGGCCAAGGTCTGAAACTGCTCCAACATCTGTTCACTGCTGGTATGTACGTGTTCGGCTTCAGTGATGAACTGCATCGATTTTTCGATGTACACATCGTGTTGAATCAAGATGCGTTCAAATGTCTCTAAAGGCGATCCGTAGGCGATGATCAGCTTGTGTTCGTCGAACTGAACTTCCTGCTGTCGCTTGGGGTTCAGTACGGCGATACCGGTACAGCCGTCGTTCAGTAGCAGTTCTTCGTAGTCATACAGGATGCTCTTCAGGACCGGCAGATCGATGTGTTCGCGGTAAAAATCCTGATGTCCACTGTTATGCCGATGACTGGTCTCCAGCACCACGTCCACCACTGGCCCCAGTGAATCGATCATGTCGATAAACAGATCAAACAGGCGTTGACGCGAAGCCGATGCCATAATGACAGGGACTTTCGCATCGCTGTTGGGGTCAACGTAAACGTCATGCCGATACCCTTGCTTGGGTACGATTTGAAGATCGATCGAGGGGCGAATCGCGTCAGTTAGCTCGAATACGCCGTATTGGAAGACTTGAAGATGGGCTTCCAGTTGGTCATCCGTCAGCGATCCAAAACTGGTCAAAGCGTTGGATTTGGGGCTGCTGGATGGTAAATTCGTTGCCGCTGATCGTGGTTGCGAACTCATTGTCAGTTCTTTCTACTATACGGGGGGCCAAAACATTGGCTTGTTTTGTGACAACCAAAGTTAGGTTACCCAGGGATGACAAGCAGAATAACTAAGAAAAGTTAGCGTTTTACTTGGACTCTTCAGCAGGCAGCACCTGCCTAATCGTTACAATCAGACCCAGGCGATCAAGGCTGTTGCGGAAAGGCAACTAGCGTCTGCCAGAATTGTGTTGGGCAGGCATCATTTCAACCATAATCAGTCGATGTTGTCGCTGATTTTATATTTTGGGCTTCATTGTTTTGGCTGATACACGACCATGCGAGATTGTTTGAATCTGAAGCGATATCCACAGTTACTGCTGGTGGGAATTCTTGGACTTTGCCTGATCGGCTGCAACGGGCAGGAGCCGTTACCTGAGGAACTGCGCCGACAGTTGTTGGAAACCGAAATTCCAATGAACGAGAGCGGTCCGCCTGAGGTCACTCAAGCGGAACTGGATGCACAAGCTGCCGCGCTGGGGGTGGTATCGGACCGAGAATGGGTGTCGATCGATTCCCTGCCCTGGACCTATGCCGAGGTGCAATACCGTGGCGGAGTGCGTGTGAGTTTTTCTAACGTAACTGTCCAGCGTTCCGACATCGCTGAATTTAAGCAGTTAAAAGTGATTCAAGAGGACGTGATCGACCGCGACTTCAATGGCAACTCCATCCCGCCCAGAATGATCCGCTACGAATCGCTGGAACGACCAACAGGCGAGCTAACCAGTTTCAAGTATTCCGTGACGGTCGATGGCAAGTCTGAGTTTGAGATGGAAGGCCGCGTTATTTTCGGCCAATTGGAGTATTCGCGACGGGACGAACTTGGCAAATCGACGCGTCACAAACTGGCATTCCCCAAAGAGACCTGGGGGCGTCAAGGTCTACTTTCACTGCTACAGCGGTCGCCGATGCAGCCTGGTCAGGTCTACCGCGCTCAGGTTTTTCTACCTCAATTGGGCATGGGCGAGATAATCCCGATCCAATTGGAAGCCAAGCAGATGGATCTCACAACGCTGGCCAGTGGTCAAGTGCAGGAATTGTTGATGATCGAAGCTCAGATCGGAAAGCCCGAAACCGGAGTGAAAAGTCGCTTGTGGGTCGATTCTTCTGGCAGACTGCAAAAGTCGATGACACTGACAGACGCCCCCATCTTGCAACTGCAGGTGGACGTAGAGACCGTGCAGCGCTTGGCCGATCAAGCTCAGTTCGGATCTGCGATCAGTCGACAATTCGAACTGACCACCAACGATCAGCCTTTGCCAGAGAGCCGCCCGCTGAAATTGCGAGCCTATTCGTTGGATGTTGATCCGTTTCAAAGTTTCCTGATCACGACTCGCCAGCAGGTTCGTTCGACCAGCGCTAGCCACAGCGAAATCACCTTGGGAGAGGTGAACCCTACTGAAACAACTGCGGCTGAAACGGATCAGCCCGACGAATCAATGTTGGCCGCCGGGCCATTGATTCCAACCGAACATCCGTTTATTGCTGAATTGGCCAATGTGCTGCTGGGGCAGTATGTGCAAGCCTCCGAAGAGCAACGCGCCGAAGTTCTGCGTCAGGAATTATACAAGACCTGGACACTAACGCCGCGTTCAGCCGAAATTGCCAGTACGCTCGAGGCGGCTCGGAGCAGAACGGGTGGGAATATCGAGGCTGCCTACCTGCTGGCGGCGATGCTGCGTCAGCAGAAGATTCCCGCTCGTTTGGTGGCCGGGCTGCTGATCGATGCAGAAACGGCCAAGGCAAGTTTCCATGTTTGGACCCAGGCTTGGGTCAATCAAAACTGGGTGGAACTTGATGCTACGCAGCAGGAACCAATAGGTGCGCGACATCTTATCATGGCCGTGAATTCGGGTGCCGGAAGCAATCCCTATCAATTGTGGATGCCAACTCTGAAGGTCATTCGTGATATTTCGGACATCAGTCTAGTTCAGCGGCCTCAGCCTTAGCTGTAGACGGTTGGCCCAGGTAGCTGCGTAGCTGAGCCAAAAGGGGATCGATCGTTTTTTTCTGGATGGAGTCGGTAGTAGGCCAGTCGATCCATCGATAACCGATATGTTCGGTCAGCCGAATCGCTTCAGGTCGCTCCAAATAACCTAGAAAGTAGGTAACCTTCTTGCGGTATGCGCCTCGCTTGGATCGCTTGATTGAGTACTGTGTCACGAATTGAAACCGGTCATCGACTTGAATCTTGTCTTGAGAAATTCCGGTCTCCTCTTCCGTTTCACGCAGCGCAGTGGTCCTCAGATCCTCGCCATCATCGGAGTGACCTTTGGGCAGGTCCCAACGATCTGGGTGCTGCAGCAACAGAAGCTGTTGTGGCCTACTGCGAGTCAGAAGAACCAGGCCGGCGGCTTGAATCAAATCTCCCATGATGTTGTTTGCTGTTCTAGAATAGAGGCGATAAGGCTCGAAAGGCTTACGGATCGAAGGAACCTAACAAGTAATTCTTGAGGAATCAACTGCATGAAAATTTACACGAAAACTGGCGACCAGGGGACTACCGGTCTATTTGCCGGACCGCGAGTCGCTAAAGATCATCCACGCATTGCGGCTTACGGTAGCATTGACGAACTGAACGCCGTTCTAGGCGTAGCGATTTCCAACATGCCAGAATCGCTTCGCTCGGGATTATTACACAACTGTCGGCTTGACAAGATTCTGACTCAGCTACAGTCGGATCTGTTTTCGGTTGGAGCAGAACTGGCAACGCCAGACCCTGACGCTCAGGGCATGCGACTGCTCAGTTCCAACCGCATCACGGAGTTGGAAACTCTGATTGACTCAGCGGAAAGCGAACTCCCCCCCCTAGCCAACTTTATCCTTCCTGGAGGCTGCCCGACGGCTGCTCAGTTGCATTTTGCTCGCACAGTGTGTCGAACAGCCGAACGCGAATTGGTCACTCTGATGCACCAACCAGACGTAGCCGATTGCCAGGTAATATTGATCTACCTGAACCGTTTGGGCGATTTTTTATTTGTTTTGGCCCGCTTGGCCAATTATCGCCAAGCTGATGTGGAAACCCCTTGGCACAAGCCCGTCTAACTGGCGGCTTTCTGGTATAACTTGCTGCCCACTAAGGACAGGCTGCGGCCTGACAATCCACTGTCTGGACCAAAGGACTCTAAAGTACCGACTCAACTTGTCGCAAAATCGTGGTATTGAGCCGCCCAAGACCTACTGGCGATTCCTGCCCGAGCCAGATCGGGTTACACTGTTCAACGCAGGCGTAGCCAAATTCACTAGGGTGGTCTAGTCAATCCGGGCACTTAGTGGGAAGATCAACGCCCGTAAATTACTTCGGAAAATTGCGATTTTGCCTGGTCCTCTCAGGTCCACTTTTGGGGAATAGAAAGTATGAAAAAAGTAGAAGCCGTTGTAAGGCACTTTAAGCTAGAAGAGGTCAAGAATGCTCTTACCGAACAGGGAGTGCATGGAATGACCGTCACTGAAGTTCGCGGGTTTGGCCGTCAGAAAGGCCATACCGAGATCTATCGAGGAACCGAATATGCTGTGGACTTTGTTCCAAAGGTCAAGATCGAAATAGCATGTTCTGATGCCAACCTGAAAACCGTAGTTGACACCATCTTGCGAGTGGCACCCACTGGACAGATCGGAGACGGCAAGATCTTCGTAACTGACCTGCATGATGTGATCCGCATTCGCACCGGCGAATCGGGTGAAGAGGCGATATAGATACTTTAAGAATTATCGCCATGACCAGTAACTCTTCCGGCCTGCCAGCCGAAGTGCTCGAAGAACGTAAACGCCTGAAAGATGGCATGTTGACGCTTCGTGCTCAGCATGACAGTGGCAGTTCAGCACTGGAAATCAGTCATGGCTTAGCCGATTTGTCTGATCGAATCGTCACCAATCTTTATGACTTAGCACTTCAAAGCGTGCTGGGTGTTTCGCCTGACGGTTTAGCGCTTGTAGCACATGGCGGTTACGGTCGCCGGGACTTATCGCCCTACTCCGATATCGATTTGATGCTGCTGCATGCGCCCGAATGCGAAAAGCAGGCTGGAGAAGTCGCAAAGTATCTTTGTCAAAAGATTGCTGATGTAGGCCTATTGCTGGGTTTCTCAATAAGGACGATTCAGCAGTGTTATCAGATGTCGTGGGCAGACGCCACCATTTTGACCGCGCTGGTAGAAAGTCGGCATCTGTGCGGAAATGCTCAGATGTTCGCGCAGTTCTTCGATGGCTTTCGCGAGGGAACTCGTCGACGCAAAGGACGATTGATCCTGGCCATCGAAAAAGCGAGACGCGAGGAACGCAGCAAATACGGCGAGACGGTTTTTTTACTCGAACCCAACATTAAACGTTCGCGTGGCGGACTGCGAGACGTTCAATTGGTGCGCTGGCTGGGATTTGCACAGTATGGCCATGCCGACCTGGAGACGCTGGCTGATAAGGGACATCTATCGGCGGACGATTATTTGGCATTGCGAGACAGTCACCGGTTTCTGCTGCGACTGCGCCATCAAATGCACTTTCTGGCTGGAAAGCCTCAGGATCAACTGGATCGCGCGTTGCAAATGCAGATGGCTCAGTGGGCTGGTTATGCCGGGGCTGAAGGCATATTGCCGGTCGAACAGTTCATGCAGGACTACTTTGCTAACACCAGCGAGATCCGATACAGCAGCGCTCACTTCTTGGAATTGGTCAAACAGAAGTCAACTTTCAAGTCGTCGCTTCAGTTCACTATGGGTATCAAGGTCCAGCGAGACTATCGCATGGGTTGGTACAACGTGTGGGCAACACCTAGCGGTCTGGAGCGGCTGAAGCGAGATCCGGCTGCGGTCCTGGAACTGATGGCCATCTCTAGCCGCTATAATCGCCCTATCGAAAATCAGACGTGGCGTGAGATTCGAGCCGCAATGCGCAGTCGTCCAGCCGGTCAGATCGACGAACTGACGATCAGTCGTTTTTGGGATCTGATGTCCAGCACAACGGGACTAGCTGGTCAGTTACGTCGCCTGCACGAACTGCGAGTTCTAGAGCAGATCATTCCAGAGATGACTCATGCCCGCTGCTTGTTGCAGTTCAATCAATATCACAAGTACACCGTCGACGCGCATTCGATTCGGGCTGTCGAATGTGTTGCAGAACTGGAATCGGATCCGTCGTTGCTGGGCGTGATCTATCGAGGTCTGAAAAACAAAGCCCTATTGCATTTGGCTTTGTTAATTCACGATCTGGGCAAAGGCTATGCAGAGGATCACAGCGAGGTGGGGCGCCGGATCGCTGTAAAGACGGCGGCTCGGCTAAAGCTGACTTCTCAAGAGCAGGAGACACTGGCGTTTTTGGTACATCAGCACCTGCTGTTGGCTCACACCGCCTTTCGCTACGACTTGAGCGACAGCGCTGCTACCGTGCGATTTGCAGCGGTGGTTGGTTCCAGCGAGCGATTGCAACTGCTGCTGCTGCTGACCTACGCGGACCTAGCCAGCGTTGGACCACAGGTAGTCAACCAGTGGAAAATTGACCTGCTGCTTCAGTTGTACTATCAGACCGACGCCCATTTTCGCGATGATAAACCTGGAGACGGATTCCGAGCCGAGATCACTTCACGTCGCAAAGCGGTTATGGATTTAGTGCCTGCATTCAATGAGACATCATGGTGGCGAGAGCAAGTCGACGCGTTGCCAATTGGCTATCTGATGCGATCCACGCCCAGCCAGTTGGTGATGGAACTGGCCGAATTCAGCAAGTTGGACCAACAGCCCTGCTTGGCTTGGGGAAAATACATCGAGTCGCAGAAAGCCATTGAATTCACGATTGCCACAAAGCAAAGTGGTCGCTTGATCGGAACGTTTCATCGCATCACCGGCGCGCTATCCAGTCAAGGCATGCAGATTATCGCAGCAGACATTCATACTCAGCCAGGCAACATCGCTTGGGATCGTTTCTTGGTAGAGGACCCGCAATTTGAGGGACGCCCTCCCGAGGCTAGAATCGAATCGGTTTGCCATGCTATTCGGCAGGCCCTAGACCCCAGCAACTCAACCGCCCCTATCTTTGCAAAGAAGTGGAGCAAGTTCAGTGACCAGGCAGCCGAGAATCTGAAGACTCAGCCTACTCAGGTTCGCTTCGACAACAGTACGTCGGACCATTACACGGTGATCACTTTGTTTGCTTACGACCGTATGGGATTACTTTATTCAGTTTCTAAGGTCTTGTTCGAAATGCAATTGGTCTTGCACTTCGCAAAGATTAGCACCCATCTGGATCAGGTAGTTGACGTTTTTTATGTTTCTGATGTAGCCGGAAAAAAGATCGAAGAGAGTACCGCGTTGTATTTGATTCGGCAACGTTTATTACAGGCCGTCAATCAAGGCTAATAGTTTCGACTGAATCTCTAGACCGCGGATCTGGAGATTCTTAACGTCCAAGTATTGATGAAGGATATTATCTGAATGACCGCTTCCAATGAATTGATCATCCAACAACTGAATTGGCGTTATGCCGTCAAGCAATTCGATAAGAATCGACGGATCGACGACCCAACTTGGCGGGTGCTAGAGCAAGCTTTGGTATTGAGTCCCAGCAGTTACGGTTTGCAGCCATGGCGGTTTATCGTGATTGCAGATGCACAGCTTAAATCACAACTAACTGCCATCTCTTGGAATCAACCACAGCCAGCAGACTGTTCTCACATGGTCGTTTTGGCTGCCAAAGAGAAGTTGGACATGGACTATGTCGATCAGCATATCCAACGGATGGCCAAGGTTAAAAGCGTGGCACCAGAAAGCCTGGCGGGTTATCGAAAAATGTTGGCAAGCACAGTCCAGGGTTCGGATTCTCATTTGGATTGGAACAGCCGCCAAGTTTACTTGGCGCTGGGCCAGTTGATGACCGCCGCTGCATTGATGGGTGTGGATGCCTGTCCGATGGAGGGAATCCAAACAGACGCTTACGATCAACTGCTTGGGCTTGCAGGAACCGGCTATCGATCGGTAGTCGGATGCGCGCTGGGCTATCGCGATGCAAGCGACAAGGCGGCCTCCGCCAAGAAGCTCCGGTTTTCTGTCGACGAAGTTGTACAGCGGTTGTAACGTTACCATGCCCTTACCCAGCAGTCGCCAGCGCTTTCGAGACTACCAGCAGGAACTGGCTGAGCGTCGACGCCTGGGACAAACTCCCGGCAGATACCACAGCGATCAACCCGACCAAATGTCGGCTGCGCCCAGTCACCGTAGCTTTTGGACGCTGCTCGCTAAATTCTGGAAAGAGCTGGGTGAACACCGCCACCGAGTTGTCCTAGCCTTGGTGACTCTGACCATTTCAACTCTGCTGGGTCTCATGCCTCCGGCTGGAACCAAGTTGGCCATAGATTATGTGCTGACCGAACCCAGGCAAGAACTTCCGCCTGAGGTTTCCAGTTGGCTGGGCAATCCGCAGCCGCTGCAACTGCTCATGATCATCGCCTTAACTGTGATCGTCATCACGCTGGCAAGAACCTGTGTTCACATCTGGGGACGCTCGTACGCGACTCAGGCGGTACAGTTGATGCAGGCCAGCCTGCGCCGCCGAGTCTTCGAGCATGCCATGCGATTGCCACTGCATCGCATTCAGTTGCTGAAGAGCGGCGGTGCCACCAGTTTGATCAGAGAAGATGCCGGTGGAGTGGCTGATCTGATTTTCAACATGATCTACAACCCATGGCAAGCCATCGTACAACTTTTAGGTAGCCTGTTGGTTTTAGCTTGGGTCGATTGGCGATTGCTCGTAGGCGGGTTGTTGCTATTGCCCGCTGTCTGGCTGACTCACCGCACCTGGATCTATCGCGTTCGTCCGTTGTACAAAGATATTCGCAAGCGCCGTCAGCAGGTGGATGCCAGCACGACTGAAACGTTTGGCGGGATTCGCGTCGTGCGCACTTTTGCTCGAGGAAAAAGCGAATCAAGCCGTTTTGTCCGGTCGACTCATCTACTGGCAAGACAGCAAATGATGGTCTGGTGGGCAACTCGTACGTTAGAAATCGTCTGGGAGGTTATCATTCCGCTTGCATCCACGGGCCTATTGATCTATGGGGGCTGGCAAATTCTCAGCCATGAACTGACCCTTGGCGATTTGATGATGTTCTTGGTCTACCTGACGATGCTTTTGGGGCCAATCGCTTCGATTGCTTCCAGCGCCATGTCTTTTCAAAATAATCTTGCAGGCCTAGATCGCATCCTGGATCTGCTGGAAGAAGAAACCGAGTCGCATCAGCAACCCGGCACAAGGATAATTATCCCCGGACAGGTACTCGGCAAAATCCAGTTCAGTAACGTTGGCTTTCACTATCCGGGAAGTGATCGTGCGGTCTTGTCAGACATCAGTTTTTCGGCCAACGAAGGAACCACGGTGGCTTTGGTGGGACGCAGTGGAGCGGGCAAAACTACGCTATGCAATCTGGTTGCCCGATTTTATGCTCCCACCTCCGGAACCATCCAACTGGATGGATTGAACGTAGCTGAACTGGCGTTAGAAAATTATCGTCAGTTATTGGGAGTCGTTGAACAGGAGGTGTTTCTGTTTGATGGATCGATTTTCGACAACATCGCCTACGGACGTCAAGGGGCTTCGCAGGCCGAAGTCTACGCAGCGGCCGAAGTGGCTGCAGCGCGTGAGTTCATTGAGCAGTTGCCTTTGGGGTTTGAAACTCTGATCGGCGAACGCGGATTCAAGCTAAGCGGCGGCCAACGACAACGCATCGCCATCGCTAGAGCTGTCTTGGCAAACCCTCGTATCCTGATCTTGGACGAAGCGACTAGCAACTTGGACAGCGAAAGCGAAAGGCTGATCCAAGTCAGCCTGGCAAGGCTTCTGAAAGGCAGAACCGCTTTTGTCATCGCCCATCGCCTCAGTACGATAAAACATGCCGATCTGATTCTAGTGCTGGAAGATGGTCGTATCGTCGAACGAGGAACACATGACACGTTGATGGCTCACGGAGGCATCTATCAACGTATGGTTTTGCTGCAGACGGGCACTATTAGTTAGATCGCCGAGACAGTCAAATTGTGGTAAATTGATTCGTAACCGTTTGTGTAAATTGTAGAGTGATTACACTGATGGTTATCTAATTTCGGGAATTCCTCAACTTGGATTTCAACTTTGACTGATCATGGCAACCAGACAAGATCAACAGCGGCGCGCCAAGCTTCAGGAAGTTTTCACGTTAATCGAGAAGCGAGATCGATTTCACCATCAGGAGATTCAAAGCTTGTGTCACGAAGCCAACCCAGCTTTTGTGACGCGACTGCTGAAACAACTACACCAAGAAGGCGTCTTGACGACAGACAACTGGTGGGGCAAGCAGTGTTATGTTTGGAATGTACAGGAATTTGAAGTCTCGCAGTGGATCGATCGGCAAATCAACGGCGATCAAGTAAGCCAACTGCCAGCGCAAGAGCGACCTCGCGAGCGACTATTGGAAGTAGGTGCCAGCGAGCTGAAAAACAGCGAACTGCTGGCCATCTTGATTCGCTCTGGTCGCAAAGGGCAATCAGCCATGCAAGCTGGTACTCGACTAGCACAACATTTCGACGATCGATGGATCGAACTACCGCGCAGCTCGCTCAGCGAACTCCATCAGATCAGTTCAGCAGTCTCATCGAGCGCTTACTGCCAAATCATGGCCGGCATCGAATTGGGTCGCAGAATATCTCAGCTTATCAGCCAACGCGCTCCCAAGCAAAAAATCACGAGCACGTCAGCAGCGATCGACTATTGCAGGATCCATTTTGATCGATTGGCCACAGATGCTCAGCAGGAAGAGTTTCACATCGTCACCTTGGATACCAAGTTGCAACCCATTCAAAATCATCAAATTACAGTGGGCACTCTGGACGCTAGTTTGGTTCATCCCCGTGAGGTCTTCAAACCGGCAATCCGGGATTCGGCAGCAGCCATACTGCTAGTTCATAACCATCCTTCAGGCGATCCAACTCCCAGCCGACAGGATCGTGAAATTACTGAGCGATTGACTAAGGCCGGGGAACTGCTGGGCGTGCGTGTGATTGATCACGTGATCGTAGCTCGCGACTCGTTTGTCAGTTTAGCAGAAAGTTAGCCCAAACCTCCAGAAACTAACTCAGCAGAGCACACATGGCACAGGACAAATTATCCTTCGCCGTCTAGAATAAAGTCAGTGGGAGGGGAGGTTCCTGAACGCCGATCCCGGCCAAACGAGCAAGGAGCCCCAAGTGGCAGACTATCCAGACAAGATTCTGATTCGATGCGAACAGTGCAAGAAAGAGGCCACTCTCACCACGCTTCACAGGCATAACGGACAGTGCCCTCATTGTGGCAATTCGACTTGGCATGTGCAGGCGACCTATCTGGCAAGACAAGACAACAGCGACGGCACCACATTGACGCTCAACGCTCTGGGACTCAACCTGCTCAGTTCCTCAGGTTTCAGTCTAGGCTCTCCGGTTCCTGGCGAAAAGCGACCTGTCAATGGAATCGACATACACGACGTTCCAGCTCACGAGATCGCCGATATCGCTTCGCCGGAAGTCAATCCTCAGGTGAAGCTGCAAGCCTTTGTAGTGCGGACACAAAACGAACAATTTTCGCAACATCGCAAAGCGATGCAGCAGCACGGAAGCCAGTGTGATCAATGTGGAATACTGTTTGTCCTGAATGATCAGAAACCCTGGACTTTGGTGGGAACCTGTAGTCGAGTCTGTTGTGCCGCCAAGTATGGTGCCGCCGACTATGCGTTGATCCAGGATCAAGTATTGGAAAGCGCTAAACAGCAAACGGTGGACGTTCGTCAGATTCACCGTGACAATCAAGTGATCCCAGTTTGCTGCCCATCCTGTGGTCATCGTTTTGACCTTCCTCGGATGTACGAAGGCGTCCATCGAAAATGCCCTGCCTGCGGCCAAAAGGTTCTGGTCGAGCGCAGTTGACTATTCGACTGGATACTCATAGCCTGCTGCCAATCATGTCCCCCTGAAGTTACCATCTTCATCGTAGCGGACAAATGCGAACCAGAAAAAGACGAAGATGCAGATCGGGAAGGTCAGCAGAAAAACCAGGCTTAACCACGACATCACGCAGCCAGCAACAAAGAACATCAACCAAAGCCACCACGTCTCTTGAATGAGCGATCGATAACGTTTCATCGCAAATGGTTCTAGCGTGAGCACAAAAAAAACGCAGTTACAAAGCAAATTTGGAAAAACAGCATATACCCAGCCTAAAAACTGTACATCCCCTAACCAAAGCTATTGCGACATTGATAAAAAGTCTAAATGATGAGTCTAAACTGGAATCGGCTGGAATAGAATTTGTTGTTTGCGGGCGTATAGCATACTTAATCTGGATTCAACCTTGTCGATAATGCAAGATTAACTTGGCAGTGCCAATCAAGGGTGTTGGTTCAGATGTGTCTGTTGACCGTTTCACTAAAGAATTAGTACTATGCCAGTGAACATTTTCGAAGCTAGCAAACGAGCAGACTTGTTTTTTATGGAAAAGTCACCGATGACGGGCTACCATTCATTACTTTATCCACTTTGCTCGAACTAAAAATCGCCAGCGGAATGACCGCCCCGAGTCGCCCGAGGGATTTCGACGATGTTATTCAATTGATCCGAGTTAATAGACTGCCGGACACCTACAGTGAACAACTCGCTCCGTACGTTCGCGAAAAGTTCTCTGAGCTATGGAAAGCCTCTCAAATTGAGGAGGAGTACTGATTCAGCTCAGTCCAAAACCTGAAATCTGGCTCTAAGACCTTATCTTTTTTCTGCCAAAAGTTCGTCTACCAAGTTCTCGATGGATTTGTCCCCAGTGGAACCTTGCCAGTTCAACTCTCCTTGCCACCAAGACCGAATGTAACCTTTCTTATCGATGACATACACTGTCGGCCACATGGTATTACCCCAAGCATTCCAATTCTCGCTCTTCAGATCGATCAATACCGGGAATTCAAAGCCTTTTTTCATGGCCGCTTGTTTTACGAGATTCGGATCGCGTTCTGCCTGCGTTTCCGGTGTCTGAATTCCAATGACCTTCACTCCTTTTTCCGATAAAGTCTTATGCCAACGGTTGTAGTGATCGAAGTTGGCGACACAGTTGTGGCATTGGAACGCATAGAAATGAACTAAGACCACGTTTTCCTTTAGGGATTTCAGCGTAGGTTGTCCGCTGCCTGCCCACTGCCCCGAGTCGATCAGCTCGGGAGCCAGCGGAAAGATGCGTTTCAAGGACATCGTATCAAACGGCTGGCCGATCAGCTTGGCTAGGGCTTGTCGGTGGGCAGGAGTAAGTATTCCGTTGATTGCGTCTTGCTCCTTTTCGCGTGCAGAGTTGAGCTGTTTTTCCAGTTCTGGATCACCTCCTGGTTTCTCGTGCAACTTTCTTGCTACGGCATCCGTGGCTACCAATGCCTTTTTTAACTCACTCAACTGCTGGTCATTCAGTCCAATCGCTTTAGCAATTCCTGGGCGTACTAGCGCTCGCGTTCCCTGAGACTGAACTTCGATCTCCCGAAATCTACGCAGCTTTTCTGGTGTGAGAATGGGCTTGAGCGATTCAAGCAATCGTGTCTCCAGATCGCGTATGGCTTCCACCTGTTTGGATTCGGGCAGTATCCGTGAAGGCCACCAAACAACATCGATTTCCTTGAGGATTTCCAAGAGTCTCTTGTCATCTAAGACCCCAAGCTCTTTTTGGACTTCGGGAGCATGGATCAGCTTAAGTAGATTCTGTGGGATCAACGGTTCCGAGTCGTTGCTTTGAGACCAAGCCTGACTAGAAAAACCCAAAAGGACCAACAGAGCGAAATTCTTAATGCAGCCAATCCATCGAAAAGAAGACATAATAAATCCTTTAACAGTCGGACTCAACAGAAATGAACTGTCAGCAACCTGCTGCTTTTTCAGTGATTTGACAACGCAGACATGCTCACGCATCGGCAAGTTCGCTGGAGTCGGCAAGACTCTTGACAAAGTTCTTGCAGATGGCGCAGGCATCCAGATGAACTTCTATTTGCTGAGCCACCGACATCAATAAACCCGATGCCGGTTCTGGAACTGTCGATATAGTAATGGTAGCTACGGTCGCCCCAGGAGTAAACAGATTGGTCATTTCAGTGTTAGCCGCAGTAAAAGTCCCAGCGAAGTTGTTCAGTCCGCCAGACGGCAGCAAGTGTGCCTTGCCACCTTTGTTCTAATTGGCATCTGCGGCTAAAATGAGCGGCTGGCTGCTACTGGCCGGAATAAAAGTTGTGACCTTTCACGCCACGATTTGCGTGAACGGTTACTTATAGATTTTGCATCTGGAGTGAATATCGTTATGTGGCTTCGCATCGCAAAAAGTCTTGCCTTCATCGTCTACTGGACCGTGGTGGCTAGCGCGGGAGATTGTAGTGAATTGCTGAAGCTTAGCTTACGCTACCAGGAGCCCACTTCGGACGATTCGCCGCGTTATCATCGTTTGACCTTGCAGGATCAGTGGAAGTCCGATCAGGTGGCAGTGATCGTTTGCGATATGTGGGATTCGCATCATAGCGTCAACGCGGTCAGGCGCGCGCAAGAATTGGCTCCCGTGATCGATGCGTTTGTTGCCAAGCTGCGTCAGCAGGGTGCGACGGTGATTCATGCTCCCAGTTCCTGCATGCCGCAGTACCAGGATCATCCGGCCAGACAGCGCGCGCTACAGGTCAGGCCGGCGGCAGAATTTCCCGAGCAAATTGCGCAGTGGTGCGACCAGATACCCAGCGAGCAAGCGGTGCCCTATCCGCTGGATCAGTCGTTGGGAGGCGAAGATGACGATTTGGATGAGCTGCGAAGGTGGTCCGAGCAGTTGAAGGCTCAAGGCCGTAAGCCGCGCGAGCCTTGGCTAAGGCAAATCGATTCGATTCACATCGATCCTGGCCAAGATTTTATTAGCGATTCAGGACAAGAGATTTGGAGCATTCTGGCTGATCGTGGCATTTCGCAAGTGATGCTGGTAGGCGTGCATGTCAATATGTGCGTCTTGGGACGCCCTTTCGGTCTTAGACAAATGGTCTCTGGTGGAAAGTCGGTGGTGTTGGTGCGCGATCTGACGGACACCATGTACGATCCGCGAGCATGGCCGTACGCGAACCACTTCACCGGCACCGATATCATGATCGATCACATCGAACGCCATGTCTGCCCCACGATCTCCAGCGATCAAATTCTTGGCGGCGATGAGTTTCGTTTTGCTGACGATGATCGGTTACAACTAACGATGTTGATCGCAGACGACGAATACAAGACAGAAACAACGTTACCGGAATTTGCCGCTAGACATTTGAGTCAGAGCTTTCGCGTGACGATTGCCTACGCCAGTGACACGCAAAGGAATCAAATCCCAGCCATCGAAGATGTTTTATCTGCAGACGTCCTATTAGTGAGCGTTCGTCGCCGCACGTTGCCCATACAAGACTTGGAGTTGATTCGACAGTTTGTCAAACGCGGTCGTCCCATGGTTGGCATTCGAACGGCCAGTCATGCTTTTTCTCTAAGGTCTGGACAACCCGAGCCTGGTTCAGGGCAGTGGCCTGAATTTGATCAACAGGTCTGGGGGGGCAACTACGTAGGTCATTTTGGGAATGAGCTTGAGTACAGCATCACAGAAGCTCAACATGACCGGCAACATCCCATTTTGACTGGGCTGAGCGACTGGAGTAGCTTTCAAGCCGGCGGCTCCTTGTACAAGACGGCTCCGCTGGCACCAGGAACCACGGAATTGCTGGTAAGCAAGATTGCCGACCAAGTGCCACATCCGGTCGCATGGACATACGTCAGGGCGGATGGTGGTCGATCTTTTTACACGTCTCTGGGCCACGTTGACGACTTCCGACAAATCCAGTTTCAGTCGCTACTTTCCAGAGGTATCCACTGGGTTTGTGGCTTGCCACTGCCTGAAGTATCGACTATTGAAACACAGAATGTTCGCTATGCTTCAGGCAAGGGCAAACAGCGAGCGGATCGATAGTGGAAGTACTCAGTAGAACATGGTGGAAAGAATTCAAGTGAACGATTCATTGCCGCAAATTGAATGGATTGACGCCGCCGTCGATCGAGCTGCACAGCGATTTGACTGCGTGCCTTCAGAACTGACGAAGGTCCAGACGGCTTTGGGGCGAGTTCTAGCGCAAGCGATCGTAGCAGATCGCGATTCTCCCGCTTTGGATGTATCGGCCATGGACGGGTATGCGATGCGACTATCGGATCTTGGTGGCGGCGGCGTGCCTATTGCCGGTGTGGCCTACGCCGGCAAGCCTCCAATAGAATTGCCGGTCGGTCGAGCCATTCAGATTTTTACCGGCGCTGCGGTACCCTTCGGTGCGGACTGCGTGATACAGCGCGAACAGACGATCGAGTCTCCGGGAAGCATGCAATTGACAGTGGCACCCGATTCGATACGGCCGGGTCAGAACATTCGTCGTCGCGGAGAGAATATACAAAGTGGTCAGTTGGTTCTGGCCGAGGGGACCCAGTTGACAACGGCAACAGCCGGAGCCTTAGCCACCTTTGGACCGGCTGAAATTTTGGTTCGACGCAAAGTGCGGGTTAGTTTGTTGACTTCTGGTGACGAATTAATCGAACCAGGCGGGCAGGTTCAGCCTTGGCAAATTCGTGATTCCAATAGTCTTACCTTGCAAGGCTGGCTGAGCGGGCTGCCCTGGGTTACGATCAGCGGGCAGCAACGATTTGGGGACACCTTGCAATCGGCGATTCAGGCCATTAAGTTGGCTGGGCGCGATTGTGACGTGATCATTCTTACTGGCGGCGTATCGGCTGGCGATACCGACTTTATTCCAAAGGCTCTGACGGAACTTGGTGGCGAAATACTTTTCCATCGTTTACCCATTCGGCCTGGAAAGCCTGTTCTGGTTGGGCTCTGGGAAGGTAAACTGGTGGTGGGTTTGCCTGGCAACCCGGTTAGCGCTGCGGTCGTATCCCGGGTGATCGCTCAGCCGTTACTGCAACGTTTGGGTGGAGTCTTGCCACCGCCGATGACACAACTGAGTCTAGCTGAATCCGATGACAAACGCCTGAACCTGGTTTGGTATCGGTTGGTAGAATTGGATGGCGGTCATGGTCGATTGGTTGATTCGCGCGGGTCAGGTGACCTTGTGTCGCTGTCCCGCAGTCACGGATTCATCGAACAACCAGCGGGTCAGAGCGGGCGGGGGCCCTGGCGGACTTGGCTTTGGTAGAGGTTTGAGGGCAACTGGATGGCTAAATGGTTCCGGCTGTGGGGCAAAAAACGCGGCTCGCGCATGAGCGGCTCGTGGGTGGTTGGGCGATTCGGAGAAGCCGCTTTCTTTGGT
>B570J29032_109959016_pt1 | contig 17251 bp, 15 predicted proteins | sample LakMenEpi16Nov12_FD_29032 | JGI IMG/M metagenome (IMG submission 29032) | reverse complement strand
TGGTTATTTTGTTATAAAAATAATAATTATATTGATATAACGGGTTCTCCAAAGGGATTAATTTATAATATTAATGGTAATAATAGTATTGGTAAATCAAGTGTTTTTGATATTATATGTATTACATTATTTGGGAAACAAATACCAAGTAGGGCGGATAAATCATTAAATAATATTATTAATTGTCAAAAGCCCGCGAGTTCAATAGCAACTTCTTCTATTGATATTGAAATAGATAATAAAATATATAAAATAAATAGAAAATATAATTATAAAAAAGATATATTTAAAACCGATGCTACAATTTATATTAAAGATGAAATATTTAAAACCGGTGTTAATGCCGTTAATAATTGGATAGAAGAAAATATTGCCACATTAGACCAATTTTTATTGTCTTCTATGCTAACACAAAAAACGGATAAAGACTTCTTTTCATTAGATAATAAATCACAAATAGAATTATTTGATAAGGCATTAAATATTGATTCAATAACAATATTTAAAAATTTATTACAAGAGTGTTTTAATTCTTATGATTTTATAAATAAAATGATAACAACAACAATTTCAGTATTAGAACAATCCGGTAATTCTTGTAATAAAATAATGCCCACTTATGAAAAAGAGATAGAGGAATTAGAAATCAAAATATCAGAATTGTCAAACAATACAACTAATATAATATATGATAAAAATTATTTTGATTATTCTTATGAATATATATGTGAGAATTACAAAGATGTTGATTATGATTATATTGATATTAAAACAAAAGCAACAGAAATAATTGAATGGCGACCAGAATTAAATAATAAAATAATTGAATTAGAAAAATGTCAAATTATGGCGCCAATGGCGCCAACGCCAACGCAAATGCCAACGCCAACGCCAATAGAACGCCCAAAAGGTTTTAAAGATAAATATTTAATACATAATTATTGTAAAAATAAATTAATAAAATATGGTGAATATAGGGCAAACACGGGCAAATTAAAATCATTAGATTTCTATATTAATTATATTAATCAACCATTTTTATTTAATATTAATCGCCAACCTCAAATTTCAATTAAAGATTTAAAAGAGATTTATCCAAAGTATGAATTATTAGAATATAAAACTCAAATGGAATATGCGGATATTGAAAGTAATGTATATAATATTGAGTTTATATTACAAAATATAAATATTAAACTTAATGATTATAATATAAAATATAAACAAATGAATATAATAAATTCACGTCTATGGCCACAATATAATAAATTAAATAATGAAATGAATACAATAAATTCAAATATAATATTAATAGATAAAGAATTAAAACATTTAGATAATGTTCCATATAATCCCAAATGTGCTGCTTGTAATTCGCAATCTTGGAAACAAAGGTATAATGAATTAATAAAAAATAAAAATGAATTAAATAATAATTTGGATTTATTAAAAATAAGATTTAATTATAATTTATGTTTAATAGAAATACATTTAAATAATATTGGTCATTGTGGTCATAATGAAATAAATACATTAATAAAGGAAAATAATAAATTAACATATGAGATGGATTCATTAATAAATGATTTAATAAAAACAAAAAACAAATATTTATATAAATTGGATTGGTATAATAATGAATATAAACAATATAAATTACATAATTGGTATTATGAACAATATCAACTTAATATAATAATGGAATATAATATAATTATAAAAACATATAAATATATTAATAAATATTCATTATATTCGGAATATATTAAATATGTTGATTATGTTAATATAACAAATTATATAAACTATATTAATTTAATACATTCAAGAAATACTTTTATTAATACAAATAAATATTTAAAAACATTGAAAACCAATTATTGGGAATTTCATAATCATTGGAAAATAAAACAACAATTGATTGAAGCAAATAAAAAATTAAATGAATTGAAGATTGAATCAGCGATTAATATAAAAAACAATGAAGAACACGCTAATAGAACAAAAAATATTAATATGTTTAAAGAATTTAATGATATAATGAATGTAAAAATAAATATAATTAATGATATAATTGCTATTTTTAATGGTTATAGAAATTATTTATACAAAGATATTATTATACCAAAACTAATGTATGAAATAAATAAATTAGTATATGATATATTTGATAATGATTGTAATTTAAATATTGAAATTGATACTAATGGCACTTTATTATGGTATATTAATGAGAATAATAATAAATCTAATATAAAAACAACAGGGGGATTTAGAGAATTCATTTATACATTGGCAATTCGTATAGTATTAAATTTCATTGGTTGTTCAACAATCAAATGTAAAAATCTATTTTTAGATGAAGGATTTGTCAGTGCCTCCGCCGATAATTTAATTAAAATACCTGATTTTTTTATATTATTACAAAAGTATTATAATTATACAACTATTTTTATTGTGAGTCATTTAGAAATTATTAAAAATTGTAGTAATATTAATATTCCTATAATAAAAACAAAATCTTTAAGTAATGTTCAATATAAATTAAAAACAGTCGCAGATATTGAGCCTCCTAATCCAAATAAATTATTAGAACAAAAAATTAAAGCCAAAATTGCCCCACAAAACACTTGTAATGGAATAAAAAAAAATGGTATAAAATGTGTATATAAACCAATAAAATCAACATTGTATTGTAAATTTCATACTCCAACGGCCCCAAATTAATAAAATGATATATGATTTTTAGATATAATATAATCTGATTTTAAATTGGCGTATATTTCATTAGGATGATACAATTGATTATGTAGAAATTGTCCATTTCTTAATTTAAAATTATAATATAATTTTGGTTCATACATAATATCTTTGATGCCTTGATTAATATCAATAAACCATTTATTATTATTTTGATATACATAAACTAATTTATTATCTAAATTAATAGATAAAAATGGCAAAATATTGCCGCCGAATATCCAAACATAATCAGAATTGTAAAATCCGTCGGGGTTAGTTAAAATATTATTGCGAATTAAATCAAGATTTTCTATTTTAACATAATCAAAGTTGAGATATTTTTTATACATATCATTATATTTTTTGCTATTATTTTTTTGTTCTAAATGTATAATTTCGTGATATATAGTTTTATATATCTTTGTTGTATCTAATATAAGATTATTTGCTAAAAATGTTTCAGTTAATACAATAATATTTTTATCTTTATGAACAAAGGTATAAGGGAAATCCCATTCGTGACCTTTACATAATTTTAGAAATGAAATATTATGTAGATTTATTTTTGCTTTATATAAATCAACTAATTCTTTAATAATATATTTTAATTTGGCAATTTCTTTATGGTTAAAATCTCTAATATCGGATTTTTTAACAATGCGCCATTTTTCATTATATTTAAAATATTTAATATGTTCGGCCGCAATTAATAAATCATAACCTGCGTTTTTTATAATAAATTCAACAGTAAAATCTTGATGTTTTTTTTCTTTTTCGTATGTATTATTTTCTTTGCGCATATATAATATATATATATATTAGCGTCTCTTTTTAAATAAATATAATAATGATATAGCAAAAATAATTCCTCCGAGCACTAAAAAGGTATTTCTTGTGGATTGTGCTTTTAATGCTTTATTTTTTTGTTTTAATGCGGCATATTGTGCTTGTAATAATTGTGTATTTGTGCTATCATTTGTTCTAACACTTATTGTATCATTAAAATGTGGGCGCCAAAAGTAATCATTCCACCAATTATCATAGAAATGTCCGGGGGAATTTTTATAAATTATGCGTTTTTCAACTGGCGCGTGTGTTTGGATTATCAAAGGATGTAAAGGTAACTTTTGCCTATTATGACGAGTATGTTTATTATTTAAGAATCTATTACGCCTGCGTGCTTCCATTTGCCGGCGCCGCCTTTCATTAATTCTTACCATATATATAATTATAATATATATTTTCAATATTTAAATATAATTTAATTTTTTTATTATATATATCTGTTGTGGCTTCTTTGTTAATAGTATTTGTAATAATAGGATAATAATATGTATCGTCTAATTTTATATGTGTTTTAATTAGAAAATAGAAAATGTTTCTTAATATAAAATTATAATCTATCTCATTATAATATTTATTATTTTGATTTAGTTCTAAATAATATTCGTGTTCTAATTGAATTGAAAATATTAAACAATTGTTTTTATATATATTATAAGTATAATCTTTATATATTGCGCGGTTGGTTCCTTCATTAATTTTATAAAATATAAAATTAATGAAATCATATAATGTATATGTGCTTAATTTATTATTAATAAATATATTAAATCTTGCTTTGTAAATCATATTTTTTATTAATAGAAAATCCGGCGATGATGTATAATCATTTTCTTCATAATATTCAATATTATGTATTTTAATATAATCTTTAATTTTATATTTAGTTTCTGGAAAAGGCGCAAGATAGGGCATTTTGGTTGCGATTTCACTTAATGATGTATCAAATGGACTAATCTTGGGTATTTTTGCGCCCATATTATGTATTCTATATATTATATATTAATAAAATCAATTACTAATAAAGCCTTATAAATTATTTAAACCGGTAAATTGGAACATTAAATGGAAAGCAATAATTAATATTAAAATGAGGCCTTGTGTTGGTTTAATTTGTATTTTATTTTCTTCGCCTCTAATATAAGGACTAAATAATATAGGTAATCCGTTAATAACTAAAACAATTAATGTTTCTAATATGAATAATAAATATTTGTATAAATTATTGGAAGGATTTATATTAAATATACAATTAATACTTGGAATAGAGCCAATGTTTTCTTTTAATCCTTTGTATGTTAAATGTAATAAAACGCCACTATAATATAAAATAACGCCGCCAACAACAACAATAAAAAGATATGCCAAAGATATGAGGAATGGGTCGCCATTCTTTTCTAATTCAACTAATTCTGAAAGATTAATTTTATGTTTTTCATAATATGAGCCATAAATGCCTTTACCTTTGATAATATCTGCTTTACTTAAAAAGCGATTAAATCCACTTGATTCTTGCGCAAATGTGAATAATGCCAATATAATAAATATTACAAAGAATATTTTTAATGATAAATTATGTAAATAATTACGAGACCAACCAATAAACAATAATGTAATAATACCCCCAACGCCTGCTAACAAAGTATCTAATATAACTCTTCCTGGGCTAATATGTAATAAAGTATTAGTATCGGTTTTATTATGATAGATTATATTATACATTATTGATATTACAACCAATAATATTATCATAATAACCTTTAATTGACCCAAACTATGTATAAATAATTGCTTAACAGATTCCATTATATAATATATAATATATAAAATATAATATTTTTTTGTGAAAATTGATTTTTTTTCCCTTTAATGTTGATTATATTTTATATATTTTAGGGTCTTATATATTCCCGTTTATATTTTCGGAAATGAGCGGTCGCAAAGAAAAACCTAGTAAGAATCTGGTGTGTCTTTATCCTGTTGTTGATAATTTAGAAAAAAATAGTGGTCCTGATGCGAGTGTTGCTGGTGCTAGTGCGGGTTTGTTCCCCCTTTCTGGTTCTCTTTCGGGTGGGTATTATAACTCGCATATGGGGGCGGCTGGTGAGGGGATTGTTTGTCTTGGTTCTGACTCTTGTGGCCCTGGTGCAGCTGGCCCAAAAGGCGCCCATTAGTGCTAAAGGCGACCGTTGCTAACTAATTCATTTTGTGTATTTTATATCTTTGCTTTGTTATATATTATAAAATCAAAAATTGAATTCTATATATAATATATAATATATAATATATAATGAATAAGATTAATTTGATTGTATGTGTTGATAAATATTTTGGTTTTTCAAAGAATGGTGTAATACCTTGGCATATTCCGGAAGATTTAAAAATATTTAGAAAAGAAACAACAAATAATGTGATTATAATGGGTAGAACAACATATGAATCAATTGGTAAAGTATTACCGAATAGAGTTAATATTATTTTATCAACAAATCCTGATTATTTGGTAAAAGACGCATTTGTTTTTAATGATTTAATGGATTCAATTAATTATTCAAAGGCAACATTTCCGGATAAAGATATATTTATTTGTGGTGGATTAAATGTATATAATAAGGCATTAGAAATGGATTTAGTTGATAATATAATTTTATCTTACATTCCTGTAAATTATGAGTGTTCATTATTTATTGATTTAAGCAAATTTTATTCATATAAATTATCAAAAGAGCCGGTATATTATACTGATTTTAATTTATATTATTTAACAAAGAGGAAAGATAATAAATATAAGTTTCCGATTGATTTACCAGAATTAAATGAGGAATTTAGTTATTTAAATTTGCTAACTAATGTATTATATAATGGCGAATTAAGAGAAACAAGAAATTCCCCCGTTAAATCATTATTCTCGCCAAAAAAGATAACATTTGATTTAAGAAATGGTTTTCCATTATTTACAACAAAAAGGGTTTTTTGGAAAGGGATTTTCAATGAGCTTATTTGGTTTATTAATGGTCATACTGATTCAAAATTATTAGAAGATAAAGGTGTTCATATTTGGGCAAAGAATTCAACAAAGGAATTTCAAATGGCCCAAGGTTTAACAGATTATGACGAGGGTATGATTGGGCCAATGTATGGATTTATATGGCGTCATTGGGGTGCCGATTATACAGGAAAAAGAGAAACCGATTATACTGGTTGTGGGTTTGACCAATTAGAAAAATTAATTAATGATTTAAAAACTGACCCAAATAGTAGAAGGCATTTATTAACAACATATGACCCTTCAAAAGTGGAAAAATCCGTATTGTGTCCTTGTCATAGTTTGCCTATACAATTTTATGTAGCCGAAAATAAATATTTAGATTGTTATCAATATATAAGGTCTTCTGATCAATTATTAGGTTTTCCATTTAATTGTGCTTCTATGGCATTCTTATTAATTATAATTGGTAATATTACAGGATATGAGCCGCGTTTTTGTTCAATTCAAACGGGTGATACACATATTTATATGCCTCATATTGAAGCTGTTCAAACACAATTAAAACGTTGCCCTTATGGATTTCCTAAATTAACAATTACAAAGAAATTAGATACAATCAAAGATATTGAAACATTGGATTTTAATGATATATTAATAACTAATTATAAATCGCATCCAATTATTAAATCGGATATGATAGCTTAAAGCGCGAGTGCAAACATTATCTAATTTGTGCGGCAATGACGGCATATAAAAAACTATTTTGTAGGTCTTGAATATCATCAATTAATAAATAAAATTCAAGCATCTTTGAATGGTCTTTATATATATCAACCATTTTTTTCATATTATTAAGTGCGAATTTAGTTATACGCAAATAAAAACCTAAATCAGTTAGGACTTTTGAATAAATATACATAATATTTATTTCATAATTATGAGCTTGATATACATAATCCCAATATGGGTCGCAAAATAAGGGTATATATTCGCTATATGTATAGAAAAGTCTATAATTGAGATAATACATAATTACTTTGAATATATCATCTTTCATATGGGGATTGCGGTTTAAATATTTTATAATATGTGATTCAAATAAAATATAATCATAATTTATTTTTTTTAGAATTTCTAATGAAAAATCAAATAATTCAATAAAAGCGTCAGCGGACTTTAACCATTCGGCTTCTCTTTCTTGTTGTTGTTTCAATTTGACTTTTTCTGCTTCAAATTCTTCTGGGGTATACAAATCTGAATCTGAATATGGATAATCATCAATATAGTATCCGTTCATTTTATATAACGCCGCAACAGAATTTATTAATGTAAATTAAATTATAAAAAAATCAATTATATACATAATATATATATAATGATATATAATACATTTAATGATTTTGGGAATCCTTATTTATTGAATAAATATGGCGAGGGAACCTTTGGAGAAGTTTTTACATATGAAAATAGATATATATATAAGAAATATAAAACTGTGGATTCAAGGGGATTAATATATGATACATTAAGGGAGATATTTGCTTATAATTATTTTAGTAAAATAAAGATTCCGCCGTGCCCTAAATTACACGGTATTATTTTGGGTAAAATAGAATATGGTATAATAATAGATAAATATACATATACCTTACAGAAATTAAATAATACAATATTAACAAAGTATTATTTTAATATAGCGGAACAATTATTATTTCATTTATGCACTTTATCATTATTTGGTTTTGCTCATAGGGATATTAAGCCATCAAATATAATTTTGGATATTGTAAATAATGAACCAATATTAAAATTAATTGATTTTGGTAGCACAAGATATAAGAGATTTTATTTGGACGAATTGGAATTATCAAATGATATCTGCACATTGGCAACAAGGGCGCCTGAAATATTGGAAAATAGATTTAAAGGATTTTATGGTAAATATGACCCAAATTTATTGGATATTTGGTCTGTTGCGGCAACATTGTATTATATATTATCGCCGGAGAATTATATATTTAATAAAATAACGGAACAAAGTCAATATGATATTATTAAAATAAATTTAATTAATCCTGATTCAAGATATAGTGTAATATCAAATATTAATAATAATATAATAATAAAATCGATTAAAGATAAACAAAGATTACAATTATTATTTGATTTATTAGATAAAATGTTAAAATTTAATCCTGGAAATAGAATAGATATAAATAATATAATAGAACATCCTTTTATGAACAATGTAAGAGCAAGATTATTAGATAATATAAGAAATGATATGGATACAACAATAATCTGCACTCAGGCGCATTTGTCGGATATTAGAAGAATAGATTTTGAATGGTTAATAACCTTTGTAAAACAATATGAGTTAAATTTTCAATTGCCATTATTATTGACGATATTAATAATAGATAATTTAATAAATTTAAAAGTAATAGTAAATAAAATATATTATATAACAGCATATATAATATCAGCGGAATTATTACAGCCTAAATCAATAGATATAAAAAGTGTAGCAAACAGAGCACATATTAATATAAATGATATAATAAAAACACAAATAAAAATAATAACATATTTGCCAAATTTATATGAAATTATAGCGGATTCTTCAATAATAGAATGTTTAGACGAATATAATGAATTAGAATTAATTAAAATAGCAATAATATTAAAATTATATTATCCTCATAAATATTATGGCAATAATAATGAATTAAATATTAGAGACTATATAATAAATATATATAAAGGAAATATTAATTTATCCAAAGCGGATTCATTGAGTGATTATAATGTGAGAATATTGAATTAACTTTGGCACAAGAGCAAAGTAAAAGCAACAAAAGCCCCCCTAAACCCCCCTAAACCTTATGCCAAATATTTATAACCTGGAATAAGTGTTTCGCGGCCATTTTCAATTTTAATTTCCTCAATTCTTTCCAAATAATTTTGGTCAATAAGGAATTCAATTTGTGGTTTAATAATTCTAATATCTGGCCTGAAAGTTTCGGCCATCATATTAATAAGTTCAAATATTAGCACACTATGAGGCATTTCTTTACGTGCTTTCATAATTCGCACAATTGCTGCTTGTAATTGATAGATACGTTCTGCCGCAATGGCTGTTTCGGAATCATATTTCATTTCAAGAACAGGTAATGGCAATTTAATTTTATTCATTTTGGGCTTAAATCCACGATTAATTTCAATAACATCCGTATTTTCTAATTTGCTACTCATTGGAATTTTATTAAGAATTTGTAATTGTTTGTTGAATAGCATTGAGCCAAGAATATTTTTAAGATTTACGGAATCAAGATTTAATATTGAGCAAATATTATTAATGGTTAATCGCGTGCCATTATTAAGATATATAAGAATAGCTGCTTGTAATAAATGACAATCAACAATAATTTTCCTCCCGCCGATAATTAATTCAAGTTGTATAGTGCCATAACTATTAACAACAATAAGTCGTTGAGTAGGGCACTTTTCTTGGAATTCTTCATCAATATAATCAATATATTCTTGAATTTCTGGGGGATATATAACATCTTTAAATATGGTAAATGTTTGCCAATATTTATCATTTAGAATTAGTATTTCATAATCTTCGTCTTTGACTTTGTTATCTTGGGCATATTGGAAATTATTTAATAGATTAATAATTTTATTAATATTATAATTTAATTTTTTCATAATGGATAGAATATTTTTCTCGGTATCAATAGATATGATTTTATTTAAAAGAAGTCGTTTTGAAATATTAGTAATATATGTATCAATGAAAACATCTTTATCCATAATACATCCTAAAATATTATTAAAAAGTTTATTAATTATGGCTTCAATTTCCATTTCATTTTTAATTTCTGTTGCCCCAGATAGCAAATTATCGGTATGTTTATTAATTAATAATTTAATATCAATATCTGAGCTGCCGGTTAATCTAATGAAATAATTTACTTTATATTGTTGTAAGATTTTGTTATTATTTTCAAATAGTGAATCAAACATATAAATATCTGCTACATATTTTTGATAAATTGCCAATAATTCGTTAATATTCTTATTGTTAATTTTATTCTTTTCGCGAGTATAATGTTCTTTCAAACTTTCAATAGTATCTTCAAAATATTTTTCATATTGAATTTTATAACACTCAATCATTTTTTTAGTGAAATCTTCTTTGTTGGCAATAATATTATTTCCATTGATTATTGTAAATATTGATTTGAGCATTTGTGAATTTGTGGTAATTATTTCTTCGGAATTGTCTTTTGTAATTAAATTATTCCATCCGGTTGTAATTAAATATGGCAAATTATCAATAATATGATTAATATAAATGTTTATAATAGAATCAATATTTAATTTGATTGTTGTAATGGGCAAATTAATTGCCGATTCATATTTGATAATATCCATTAATTTATTAATATATAGATATAAATTGTCGCCAATTCCGGCGAATGATTTAATATCAATAGTAGAATAAAACATAACTGTATTTGTTGTAATTTTATCTTGATATGTTGTATTATAGATATCATTTTGAATAAGTTCAATCTTTTTGAAATCTTCTAAGAGGGAAATTGTTCCAATATTATTTTTACCAATAATAAAGATAAGGTTAATAACATTATTAATATTAATGTTAAATTTATTATCACAATATGTATTATATAATTGCGCATTACGATAAGCACTAATATTGGCTTCTAAGTATTCAATAAGCGCACTACTCTTCTCTTCAAGGAATATTTTTTGAATATGAGTCAATGAATAACCAACCATATTAAAAATCTCTCTCTTATTATAATTAAATAGATTAATAAGTAATTTTAGGTCAAGCTCATAAACAAGCATTTTATCTGTTGGCAATGTGATATGTTTATCAATAACAATATTCAATTGAGTTGTGAATATTTTTATATATAGGTTTTTAAGCAATTGTTCAAATTCTTTATTATGTTTTTTGAAAATACTAATAATAGAATATAGATAAGAATAAAGAGTTTTATTATAAACAATACTTTGTTTAATATTAATGCCAAGAATATCTTTAATAATCTTAATGTTGTAATATTTAACAGATTTAGTCAAAATCTTTTCTAAAATGTCATAAGGAATGTTCTTTGTTTCATTACCGGCAATAATTGTATCATACAAAAACTTTGTAAATGCTTCTTGTTTGGACATTTTTTTGTTTTATATTTATATATATTAAATATAAAAAAATCAATTTATGGCTATTTTGCCTCAGCCTCTACACCATTAATAGAATAAATAATTTCATTAGATATATTTTCATCGGCGCCGGCGCCATTAACAAAGGTAGCAAAGGTATTTAATTTGGTAATATTAATAAATGGATATTTATTATATTTTAGTTTGGATATAATATTATATTTTTCATTGGGATTAATTTTATATTTATATATAATTGTATTTTGCTCACTAATTGAATTAGTAACAAGATTGAATATAAAATCACAATGAATATATTCGCCATTAGATATAGTAATATATGGATAAATATCATTAATGGGGGGAGTATGTATAAGAATAATATTAGTATATGTTTGATTTTTAATATTTATTTCTTGTTCTTTTGTAATATTATTACATATTATATATACAGGTTTAAGATATTTATTAATATTAGTAATAATATTACAAGGGAAATTTGTATTTAATATTTCTTCTTTTTTGTTGATTTGTATATTGTTATTAATAAAATAAATGGTTTTATCTTTGTTAAAATATGTTATATATATTTTATTTTTTTGTATAATATTATTAATAATATTATAGATATTTAAATCAATATCATATATATTATTTTTGGTTTTACAATCAATTATTAGATAATTGGCATCAAGTGTATTTTCTAAGGACCACGTGCTTTCACACGCGCGTTCTCTATGATTAATATCAAAATTGTTAAGTATATTTTTTTGGATATAATAATAAATATCATTTAAAGGTTTAATAAGATATGTAATATAATTATAATTTAATTCTTTTAATAATATATTAGTATTGATTTCATCTTTGTTTCTATATATTTGTTTAATATTATTATTAATATATATTATTACAAAGTATTCATCAATAAAGATATTATCAAAAATTACTTGCGCATATGGAGATTTAATCCCAACAATTAAATGATTAATGGGTTTAATTGGAGGCTCCAAAGTAATATTATCAAGTTTATAATTATCATCTAATATAATATAATTAATATTATTATCTAATAGATATTCTTTATTTTTATCTTTTAGATATTTAGTTGTATTATTAATACATACATTATAAGTATAAATATATGTATAAGCCATATATATATTATATAAATATTATTTACCTGTGCTGCCAAACCCACCTTCTCCTCTTGTTGATTTATTTAATTTAGTAACAATATTAACTCTAATGGGTTTTAAATCAGGCGCACATATTTGAACTAATCTATCTCCTTTGGAGATATTAAAATCTTTAGAACTGAAATTTCTAAATTTACTCATAATAAAACCTCTATAACCAGCATCAATAATGCCAACACTATTGCTCATAATAAGAGGAGTATTAGAAATAGAAGAACGTGTATATAAATAATAACTTGTAAATTCATTTGTTTCTAAATCAATCATTTCACATTTAATATAATGATTAATACAACAAATTTCACCACTTGAACTATTAATATCAAATGGGCTAATTAAATCAATACCACTATCACCACTATGAAAATTTAATTGTTTTTTAGAATAATAATTAAATAAATATTCACTAACACAATCATCTTCTGAATTAATCATAATATTTAATTGGTATCTAACTTTTTGAAATGTGGGTTCCGACATTATATATTATATATTATATTATATATTATATATAATATATATTTTCAATTTTTAATTAAATATATATACAAAGTAAAATTAATGGCGCCATTGGCGCCAATGGCGCAAATGCCACAAACACAACACAAACACCACAAAAAATTAAATCTTTTGCCACAGCAAAAAATTAAATCTTTTGCCACAGAAATTAAATCTTTTGCCACAGCAAAAAATTAAATCTTTTGCCACAGCAAAAAATTAAATCTTTTGCCACCACTTACCATTATCTCTTAGATATTCTTTTGCTAGCGCAAAATTCTTCTTTGCGGCATATTTAATATATTTAATACCTAAACTTTTATTTTTAAGGTTAATATAACATACACCCATATTATAATATAATACTGGTCGCATTTCACCATAAGATAATGAATATAATTGGATTAATTTAATTGCTTCTGAATGTTTTCCTAATATAATATTACACAAAACAATGGCACAACAAATATTAGCATCTAATTCAATATCTGAATTGATAGTAATAATATTGGAGGCTAATATTAAATATTCTAATTTTTGTTGAGTATTTGGATTGACTTCAAATGCTTGAACTTTTACATAATAATGGTATATAATGGATTTAATAATTTGTTTAAAATCATTATTATATATGGCAATATTATTGGTATAGTTATCAATTATTTCTCTACATACATTAAGAAAAGGCCCATAATATTTTCCACATTCTTTATTAATAAATGTATAATAAGTATTATTATTAACTAATATATTATTAATCATTGTAATATTTTTATATTTGAAAACTAATAGATTAACTACTTCAAAATATTCACATATATCTTCATTCTTTTTATCAAATTTGTAATAATTATATAATAGAGAGGCGGCTTTTTCACTTGTAATCATAAAGTTGGTAAGGAATTCAATAATAAGATTATCTTCTTTGCGCGCAAGTAATGCTGACATTAATTTACTAATACAAGAATCAACATTAATGCCCTTATCTAATGCTTCTGTATAATAACAATTACATTTAAGGGAATTAGCGGATTCATAAATTTGTGCTAATATATATAATGTATCTTTTATATGTTTTACTTGTTTGAGCCATTTTTTAGCTTTAATATGTTTATCTGTATTAAAATAATGGGAACCCAATTCATATTTACATTGTTCTGCCATATTTGTATCAATAGTATTATTTGCGCCTAATTTATAAAAACTTACAGCACTAGTAAAATCTTTTTCATATTTATAAATATTTCCTAATAATAGATATGTTTTATAGTAATAATTATATTCATATAGATAGATTTTGCTATCTGTATATAATTTTAGTTCATAATAAATATTTGCGATTTTAAAGATTAATTCATTATATAAAAAGATATAAAATGTATTATATCCGATTGATTGATATGTATCATTAACACAATTGTTATATTCTTCTTTGCCTTTGTAATAGCCTTCTAAACCATATTTTAATGCTTTTTCTTTTTTACCTTGTGCGAGTTTCAAATCTGTTAGATAATAATATGTTGTAATAATATTATTAAATTTTTTGTATTCTTTTTGAGCGGCTTTGTAATCTTTTTTAATATAATGTGTATATAATATTTTATAAAATTCTAAATTATTCGCGGCAATATCAGGATTGGTTTCATTATTATTAATAAATAATTCGGTTAATATATTTAGAATTACAGAATCATTATAAAAAATAGCTTCATTGATAATAATATGATTATCTTTTAAGAATTGAGATAAAACAATTGCCATTAGATATATATTATATATTATATAAGATATATTTAATATATTTTCAATTTTTGACCTCCCCAAAATAGTTTGGGGTTCAAATTGATTTTTTTTATTTTAATATTTAATTAAGAACGAGAGCACAAGAAATGGAATTTCTTCCAATGGCGCAATTGCCATTAATATTTAAGAGTTTTACATTTGATTTGGATTATTTTAAGCCAAATTATAACAAACAAAGTTTGATAGATTTTTGTAGTAATACAAATTATGCTATGTTTTATTATGAGATATATTATTATTATAGGATAATAATGTTTAAAAAACAGAAAACAAGAGATATTAATGAAGTGCGAGATTTATTAAGTGATTTTTTTCAATACAAAGATAGTTTTATATTAAATTATAATAAAGTAATGAATGATATAGAGCATTATAAAAAATCATTGGATTTAATAATGGATTTTTATATGAGATATAAATATGATTTTAATCAAATGGAGGAATTAGCAATGGATTTATTTTATTATTTTAATAATGGGAAAATGGTATTTACTGACCAATATTTATTAATATGGCGGCGATATAATTATATTAAGAAAACGGATTATAAAAAAATAAAATCTATTAAGAAGAGAAAGCCTGCGAATAAAATTAAGAAATATAATATAAATACATTTGTAGAAAACATTTTATTAAATAAGAATGTAAATATTCAAATAAGAATATTTTGGGGTTTATTAACAATTAATGAGAGGGAACATTTTATTGATTTTTATTTGTTTAAAAATAATTATGAGTATATTGAACAAAGGATAAAAAAGATAAAATATAAGAAGATTGCGCTTGAAATAAAAGAAGATATTGAAGAAATGGTTAAAACAACATTATATGAAAATATTTTTATGCCTGATATTAAAATGTTAGTTAATTATGAGGATGCAACAGAATTAAATTAAAATATTAAATATAAATATATATATATAATATATAAATTAATGTATCAACATAAATTAAATCCAAATGTGGTAAAGGAAATGAAGCAACATTTATCTGCTTCTATTTATTTGTTAAATAAACACCAAGCGGAGATATTACCAACACAAAAACAAGCAATGATGAATCATTTAGAATTTGTAAATAATATGTTAAATGATATGTTATCAGTGCCTCAAAATGGTCAATTTAATGATAAATTTGAATATAATCAAAGGAATAGTGGTAATAATATGAAAGTTATATATTCAAATGAAGGTAATGCTACAATAGTAGATAAGAATAAGCAACATTTTAAACAAGAATGGGAATTACAATTTGATGAGGGATTAAATATTAATCCGCCTTGTTATTTATTACCGCCACAAACATTAACAGGAATAAATAATATTAAAAGGGCGATTCATAAAAAATAAATATTTTGATTATCTTTGTTCTTTTGATTTTTATTATATATATATTATAAGTTTCTATATTATGGGTAAGAATAATTGTAAAAAGAAAATGAAACGTGACGCAATGAATGATATAATTGAAATAGATATAAATAGATTAAATAAATATATATTAAAGGCTGATAATATGTTAAAAATGGCAAAGATGTCAAAGGAAAGGATTATTAAATTATATGGCTTTATAAATATATTAAAAATGTCTTATTATGTAGATGAAACAAGAATTAATGAGATATTAAAAAAGATAGCAGAAGAAAGATTATATATAAGAAATATGTTTGAATAATTTGGCGCCATTGGCGCATTAATTATACTTTGGGGCACTAATGGCGCAATTACTTGCGGAAATGTCGCATTTTGAGCAAAATTGGCGCAATTTGCGCAATTACTTGCGGAAATGTCGGATTTTGAGCAAGATTTCCGCAATTGGCGCAATTACTTGCGGAAATGTCGGATTTTGAACAAATTTTGCGCAATTGGCGCAACTTGCGCACAACTTGCGGAAATGTCGGATTTTGAACAAATTTTGCGCAATTACTTGCGGAAATGTCGGATTTTGAACAAGATTTGCGCAATTACTTGCG
>B570J29032_109959017_pt1 | contig 17267 bp, 16 predicted proteins | sample LakMenEpi16Nov12_FD_29032 | JGI IMG/M metagenome (IMG submission 29032) | reverse complement strand
AAAGCTCAAGTAATTGAAGAACAAGCGGGAGATGGCGCTGGCATTAAATCTTGTACTATTGAGGTAAGTGGAGATTTTGCCTATGGATTTTTAAAAGGAGAAAATGGGGTGCATCGCTTGGTGCGTATTTCACCCTTCGATTCTAATGCTCGCCGACATACCTCTTTTGCCTCCGTTTATGTTTATCCTTTGATTGACGATACCATTGAGATTGAAATAAAAGATGCAGATATAGAAATGCAAACTTCTCGTTCTGGTGGTGCTGGCGGACAGAATGTAAACAAGGTTGAAACAAAAGTACAATTAACGCATAAGCCTAGTGGTATTGTAGTAGTTTGCCAAGTAGATCGCTCTCAAATTGGTAATAAAGAACGCGCCTTACAGATGATTAAATCTCAATTGTATGAGTTAGAATTACGTAAGCGCAATGAAGCCAAAGCCATGGTAGAAGCAGGCAAGAAAAGAATTGAATGGGGAAGCCAAATTCGCAATTATGTTTTCCACCCTTATAAACTAGTAAAAGACTTGCGCACCGATGTAGAAACCTCGGATGTGCAACATGTAATGGATGGTGGCTTAGATGAATTTATTAAAGCCTACCTCATGGAAAATGCGAGTCATTAAGACTCTTTTCTATGAATAATACCAGGAATAGGTTGCGCTGTTGGCATTATAATTAATTCATTGATATTTACATGAGCTGGTCTGGTTATGGCATATAAAATGGCATCTGCAATGTCATGCGCTAACAAGCTGTCAAACCCTTCATAAATTTTCTTAGCGCGGGCTTCATCACCATGAAAACGTACAACAGAAAACTCTGTTTCAACTGCCCCTGGATAAATCCCAGTAACTCTAACTTGAGCCGAAGAAAACTCAATTCGCATAGCCTTGTTTAACGCATCTACGGCAAACTTAGTAGAACAATACACATTGCCATTGGCATATACTTCTTTGCCCGCAATACTTGCAATATTTACAATATGTCCATGCCCTCTTTCTAACATGCCAGGAGAAATTTTTCGCGTTACATATAATAAACCTTTCACATTGGTATCAATCATGGTTTCCCAATCATTGAGATCGCCCTTATCTATTGTAGAAAGCCCACTGGCAAGTCCAGCATTGTTTACTAAAACATCTATTTTATGGCACCAAGCAGGTAATTGGTCAATGGCATTTGCAACTTCTTCCTTGTTTCTTATATCAAAAATGCAAGCTTGGGTTTTAACGCCAAATTGCTCACTTAATTCGCTGCACAGCTTATCTAGCCTATCTTTGCGGCGCGCAGCCAAAATTAAATCAAAGCCATTTTGAGCTAACAATTTAGCAGTAGCTTCTCCAATGCCAGCAGAAGCTCCAGTAATAAAAGCAATTTTATTCATCATTTTTTTTATTTTCGAACCTAAAGGTGAAACAAATATGACAGATTCAGTGGAGAAAACCGAGCATTTTGCTGTTATTAAATGCAGCAGCCATAAACTTGAAGAGAGTGAGGCAAAACATTTATTAAAACAAGTGAAGGCTATTTTTGAAACAGAACCTTACAATTACCTGCTTATAGATTTGGAAGGGGTAAAAGATTTTGAAGATGATGCCTTAGCTATACTAACCGATGCGGTGCTATTGGCCGAAGCCAAAACAGGTCTTCTTATTTTTTTCCATGGCAAAGAAGCTTGGATAGACACCTTTGCAGATGCTGCATTAACCTTAGTTCCTACTAGACATGAAGCCATAGAATATGTTTATATGGATCAATTAGAAAAAAAGTTTTTATCAGACGAAGAATAAATATAAAATGTCTTTTGAAATAACCATATTAGGCAATAGTTCTGCTACCCCAACGCTTAACAGGCATCCCAGCGGACAATATATAAGCATATGCGACCATCACCTTTTGATGGACTGTGGGGAAGGTACACAAGTACAATTGCAACGCTATAAAATTAAAAAATCTAAACTCTCTCATATTTTTATTAGTCATGTGCATGGAGACCATATACTAGGATTGCCTGGCCTATTGCTTTCTATGAACCTTATGAAACACTTGCAACCGGTTCATGTGTATGGACCAGCAGAGTTGTTTGAAATACTAGATGTTTTCTTTAAGCATTCAGAAACAACATTCACCTTCCCTTTGCATTATCACAAGCTTGATCCAACCAAGCAGGAAATTGTATTTGAAAATCTTTTTTTTAGGGTGAAACAGTTTCCACTTTTTCATAGGGTGCCAACCATTGGCTATTTGTTTGAGGAAAGAAGTGTATTAAAAAAATTGAATGTAGATGCTTGTCATCGACACAAAATCCCTTTCACTCATTTCAACGATATAAAAATGGGTAAAGATTTTATTGCAGCAGACGGCACTAGGATCAAGAATGAATTGTTAACCTTACCTGCAACCCGGCCTATATCGTATGCCTATTGTTCTGATACGGTTTTTGATGAACGCGTTATTAAAGCGATTGAGGAGGCAGATTACCTATACCATGAAGCTACTTTTATGCACGACAAATTAGAGCGGGCAATTAGCACCATGCATACAACAGCCAAACAAGCAGGGCTTGTAGCCAAACAAGCCAACGTGAACCAACTCATTATAGGGCATTTTTCTTCGAGATATGAAGATTTATCTGAATTGTTGAAAGAGGCCCAAGAAGAATTTCCAAATACTAGAATTGCCCAAGAAGGCACTACCTTTGTGCTAGAATGATACAAACCTTTACACCAAAAAATTGGAAGAATTACGAATTGCTAGATTGTGGCAATTTTGAAAAATTAGAACGCTTTGGAAATGTGATTATAAGAAGACCAGAACCACAAGCCCTTTGGGACAAGGTATGGTCTGAGATAGAATGGAAAAAGCACACCCAAATTACTTTTAAACAACAAGGAAGTCATAGTGGCGAATGGGTTAACCCTTACAAACACCAAAGTAAATGGCAAATGCCTTATGACGGACCTGGGTATGAATTAATATTTAACCTATCGCTTACTTCATTTAAACATGTGGGCATTTTTCCTGAGCAGGCAGCTAATTGGGATTACATTTTTAATAACTTAAAAAAAATAAAAGAAGAGCAACCAAGATTTTTGAACCTATTTGCTTACACAGGTGGGGCAAGCATTGCAGCCAAAGCAACAGGAGCAGATGTTACACATGTTGACTCTGTGAAGCAAGTTATTTCGTGGAGCAGAGAGAACATGGAAGCCTCTAAATTGGATAATATTCGTTGGGTTGTAGAGGATGCGTTAAAGTTTGTAAAGCGCGAGGTAAAGCGAGGCAAAACCTATCATGGCATTATTTTAGACCCACCAGCTTATGGCATTGGTGCAAATGGAGAACGCTGGCAACTTGAAGAAAACATCAATGAAATGTTACAAGATGTAGCACGTTTGCTCGACCCCAAACAACACTTCCTCATTCTTAATGTGTATTCTTTAGGATTAAGTGCTTTGTTAATGCAAAATTTAGTAAGTAGAAATTTTAAAGAATCTGCGCAAATGGAAAATGGAGAATTGTACCTTCAAGCAAAATCTGGCGTACAATTACCCTTAGGTATCTTAACCAGATACACACACGGCATTTAACTCAAAACCCAAAACTTAAAACTTATACTTTATACTTCTTCTTAATTTGAAAGAAGTAACTTCTACTAATTTCGAAAGGCTTTTCAATTCCCTTTAAAAATAAACGGCCAGTGTCATTGGTCCACTTTTCAATTTTGCCTACGTTTAATAAATTAACAATTGTTGACCTATGAATTTGTATAAATACGTCACTTGGCAAACGATTATCCCAATTTTTGATAGAATTATAGGTGATACTTAACTTCCCATCATTCATATGAATTTTGGTGTAGTTACCAAAAGCTTCAATGAAATTAATGTCTTGTACTTTGATAAATGTTAACTTACCATCAAAGTTAAGTAAGATAGTCTGATCTGGCTTAAAACGCTCTTGAGTTTCATCCATCATAGTGCTTACATTCACTTCAGGACTAAGTTCAGTAACTCTTTCAATTGCTCTTCTTAAGCGATCCGCACTGATAGGCTTTAGGATATAATCAACCGCATTTAACTCAAAAGCTTTGATGGCAAAATCCGGATGAGAAGTAATGAAAATAATTTTAGGGTCACAGGTAATTTCATTCAATAAATCAATGCTAGTTAACCCATTTAAATCAATGTCTAGGAACACCAAATCTGGCTTGGTATCATTGATAACCTGACGCGCAGATTCATAATCTGATGCCTCTCCTACAATCTCGATGTTTGGAAAACCATCTAACACTTTCTTAAGTGTTATACGCATCATATCCACATCATCCACTACTACTGATTTTATAGTATCCTTCGCCATAATTATTTGAGTGTCCTTTTTCTAATTTAATATTAATTCAATACAAAATTTAACTTCTCTACTGCAAAAAACGGAATATGTATCAAATATGCCAACTAAAATTTTGGCTTGTAAAAAAGTATTTGATATTCAGCATATTAGCTATTTATATTTACTGCAAATAGTGTTAATTAGCAGTATCCTTATCGTCTTCTTCTTGCTTTGTCTGCCTAACCTCAGGTCTCATTTGTGGAAAAAAGAGCACATCTTGTATTGATTGTTGATTGGTAAGCATCATACAAAGGCGGTCAATTCCAATTCCAATACCTGCTGTTGGTGGCATTCCATATTCCAATGAACGCAAGAAGTCATGGTCAATAAACATGGCCTCATCATCGCCTCTCTCCATCAATTTTATCTGCTCCTCAAAACGCTCGCGTTGGTCTATTGGATCATTTAACTCTGTGTAAGCATTGGCTACTTCTTTACCATTTATCATAAGTTCGAAACGCTCTACTAAACCTTCTTTAGAACGGTGTTTTTTGGTAAGCGGACTCATTTCTACAGGGTAATCTGTGATAAAAGTAGGTTGAATATATTTGCTTTCGCAGGTTTCGCTAAATAACTCATCTATTAGTTTTCCTTTACCCATACTTGGTTCAACATGAATATTAAGTTTAGCGCAAACCTCTCTTATTCCAGCTTCATCCATAGCACTCACATCAAAACCTGTATGTTCTTTAATTGCATCAAAAATAGTGATGCGTTTAAAAGGAGCTTTAAATTGTATTTGGTTTTCACCTAATGTAACTTCAGTTGTTCCATGTAAATCTGTGGCCACCTTTTCTAGCATACGTTCTGTAAAATCCATCATCCAGAAATAATCTTTGTAGGCTACATAAAATTCTAAAATGGTAAACTCTGGATTATGTGTTCTATCCATACCTTCATTTCTAAAATTTCTAGAGAACTCGTAAACCCAATCAAAGCCGCCTACGATAAGTCTTTTAAGATAAAGCTCATTGGCAATGCGTAAATAAAAGGGAACATCTAAGGCATTGTGATGTGTAATGAAAGGCCTAGCAGCAGCACCACCAGGAATATTTTGCAGCACAGGTGTATCTACTTCCATGGCGCCATGGTCGTTTAAAAAATCGCGCATGGAGCGTATAAGTTGCGTACGTTTGCGAAAGGTCTCTTTAACTTGTGGATTAACAATTAGATCTGCATATCGCTGGCGGTACCTAAACTCTGGATCGGTAACGGCATCAAAGGTTTCACCCTCTTTTTCTTTAACAATAGGTAAAGGTCTTAAAGCTTTAGAAAGCAACACGAAGCTAGTGGCATGAATAGAAATTTCACCAGTTTTAGTGGTAAAAACAAAGCCCTTCACGCCTAAAATATCACCTATATCTAATAGCTTTTTAAATACTTGATCAAATAAGGTTTTGTCTTCACTAGGGCAAATATCATCTCTACGAAAATATACCTGCACTTTTCCTAAATCATCTTGTAATACAGCAAAAGCAGCTTTGCCCATATCGCGCATACTCATTAATCTTCCAGCAATAGAAACGCTTTTCCATCGAGCATCCTCAGGATTATCAGCATAGTGATGTTTGATATCATTTGAAAAGCAATTTACTTCAAAGGCCTCGGCTGGATAAGCATTAATGCCTAGTGCTTCTAGATCAACTAATTTCTGCCTGCGAATACGCTCAGGCTCACTCAAATTGTGTGTATTTTCCATAAATAAGGAGCAAAAATAAGGGATCAAGACGATTAATCTAAATCCCTTATTTCATATTGAACAGAAATCCCTTAATTATTTATTGTGGCTTGGTAAAAATCTATGCCGCATCACGAAAAGTGCTTAGGTCTTTGCTAGGAATTTACTCTAATTTTTTCAAGCCTACTTTAGCCAATTGTTTAATACTGTCCTCATAATCATACTTACTAAAAGTAGCAACCTTTTTATAATAATCAGCAGCCAAATCTTTATAACCAAGTTTGGCATAAATATTACCAAGTTGTAAACAAGCATTTGGAAGTAAATAGGTATTTACTTTAACCCCATATTCAAGACATTTTTTATAGTTAGAAATGGCATCAGATGGTCTGTTTTCTTCTTGACTAATACGCCCCAAACGATAAAAATATTCTGTTTGTTGGAACTGACTTGGAAAGACTTTTTCAGAAACTTCATGCAACACAAGTTTAGCTTTATCATAATACCCGCCATCAAATAAAAGTCTTGCTTTTAGCAAAAGCGTATCGGGAAAAATCCCTGCGCTTAAATCTTGATCCACCAATTTAACTTCGGAGCTCGACTGCTTTTGAAGTTTTTGCGCCATACCTCTATACACCAAAAACTTTTCTTTATTGTGACATAACAATTCTATCCAAGAAAGACGGGTGTAGGCATCTTTAGCTGAGTTTTTAGTAACGCTTGTACTTAAATACTTTTTGAACCAAATAGCGGCAGTATAATCAAGCTTATGCAGCAGAATATCGCCCATTAGATAGTTTAAGTACGGTATTTTTTCGTAAGCATCAGAAGATGGAGCTTGTTTTAGCACTTGCAAGGCAACCTCATTATTGCCAGATTTCTCTGCAATATAAACCAATACAAAAACCTGCATGAGGTTTTCTTTAGTATTGGTGGCATAACTTCTATAAAAATTAAATGCCGCCTTTTTATCTTCAAAGTTTAGTTCAATCAATGCATAAAACAAGGCAGCTTGATGCCTTTCCAAAAGAGGTTCTAACTTTGAATGATCTAAATAGCTTCCCAGTAATTTAAGCCCATCTTTAATTGAGCCTTTTAAGCCAACTGCATCGGTTATCCATTTATACTGAGCCGGAATAGTGCCAATTAATGCCTGCAAAACGCCTAATTCTTTCTTATTAGAAAGAAAATTGGGAAATGCTTTCTCATTAGCATTAATTTCAGAATGCGCAGCTCTAAAACCAGTAACAGCTCCTAAGTATTCTTCAAAAGCACCGTCTACCAGAGCGCCTAGCAATAATGCACTCCCCTTAATATAGCCTTTGTACGGAGAAGAATTATCCAATTTTTTAACCGCTTCAATACAGTTATTTTTTGTTGCATTAAAAAGCGGATACAAGGACTTATCTTGATGCACCATGATGCGATAAAAAACAAGATATAATCTGAGGTAATCATTAACAACATTGTATTTATCGTTAGCGGCAACTTTACTTAAATTTGATTCTGCATCTTTTAAACGCAATTCACAAATGGCTTCTTGTATAGGAATATGAGCAGGCTTATAGGCAAAGTAAAAATCGCTGGCACTTGCTAGATTTAGTTTTGCACATAGAATAACAATAAAAATATGGTAACGCACGGGATGAAGATAAGGAGATTAAAATAAAAAAAAAAGCCATCTGATTAGGATGGCTTTAAACTTAAATTTTTGATTCTGCAACTACTTCTTCTGCGAGTTGTGCGTCTGTTAAAACGCGGCCACAATTTTCGCATACTATAATTTTTTTACGTTGTTTTATATCACTTTGGCGTTGAGGCGGGATACCTGCGTAACAACCGCTGCAACTTTCTCTTTCGATGGTTGCTACACCAATACCATTTTTAACACTCTTTCTAATTCTATCGTAAGAATGAACTAATCTTTCGTCTGCAACTTTAACAGCGTTGCCACGAATTTTCATCAATTCATCTTCTTCCTTTTTTGTCTCTTCAACAATATTATCCAGCTCGCCCTTTTTGTTTAAAAGATCTTGCTTTCTGCCTTCCAAATCAGCTTTTAAGGCTTCAACTGCTAATTTCTTTTGTTCAATATCAAATTGGGTATTTTTGATACGTTTATCTAATGCTTGTTGTTCTAGTCCTTGAATTTCGATTTCCTTGTTAAGGGCATCAAACTCGCGGTTATTTTTAACATTATCCAACTGCTTCTCATACTTTTTAGTTAAAGCTTTTGAATCAACAATTTTAGCCTTATTGGCAGCAATGGATTCATCCATGCGGGCAATTTCTGCTAATAAATTGTTAGTTCTGGTTTCATAACCAATAATTTCATCTTCTAAGTCACTAACTTCCATTGGAAGTTCGCCTCTCACTGCTGTTAACTTATCAATCTTGCTATCGATAAGCTGAAGTTTATACAGTGCTCTTAATTTCTGTTCAATGCTAGTCTCTATTGCTCCTGCCATATTGCTTTAGCTAAAATAATTAATTGGATTCGTGTTAATTCCCGATAAAAGGATTGCAAAAGTAGGAAATTTTTCGAGAATTAACTCACTTAAAAGGGTTTTCGTAAATTTTTCACTCTCAAAATGGCCAATATCAGCTATCATCATGGCTTGTTCGGCATCAAAAAATTCGTGATACTTAACATCTGCTGTCACAAATGCATCAGCACCAGCAGCTTTTGCAGCCTTAATTAAAAAGCTACCTGCCCCTCCACAAACTGCAATTTTTTGAATTTGCCTCTCTAATGGTGTAAACCGTATTAGCTCTAATTCCATGCTAGATTTTAAGTGCTTTAAGAACGAGCTGGTTTCCAGTGGCTTGTCTAAATCTCCAATTAAGCCAGATCCTGCCAATTCTATTGTATTTTGAAGCGTATAAATGTCGTAGGCAACTTCCTCGTAGGGGTGAGCAGCAATAAGTGCCGCAATTACCTGAGATTTTTTCCAATTTGGGAGAATAACTTCCAACCTAAATTCCGCCTCGGAATGCAGTTGATTGGCTTGGCCAACAAATGGGTTTGCCTTGTCATTTGCCATAAAGGTTCCCTCCCCTTGCAACGCAAAACTACAATTGCTGTAATTTCCTATTTCACCAGCGCCAGCGGCAAATAAGGCTTTGGCAACCTCTTCTTTTTGTTTGCTTGGCACAAAGGTTACCAGCTTTAACAACTTTTGTGAAAGAGGTTGGAGAACTTTTGTATTTGATAAGCCTATTTTCTGAGCAATTTTAAAATTTACTCCCAAATGCCAATTATCTAAATTGGTATGAATGGCATAAATGGCAATATTAGATTGAATAGCTTTAATCACAGTTCGTTCCACATAATTCTCACCAGTAAGCTTCTTAAGCCCCCCAAAAATAATGGGATGGTGCACCACAATCAAACCACAACCTTTAACAACGGCCTCTTCTACCACCGCCTCTGTGCAATCTAAACTAATAAGCACAGCCTCAATTTCTTGTTCCTTATTCCCTACTAACAAACCAGAATTATCATAGGATTCTTGCAGCGAAAGGGGCGCAATTTGTTCTAAAAAATTGCAGATATCTTTAACTTTCATGGGAGTATTGGGCCAATTGTTTATTAAATTTCCATTTTCTGTATGCCTTAAACCAAAAGGTATGTTGGAAAGCTCTAATCACTTTAACTTTTAGCCAGATAATAGGATAACTGAATAAGTTGAGCAAAGCAATTTGCAAAGGAAAATACTTAAATCCTGCATGAATATACTCCCGCATTCCTAACATTCTTTTTTGGTAAGTGGCGCCTGTAATATCATAAAAGGCAACAACTTCATCTATAAAATTAGTCTTAATTTCAGCATTTCTAAACAAACGAATAAACCATTCTGTATCGGAAATAAGCTTATAATTGGTTTCAAAATAGCCAATTTGTGTAAATAGCTTGCGCTTGGCAAAACTAGCCTGATGACAAATAGGATACTTAAAATAGAAATCCTGAAAACTCACAGGTTCTCCTGCAACATAGTCAACCCCAGTTGGCTCGTTTAAGGTTTGAACCTTAGCATAAATAAAATCAGAAGTAAAACTAGCAGGATGATTAAAAACATCCTTCAACACCTCTGGATGGTAAAAGGAGTCGCCGGCATTTAAAAAATAAACCCATTCCCCTTTAGCTAATTTAACCCCTTTATTCATGGCATCGTATATACCCTTATCTTTCTCCGAAACCAGTGCACCTATATATGGCTTAAAGGGTTCGAGTAAACTTAAAGTATTATCGGTAGAGCCCCCATCAATAATTACCAATTCAAAATCTTTGAAACTTTGGTTCAAAGCAGATTGAAGCGTAGCCTGAATTAAGTCTGCAGCGTTATAGCAAACTGTAATAAGACTTAATTTTACTGGGGAGATTGGCATTAAAATTTAGGGCAATTACATTTCTTATCTCTTGCAATACCTTTGTGACTGCTACAAGAGGTTTGGACCAATAAGAAAGAAAAAAGTAAAAGAAGAAGAAGGGCTACATTTTTACGCATTGCACAAAGTTATAAAAACCTCTCAGAATTTGCATAAAATTGCCACTTAATCAATAAACATGGAACTGATAGATTTTATTTTACACTTCGACAAACATCTGCAAGACTTTATAAATGCTTATGGAGCTTTAGTTTACGGCTTGTTATTTCTTATTGTTTTTATGGAAACAGGCCTTGTAGTAACGCCTTTTCTACCAGGAGACTCCTTACTCTTTGCAGCAGGAGCTTTAGCGGCAAACGAGGCCAATCACTTAAACGTTTTCTTGATTATTGTACTGTTAATTATTGCAGCCTTATGTGGTGATAATTCTAACTACTTTATTGGAAAGTATCTGGCTAAAAAAGGTGAAGGGGCCAAATTATTTGGCATTTTCACCATTCGTAAAGACTACCTCGACAAGACTCATGCCTTCTATGAAAAACACGGGGCAAGAACTATTGTTATTGCTCGCTTTGTGCCTATCGTAAGAACTTTTGCTCCCTTTGTGGCAGGCATTGGAAATATGGATTATAAGAAATACATCTCTTATTGCATTGGCGGTGCCATTTTATGGGTAACCTCTATTAGCCTTGCAGGATATTTCTTTGGTAGCCTACCCTGGGTGAAAGAAAATTTCGAAAAAGTAGTTTTTGGCATCATTCTCGTTTCTCTACTTCCTGTAGTTTTTGAAGTAATCAAACATAAACTTGGTCAGAAAAAGTAATCTTATTACAATTCTTCTATGCATCATGGCAACGGCTCAACTTTATGCCGAGCGCAGCAGTGGCCATTGCAGTATGAGTTTTGAACCAAATGGCAAGATAGTTTTTAGCATGCTGCCTAAAACTGTATTTTTTGCTGAACCAAAAGGACAACTAAAGACGAGAATTTGGATTGAAGCCTACGTAAAACCAAGCGATTTGTATGACGGAATTAGGATCAAAACAAATACAAAAATTTATGATAGAAACAGGCGCTTAATGGGACGTGTTACGGACGCCTTTAATCCCATGCAACTTTTTGAACAAATAGACAGCTTAATTCCTATTAATATAAGCGGTTATATCGAAAATGCTTGTATAGACAATAGTTTCATTCCAGAAAATGATTTAAGCAATCTTTTGCTTGCCGCTGGTAACAATGAAAAGTTGTCTACCTTTTTACCAGTTTTAGATAAGTATCAATTTAAATTTACCCAAGAAAATGAGAGCTATTCTTCCTACTTATTGGTTCAACCAGAATTTGTAACACAAAGTTTTGAACCAAGAGTATTGATGGTATTTTACAAAGAGGAATTGATTGCCATTTTTCATACTAGGCCAATTAAAGTAAAACAATATGATTCGATAGAAATGGGAAGTGAATACAAGATGATTTATAACTCAAAATTTTCTGAACATACCAAATCTGAAATGGTAGAAATATACCGCAAAAAATTAATTAAAGATTCAAGATAAATTACTTAAAATGCAGATTACAGATACAATTTATATTGCCGGACACAGAGGAATGGTTGGCTCTGCCATTCATAGAAAATTGCTTGCAGAAGGTTTTCAAAATATTGTAGTAAGAACATCTTCAGAATTAGATTTAAGAAACCAAGAAGAAGTTGCCGCCTTTTTTAAAGCCACACAACCACAATATGTTTTTTTAGCTGCCGCAAAGGTTGGAGGAATAGTAGCGAATAATACTTATAGAGCTGAATTTTTATATGATAATTTGATGATACAAAACAACATCATCCACCAGAGCTACTTAACTGGTGTTAAAAAACTACTATTTTTTGGCTCAAGTTGTATTTATCCCAAGCATGCGCCGCAGCCATTGCAAGAAGAGAGTTTATTAACCGGCTTGCTCGAACCAACGAATGAACCCTATGCCATTGCTAAGATAAGTGGCATTAAAATGTGTGAAGCTTATAGAGATCAATATGGATGCAATTTTGTAAGTGTTATGCCAACAAATTTGTATGGATATAATGATAATTACCATCCAGAAAATTCGCATGTATTACCGGCCTTTATCCGTAAATTCCATGAAGCAAAAATGAACCAGCAAGACAGTGTTGAAATCTGGGGAACGGGTACTCCAAAAAGGGAGTTTCTATTTGTGGATGATTTAGCGGATGCCGCATTTTTAGTGATGCAACAATACCATGAAAAGCCATTTTTGAACCTAGGAAGTGGGGAAGAATTAAGTATCAAAGATTTAGCAGAAACTGTGGCGAGGGTAGTTGGATTTGGTGGAAAACTGCATTTTGACCGCTCAAAACCTGATGGAACTCCTAGAAAACTAATGGATAACTCCAAAATACGAGCATTAGGCTGGGCTCCCAAAATTAGCTTAGTGCAAGGAATAACAATCGCTTACAAGGATTTTCTTAAATTGTAGACAGTGCTTGAAAATGTGCTGATTAACTTTTCCCAAATCCGGAAATTTTCTTGATATTTGTTTGGTCAAAATAGCCTATGGCAAGCAAAAAAAGTAATTTCAAGATATTTGTTGTGGAAGATGATACTTGGTACAGGAGCTTCCTAACATATACCCTCCAACTTAATCCCGATTATGAGGTAATTGGTTTTGAAAATGGTAAAGACTGTATAGCGAATATTCATCTTAAACCAGATTTAATAACCATTGACTATTCTTTACCGGGGATGAATGGTGCGGAATTGATAAGAAAAATAAAGGATTTAGACGATCAGATACAATTGATTGTAATTTCGGGTCAGGAAGATATAGGCACAGCTGTTGAATTATTGCGTTTAGGGGTATTTGATTATATAATTAAAAACGAGGATACCAAACCAAGGTTATTAAACTCGGCACAAAATGCCTTAATCAACTCCACTCTCAAAACAGAAATTGTTGAACTAAGAGAAGACTTAGGGAAGAAATACGATTTCAGTAAAACGATTATAGGAAACAGTGATGCTATTAAGAAAACCTTTTCTCTAATTGAAAAAGCAGCAAACAGTAAGATTACAGTTTCCATTTCAGGAGAAACAGGCACAGGAAAAGAATTGGTGGCGAAAGCGATTCATTATCATAGCGACAGAAAAAAATCTGCATTTGTAGCCGTAAATGTTGCAGCCATTCCGAGAGATTTGATAGAGAGTGAGTTATTTGGCCATGAAAAAGGAGCCTTCACAGGAGCAGATGCAAGAAGAATTGGAAAATTTGAGCAAGCCATTAAAGGAAGTATTTTCTTAGATGAAATTGGAGAACTAGATTTAAATCTTCAGGCTAAGTTGTTACGTGTATTGCAAGAAAGAGAAGTAACAAGAATTGGAAGCAATACTGCAATTCCGATTGATGTAAGAATTATAGTAGCTACGCACAAAAATTTAGCACAAGAAGTTCAAGAAGGTAGATTTAGAGAAGATTTATATTATAGGTTGTTAGGATTGCCAATAAACTTGCCACCCTTAAGGGATAGAGGCAACGACATTGTTCATCTTGCAAAGTTTTTTATAGACGAGTATGCTAAAGACAATAAGTCGGGCAAAATTAGTTTGAGCAATGAGGCACAAAAGAAGTTATTAGATTACGCTTTTCCTGGTAACATTAGAGAACTCAAGGCCATTATTGAATTAGCTTGTGTATTGTGCGAGGCCAATTATATAGAACCTCAAGATATTACTTTTAACTCAGATAAATCTATGAGTAATTTACTTTCGCAGGAGCTCACTTTTGACGACTATACCAATCTAATTATAAAGCTTTTCTTAGATAAATATGATGAGAATGTGATTATGGTAGCCAAGAAACTTGATATCGGTAAATCTACTATCTATAGAGTCATGAAAACAGACCGGTTTAAACAGCTTTACAAAAAGTAAATTTTAGAATAATATTCATAAGAAATAAAATATATGAAAAGAACATTCCTTGCATTAGATGATGAATTAAGTATCTTAAAAATCCTAGATTTCTATTTCAACAAAAACTATAATGTAGTTGCAAAGCAAAATGGCAAAGAAGCTTTAGAATGGATGCAGCAAGGCGTTATACCTGATGTCATTATAGCCGACGTGAATATGCCTGAAATAAATGGATTAGAATTTATTAGACAGATTAGATCAAGTGGTTTTTTTAAAGACGTACCCCTGATTATGCTTTCTGGTAATGAAGGATCAAGTGATAAAATTAAATGTTTAAAAGCAGGTGCTGATGATTATTTGATTAAGCCATTTAATCCTGAAGAGCTAGAAGCCAGAATCGACAATATTTTTAGAAGAATAAAAAAAGTATAATCGATGGAAAAATCAAAAGAAAGGATAGCCTTTATTGCTAGTAATCCAGATGCAATTGTAGAGTTTTCTCATACATTCAAGGAGAACTTCACTATTTTTCATTTTGATAATATATTTCAATTCATCCAATGGACTAATTTAAATGATGCAGTTAGTTTGGTTGTAACCTATTCTGATTTATTGGGCGCAAATGGGGTTACCCTAAGGAAAAACTGCAAAAATGTACCCAAAACGGCTAACGTACCTTTTATATTAATTGTAGATAGAATTACTACTGCTAGCAGAAATATAGCACTTCTAGAGCAATTTGCAGATATTTTTGAAAGGCCAATAATTGGAGAAGATTTTTTAGCCCGTGCAAATTATCTCATTCTAAATCCACCGCGCTATCATAAAAGTATAGTTGCCGCACAAAATGCATTTCCAAAATACAGCACTCCATTCGCTAAAAGAATGTTTGATATTGTTGTAGCATCTATTGCTTTACTAATTCTTTCGCCCTTATTTTTGATTTTTGCTGCCATTATTGCAATAGAATCTAGAGGCCCTGTTTTTTATGCTTCTAAACGTGTAGGGACTGGCTATACACTATTTGATTTTTACAAGTTTAGATCTATGAGAGTAGGCGCCGACGGCATGTTAAAAAACCTAAAACATCTAAACCAATACAATACTGGAGGTGAAACCAAAAGTTTAGAAGACTATAAAAAATTCATTTGTGAAGATTGTGCAAAAGCCAATACCACCTGCCAGAGTCAACTCTATATGGATGGTGAAAAAATATGCGAGAAGGTTTTTGTAGATTATAAGCGAATCAAAGAAGGGTCTAAATTTATTAAGATAGAAAATGATCCACGCATTACTAAGTTTGGTACAATAATGCGCAACACAAGTATAGATGAGCTGCCGCAATTATTTAATGTGCTTAAAGGGGATATGAGTATTGTAGGCAATAGGCCATTACCTTTATATGAAGCAGAAAAACTAACTACCGACCAATTTGCTTTGCGTTTTTTAGCCCCGGCGGGTATTACTGGCTTATGGCAAGTAACTAAACGAGGCCAAAGCGGCCAAATGAGTGCGGAAGAACGCATGGATTTAGATAATGAATACGCTAAAAACTATTCTTTTTGGCATGATATAAAGATTATTCTTCGCACTATTCCAGTGCTATTTCAAAAGGAAAATGTGTAAATAAATTAATCCTCAGATTATTAATATAAAAAGGGCTGCCCGAAATTAATCGGGCAGCCCTTTTACTTTAAATCAATTTAAGCTTAGTGCTTAACTACTTTTCTTACTACCCATTCATTGTTTATGTTTACCCTAACTAAGTAAACACCTGAAGGGAGTTTAGCCACATCATTTAAGTTGATGGCATCTCCACCTGCCTTAATATCGAAGCTAGTTCTAGCGCAAACTGTTCCCATTAAATTTAGCACCTCTACTTGGGTAGTTGTTGCAATTGGGGAAGCAATGAACATACTTAACTCGTTACTAAATGGAACAGGATATAAGGTAACTTCAACCTCTTCTGTTTCGCCAAAGTATACGGCTTTCACAGCAGAGTATTCGAAGCTTCCATCTTGATCCACCATTTTTAAACGGTAGTAAACGGTATTGGTATTTAATACCTCTGCAACATTTACATCTTGGTATTGGTAAGCTAACAAACGGTTACTATTACCAGCAGCTTTTACTTTATCAATAGATTCAAATTTACCTTTGGCAATTGCTCTTTCTATTTCAAAGTAAGCACTGTTCTTTTCACTTGCAGTATTCCAATACAAACCTGCATCAGAAGTTCCTTCTTTTACGGCTTCAAAACTATTTAACACCACAGGAAGTGGAGAAATATCTGTAGTACCGGTAAAGTCAGAAAAATCTGATAAACCATTCACTCCAAAATTAGAAGCCACAGTATCTACCGTAGTTGCTGTTGAGCCATAGTGTGTCCACCAGCCACCAACGGTAGGTTTCTTAGCCAACTTAAGATCAGTTGCAGAAGGCACACTACCTAACATATTTGGATCGTAACGTAAGTTTAAATCATAGTTATAGAAAGAACCACCAGTTACATTGATTCTCCAGAACACATCCATGTAATGTGCACCAGGAGCAGTTCCATTATTAGTTGGATTGCTGATAAGTGCACCTGTATGGTAAGTTCCGTTAATAGCAGATGGAACAGTTCCAGTATTACTCCAAACCACTGTGGCAACAGTATCACCCAACACTAATGCATGCTGTGTATTGCCATTTCCAATAGAACCCGTAAAAGTTAATGAAGGAGGAGTTGCAGTTGGCATAAACTCATAAGCACCAATATCTGGCGCACCAGTAGCTACTGTGGTACTTCTAGTATTGCCTAAGAAATCATTATTTACAAAAGATGACTGTTGCGCTCTTCCACTTGCTGCCCAGCTATTGCTGTTAGATACAAGCGGCATCA
>B570J29032_109959018_pt1 | contig 17270 bp, 11 predicted proteins | sample LakMenEpi16Nov12_FD_29032 | JGI IMG/M metagenome (IMG submission 29032) | reverse complement strand
TCTGCTGGATCTAAGGTGATTGATAAACTTGCAGATGAAGATGTTTTGGCAACTGATAGCAGATAGTTTCTTGCCTTACGACCATCAATTGTTCTTTCTGGATGGTCTGGGAGATACTGAAAAGAAAGGGTGTATACATTCTTAGCGTTCTTAATAAACCTTTTTTTATTCCCGTTTAATAATTCAACATTTGACGCAGATGTTGCCATTGAGCTTGAGAATAGGCGACCATGCTCGGTAATTTCTTCCCCATTAATAACTACCAAATGTGTAATACCAGATTGTTGATTTTGTATTGTAGCTACCATTTAGAAACCGCCCTGTATTCCATTATAACTTGTAAATGTTCTTGATTCTAAACCAGCTGCCTTTTGTTGTCTTGGGAGTACATTAACATTGTAATCCTTCATCATTCCCTTAAACCATTCTTCTTCCCCGATAAAGGTGTCAACATTAATATTGACGGTTGATACACTTGTTGATCCACCACCACCTGCGTATGCTGGTGCTCCAGAAGGTGCTGTAAATCTTGATTGATTAATTCTTTGCATTGTTCCTAGACCCATATTTCTTACAGCATTTGCATTAACAACATACTCACCACCATGAAGGATTGCAGGAACTGGCATTGAAGGTGAACCAGGAACATAGCCACCAACTTTATATCCAGGAAGTTGCCCTATTAGAGTGTCTGTTGGCTTTCCACCATAAAAATTCAATCTTGGGTCAACACTTCTCATAACCTCTTGCAAGAATTCCAAAGATTTTTTATGCAACAGTAGTTTGTACTGCTCATTATTTGAATCTCTTTTAATCGCCATTGATCTCTCAACAGAATCTCTAATTTGCTGAAGAGCGTTGCTGTCTAATTCGTCTGATAGAGCTTGTGAATAATTTGATGAAATTGCATTATATGCTCCAGACAACGAACGAGCAGGTAATGATTCAGATGAGCTCAATAATGAATTAAGAACTAATCTTAGCTCTTGCATTTGATCTGGAGGCAGATCAACAGTATCCATTGGTTTTTGCCATCTAGCTATGACATCTGGAAATTGAGAGACCATAGCAGTACCTTGCCATCCTTCTGGATCTGGTATCTCGTTCTTCATTCTAACAATATAACCACCTGTTGGTTCTTTAAAAATGTGACGCATTAAAGTTCTAAAATCACCATTTTGATCACCTAATAAAACATTAGTATTTGAAAGAGGGAAATTTCCTTCTTTTATACCAGAAGATGGATCATAGCCAAATAACATACTCATATTATTTAAGATTGGATTACCACTAGTATTATTTCCAAGATAAGCAAACATTTGCTCAAAATCAAATCTTTGAATAAGACCAGGGCTATCATATGTTACAAGCTCTTTAAACTTAGTCATATCTCCTTTATTCTTGGCTTCAATCAATTGAAGCAAGAAATCATAGGCTCTTGCAACATACAGCCGACCTGCGCTAAAGCTATAAGCAGCACCTTTGAGCAATGGATATCCAGAAACTGGACCGAACGAAGTCATATGCTTGAGCGCACTTGATGCTAAATCAGTTCCAATGTTTTCATCAACGCTTGCTGGTGGTTTTATTTGACTTAGACCAGGAATGGCTCCTTTATGAATCCCAATTTCAGATGGTGTCAAATTGCCGACTACTTGATCATATAGATCTGTTTTTTCTATTTTTGTCTTAACATCAAGTGGGAATTTAAAGTTTTCAAAATCCCAAATATCAGTCATATCAATAACATCTCCAGTATTTGCTGTTGATCTTCCTGTTGGATTAGGTAGCCCAATCATCTCCATAATTGATTGGATTATTCCAGGATTATCGTTTGCCATTCTAAACGGAAGAGAGCTAGAACCTGAGGTTGTGGATGCAATTTCATTAAACTGAGTCTCAAGGAGGGAAGCGCCAGTTTTCTTTATGTCATCAATCTGGTTAAATGTAGGGAGTTTAAAATAGTTTCCTGTGCGTATTCCTTTTTGACTTTCCATTCTAAACAACATCAAAGCTTGGAAAATTTTATTTGTTTGTTGATCTTGAATTAATTTTTTCCATGCATCAATTTCAAAATTATTAATTAATTCTTTTTCTGCTAGGAAATCAAATGGTATATCCTTTATGTCATTTATTCCACCAAGAGCATCGGCGTACTGAACTGACGCTACTCTACCGTAAGATCCCCCAGCGTATGAAACTGATTTTGCCCATTCATCAGTAGCCGTAAAAGGAGATAGATTTAAAGGTTGCATCTGAGGTGTGCCCGTCTGAACAGATACTGGATTAAACATTTTTATAGGGCTGGCTAGTGGTTTTGACATATCTGGTATTACATAATCCATAGTCTTCATACCTAGCTCTTTACCAGCAACTGATAGCCCCTTTTCTGGATCATAGAAAGTGCTAGAGGTTGGTTTCCATAGCTGCCCGATGATATCTCCATACTCACTTGGCATGAATTCTTTTAAGATGTCATTTACACCACCAAGATTTGTACTCTTTGTGTATTCAAGAAGCGTTTTTGTATTAAGTTCAAATCCAGGATATTTACTTGCTAAGTCTGGGACAACCAGAGAAGCTTGTCTGCGCATTCTTTCTGCCAAGAAAGTATTGAAATCTTCAATTAAGAAACCAGCCAGCATACCATATGCTTCACCTGTCCCAGATGTTGAATTGTATTTTGCTTCTTCTCCAATCATATCAAGCACAGTCGCAACCTTATACAATTCACCATTTGGTGAAATTGTTTCTGGGTATATTGATCTTAGGGATGCAAATGCTAGATTTCTGCGTGAATATGGAGTTGTTAATGTATTTAATATATTTGGGTCTTGATCAAGCTGTCCAGTCACCATTAGCAATAAAGCTTTTTTAAGTTCTCTTGAAGCATCAGTGCCGCCAAACAAAGCAGCCTGCATCATGTTCAACTCAGGATCTGTTGAACCTGGCTGGAATGCGCTAGTCAATCCAGGGATTCCTGTCTTTTTCTTAGTGAGAGCGTCTAATACAAACTCTGGAGTATAGTACTTAGTCTCTTGATTTCTTGTAATTGTTTTTCTAAACTCATCCATGATCGGTGATTCTGGAGTGTACATTCCTGGATTCATAGCTATTTGAGTTGCAAACCCAGTGCTGGTTTTATCAGTTACACCAGAACCTTTTCCTGTTTTTACAGAGAACATTGGATATTGTTTTTTAAATGTTGGATCAAACAAACTTTTTTTGCTAAATATTGCTGCGACTGAACTTGCAATAGCATCTTCAAAATCATTATTAGAAATAACACTTTCAGGATATCTCAATCTGAGCATTGCCTTGGTGTACTTGCCAATATATCCAAGCTGTGATTCATACAAACTTGCTTTTCTCAGAGAGAGAATATTATCAATACCCTCACCGCTTGGGAAAGCTAGGTCAACTCCAGCGTTAACAAAAAGATCATGAAATTCATTTGAAGATAACATTATTTCATTTGCAAATTCATCAAGATCAAGTCTTTGTCTAACATTAAATATCTTAGCCATCATCTCTGATTCAACATTTGGTTTTCTAAAATTAATCTTCTCTAATAGATCTGGTATTGTAAGTTTTGCCTTCTTGGAGAAAGCTGGATTTAGCGGATCTGCAAGAGGTCTTCCTGGAAGGATTGGGTTCCCATATTTATCAAATGTTGATTTGTAGTACTTTTCTTCACTCCCAAACATGTCATAGACAGGTAACTTAGGAAGACCTGCGGTTTCTCTGTTAGCAAAAACTTCTGAAGCGGTATAATATCCTCTCTGTGTTCTTGTAAGATATTTTTGATAAAAGCTGTCATATGCGGAAGCATATTTATCTTGAACTAATGATGTCGCACTCTTGAATATCCCTGGTTTTTTAACTACTGCACTAGAAGCAGCAGATGCACCCATGCCTGGAACTTCATCAAGTGGAATCCAACTGAACGGATCTGATGGATCTTGAGTCATTTCAGTTAATCTAATTGAGGGAGTAGGAACTGTGCCTGCTGAGCGATTGCCAAGCAATTGTTCTAGTATATATTGTCTTCTTTGAATCAATGATGTCGCATAGTTTAATGCAGTATTGTTGTGTGGAATAACTGAATGAGCAATCTCTGATATTCTTTCTGGTGTTATTAGTTTCAATTTCTGCGCTGAAGCAGCCATATCCTCTGGAGACATTGAGCCGAAAACTTTGGATGCATTAAGATATGATCCATGATTGAGAGGATCTGTTGTCATGCTCTTAAGCTCACCGACAATGTTGGTAAACTGTGTATGAGTATCTGGATTTGACATCTTAGGTTTTCCAGTTCCAGTGAACTTCAGTGAACCACCAGCGTCAATTCTTACTGGAACCCCAGACTCTGAATTAAGAATATTAGGGGTATCCCAACCAATAACATCGTAGTTACCTAACCATGCATCAACTGCAAAATCTTTTTGGATCAATTTAATATAATCAGGCGATGATAACTGATCAGCAAATGAGTTTAGATTGGTTGCTTTTGGAATGATTTCTGAAATGAGTGCTGGACCATTATCAGTCATAATCGTTTTCAAATTAGTTGTTGCAACACCTAGCTCTCTATAAAGAGCATTTGCAAGCAATTCGTTTTCAATAAGTTCTTGAGTCGTTGCGTATTGACTTGTTGGCTGTTTCACATAATACTGAAGTTTGCTGGATGGGTTTTCGTAGAGTCCTCCTGGGTTAAATCCTTGCTTTTCACCAATCTTAACCAGGCTTGAGAAATCCAATTCAGGTTCTACTGAGGAGCGAACCTGGGCATTAGAAGCAGCAATAAGAGTATCAATAGAACTACTAGGACTACCAGCCATAGTGGTATCAATGAAGCTACCAGAACCAATTGACCCAAATTTAGGACTAAAGCCGCCTTGAGGCATTGTCATTCTTCCATTCAAAACATCAGCAATCAATGTAGATGGTGCTTTGCCAAATGTTTGTTTTATTGCCCCTGCTGGGTCATATAGATTGTTAAAACCGATTAGTTCTGGAGCTATTGGTGTCTTAGCCCCTCCAGTCATTTTTGCATAAGAAGACTGTATTCTTCCTAACAGGTTTTTATTAGATAGAACAGTTGTTAATCTATGAGCTCCAGCCTTACTTGCAGATGAACTTAGTGCTCCAGAAACCGCAGCAGCACCTCCTTCACCAAGAGTTGCTGTTAAAATAGATGCCCCTATTTTTGAAGTTGCTGCACGAGATATACCTGTTTTAACCGCACTGTTTATAAAACTTCCACCACCTAATGTTCCAATGCCGATTGAGTCCATAATTGCTTTATCACCCGCTAGAGCAAAAGCTGTTTTTTTCCAACCTGGTATTTTTTCTCCAGACATTCTTTCATAAGTATTTAGCTCATTCATTGCTGTTTGATATGGTTTACCAACAGTTGTTAGCTGACCATATTTACGAGGAACAAGAGGTATAGAAGCACCAGTTCCATAAAATAAATCATTTTGCCTTCTTGCGATATTATTAAGAGGATTTTGACTCTTAGAAGGTATAGCTGTTTCAATAAGCCCAGCAGCTGCGTTATATAAACTTACACCACCTACAACACCAAGTTGTTTAACAGAGTCTGCCACAGAATAAGCAAACTTACCAGTGCCTATTGCAAAATCACTTGCTTTAAAAATTGCTTTCTCAACAAGATTTAGACCTTTTTCTTTTTTCCAATTAAACGGTTCATCTGCAACTTTTTTAATTTGCTGCTCTACCCTATCTGCAGACCCTCTTGTGTTTGAAGCTGTACCTTTCTTTCCACCTGGAACTTGACCACCCTTAATGAATTTTGGAATAAGGTTATTATTCATCTTATTCAAAGCACCTACACCGATTCTTGAAACCGCCTTCGCATTAAGAATGTATTCTCCACCATGAAGAAGTGTTGGTACACCTTCTTGTGTTGGCGCTGGGATGAAGCCCTCTGGATACCCTTGATTTTGATTTTGCGCTCTTGATGGAATTATTCCACCCTTCTTGAAGCCCTTGTAATTTCCAATAAATTCTTGATATGTAAGCGCTCTTAAATTTCTGGCGGCTCTAAGTTCATTATTTCTTGCAAAAGCATCTGCCCTACCCGTTCCAGCATATGTACCTGTAGGATTAAGAGGAGTGCTGCTACCTGGAGTTCCACCACCTGGTCCACCCGCTGCTGCATCTGCAGCGCCTGCTGCTGCATCTTTTGCTGCATCTGCGGCTGCTTTTAGTTCAAGGTATTTATTAATTGCTGGATCAAGACTCTTTCTTAGCTTCTCCATCAGTGCTGGGTTTAGATCCACCATGTTCTGGAAGCTTCTAAGGATGCTTAGGTTTCCATCAATGATTGCTTGATTGAAAACCTTTGTTGGCTCTGCTTCATCCAGTGCCTTCTTAAAGTTTGTAATGAAATCGTTCTTAACCTCATCTAAGAACTTGGTCTTCATATCCGTAAAGTTCTGAGCGAGACCAGATGTTATTACACCGAACGAATCAATTACTAACTGCTTTCCTTCACCGAACTGTACTCCCATTCCAGCGAGCATTCCGATAGTAATACCAATTACAGTGTTTTCACTCTTATCAGATCCAAGACCAAATTTTTCTTTTGCTACTAATACAAGTTCGTCAAGATTTGTTGCAAATGGTCCAATAACCTTGTTTGGCATCTTGTCTGCAATTGTGGTTGCAAAACTTTCAAACATCGTACCAAATGTTGTATTCATATTGGTAGCGTTTGTTTCTGTTAATGTTTGAAGTTCTTGTAGTTGCGCCGTGTACTGCTCAACAGTAACTGGTGCAATCTTTGTAATTAGAGCAGCAGACTCTTGGAACTTAGCAATTGATTCCTCAAAGAATAATGAAGCCGCATCTTTTGCTTCGTTAATAGCTTCCTTGAGAGCATCAAGGTTTTCTTTTGCGAGATCCTTTGACCTTTCTTGCTCAATTGTTAAAAGGTCACTACTAAATCCTTTTTCATCAGCGCTCTGCTGAAGCTGTAGCATTCTTGCGTCATCAACACGACCTTCATAAACAGCCAATGCGTAGTTTCTACGGAACTGCTCATTACTAAGAGCTTGGTTGTCAATAATCTTTCTTCTATTGTTTTCGTATTCTTTCTTCTTGGTAAGTGATTCTTCTGCCTTTTCAAGCTTACCAAGTGTTTTGATTTGGACATCAAATACTTTTAGAGCAGATGTTTTTTGCTTTTCAAGAGCCTTAACGGATGCATCTACAAACTTAGTTAATGCATCTGCCATCTCTCCAGCAACATAATCTTGAAGTTTCTGAATGGCATCAACAATGCCCTCCTCAATGGCTTTTGCAATTTTTCCAGTAGCGTCAGACTCTTCAAAGCCATCACCAAAGGAGTTACCCATGATTTCGCCAGCTTCTTCACCAGTTTCTTCTGCTGCGTCTTTAATCTTTGTATCATTACTGATTTTACCCTCGGCTGAGCTGATACCCTTAGATACACCCTTATCTAGCAGTCCAGTTGCTGCGTTAGCTACTGCATCAATGGCACCACTAGCAGCATTTTTACCCGCATCAACCAATCCATAAAGACCGTCAATAACGAAATTGATACTGTCACCAATCCATCCAAATATTCCACCAACACCTGGAATTCTTTCAAGGAAACTAAACACTTTAGCAACAGCTTTTGGAATTAGTGTAAAGTATCCGATTATCAACTTAATTCCACCAGCGGTGATCCACACCATTCCCTTTAGCAAAGCGGCAATTAACTTAATAACAATCTTTACTGCACCAGAGGTAGCGGCAACAAGGTAATCAAAAGCTTTACCCCAGTTGCCTTGGAATATTGAAACAACAAACATTACGATATCAATAATCATGTACAGATATGGCTGAATAAAGTTTTCAACCAGCATCTTAAACCAAGAAGCTACCTTTTGTAATACTTTTCCAACTACTTCAAATGCTTTTGAAAGACCGCCAACAGCATCTCCACCTTTCTTAGAACCACCACCGATTATTGAAAACAAATCCACAAACGGTTGGATCAGTAACAGAATGGCTTCTTTAAATATTGCCCATGCATTCTTAACTCTTAATATCGCACCAGAAGCTTTATCTTTAAAAGCACTAAAGTTTTTAACAATGATATAAACAGCAACTCCGATACCAAGCATGATTGCACCGATACCAGTTGATATGAGAGCAACCTTCATTAGCTTAAGAGCAATTGTTCCAAGCTTTGTAGCCTTCATGAAGCCAGTCATTGCGGTTGTCATTGTTCTGATTACACCAGTACCACCACCACCAGCCATCTGTTGAATCTGCATTGCTTGAACTGCGGCTTTAGCGCCTTGTACCGACTTTGTATAAGCGGCTACTGGACCAGCGTTAAATGCAGCTGACGCTAGACCTCTAATATTTCCTGCACCAGTTGCAATCCCTCCACGGGTAGGTAGCATTCCTCTTGCAAAACCTCTTCCTGTTACGCCAGTAGCTGAAGTAAATGAATCAGCCAAACCAGGAAGCGCCGCTGTTCTTCTTGCTATTGCACCACCAATACCACCACGAGCAATTCTTAATGCTCTATCTTCAGTAATATCTACAAGACCTCTCTTTGTAGCAAGCCTTGCTCCACCAGCACCAGTTCTTGATATTCCAGCATCTGTGAGCATGGACTCTCTTAACACTGATGCTTCAGAAATTTTTCCAAGAATGTTACCACCAACAAAACCACCCCTTGGACCAATTACACGACCACGAGCATTAAGTCGCATATTATTAGCAGAAAGCATACTTGCTTCATTTCTAAGATACTGATCTACACCCAGTCTTCCTGTTGCTGCATGAGAAAGCCTCGCTGCTCTGTTTGCATTGATGGCACTTGTTCTAGCAGCGCCTGTAAGTCCAGTTAATGGTGTTGGGGTTGGAGCAATATTGCCAGGGAGTGTGATGTTGCGACCAACTCTTGTTGGCATACCAATCATTGATGATGCTGTACCGCCAGCAGGTGCAAAACTTGGAAGCATAGAAAGTGGTTGTTTCTTGCCAAGGAAACTGTTATACATATCTGTCATTGCCGTGGTTGCTTTCTTTGCTCCACCAGCAATTCCTACAAGACCACCTTCAAAATTCTTTAACTTCGGTAAGAAGAATGTAGCTGCTCTTCCAAGCACACCGATAGATGATTGCATTGTTCCTAATGCAAGAATTACTGGTGCCATTACTGCTAAGAAACCGAGGAAGCCAAGAATTAATTTGGATATTCTTTCTCTTGTTGTGTCACTTAGTGCTTGCCATTTTAGATAAAGATTGTTGATCGTATCAGACAGTTTCTTTAATGATGGAGTTACATTTCTAAGTACATCTGCAGCAAAGTTTTTAAATGCAATCTTAATTCTCTGCGTAGCAACCGAAAGAGATTTCAATGACTGCTCTAATTCCATGTTTGCTACATCAGCAGCACCAGATGCACCTGCGAGCTCAACAAGCATTGCACGACCAGCCTGTGTTTTTACCTGGCTGATTAAGTCAATGTCTTCATTCAACTTCTTCTCTTTAATCAGCTTAGCTACAGCATCTCGTGCCTCCATAGCACCTTTCTTTTCTGCTGCTGTAATACCACCGCCTGCACCTTTGCCTTTAAACCCATCAACCAATGCTCCAACTTCAGCAGTAGCAATTCTTGCGATAACACCAATATCACTAAACTGACTTATTGTTTCTGGAAGTGCTGTACCGTTGAGTTTATTAAAGGCTCTGATGGATCCTTCAGCAACACCTGCCATTAATCTTTCTGGTGATTGATTAGCATTAACATTTTTCAAAGCAGCATCAAACTGATTCAATTGTTCAATAGCAACATACATTCTTGGACCCTGACGCTTTTCAAATATTTCAGACATCAGTTTCAGTCCAGCTTCAGTGTTTTTTCCACCTTCAACAACTTTTCCAAAAATATCAACAATAGCCTGAAGTCCTGTTAGACCAGTCTTTGTTGATTCGCTAAATGCGTTACCAGATTTGCCAGTAACACCATATTGCTTAGAAAGTTTTGCTAGTAGTTCAACATTTTGCTTAGTAGGTACAATTGCTCTCTGAAGAGAAACTTTAATTGAGTTTGCAGAAGCACCAATATCAAAACCAGCAGCCTTCATTGGTGCAAGCAAAGCTGCTGCTTCTGTCATTGACAGACCGAAGCTCAAAGCCATACCACCAAGTTCAGGCAATGAATCAGCAAGGTCTTTCAACGAAAGTGCGGTGACATTTTCAATTGTGTTGAACATATTGAGCTGAACTGTTGCTGACGCTATAGCTTTAGATTCACGATCAGCGGCTGATGTTACTTCATCAAATGCGCCAGCAACCTCGTATGCTCTCGTTGCATTAAAGAACAAAGCCGAGGATAGATCTTGTGCACCAGATGCATCCATTCCTCCCAATTTTTCTGCAGCTAATGCTAATTCAGTAAGTGCTACAATATTTTCATTTGCAGTAACACCAAGTTCTGCAAAATCAACAGCCAGGCTAACTACTAAATCTTTTGCGACACCAAATCTTGCGCTTTGCTCGGTCAAAGCAGTATTTAGCTCTCTAAAGGAGTCGGTCATTTGCTTGACTCTTTTCTCCTTGTCTGGACCAAGATAATCTTTAAGCTTTGAGTTTGCTTGATCCGTTGTCATAGCAACGCCTTCAAGAACCTTTGTCAATCTTACAAATTGCTCATCAACCTTCAACAAGCTCTGGAAGCCCATTCTTGCAAATAGAAGGATTGGAGCTGTGAGGTTAATCATCAAGCTTCTACCAACGAACTGTGCGTCTTTACCAATTCGTTGTAGCTTTAGTGATATTGAACTAAGGTCTGAACCAAATGCTCTAATTCGCAAACCTCTTAGGGTTGAATTAAATTGCTTTAATTCATTCCTGCTTTGAATTAGTTCTCTACCAAACGCTGTGGTTGTACCACCAGCTGATTGAATAGCCATAGCGTATGACTTGATGTTTGATTGAACACGCTTAGTCTCTGCGCCAAGAGCCTTCTGATTTGCAATCATCTGCTTGGCAGTCTTCGCATGATCATTCATGCTTCTGTTTGTCATTCCAAGAGCTTTGTTCACAGCTCGGCTGTGAGCATCAAGCTTGCTCATTGGTACCGTAATACCCCTTAGATTGAGGGCTAAGGCTCTAGTAGCGGCGCTAAGGTTAGTAATATCCTTAACGCCATTAGTATGTACATTAATTATTAGATCAACATCAGACATGTTTGTACCAACAAATATTATCCCATTTTTTTAGATAATCAGCAATCATTAATCTGCTTGATATCCCAATGGAATGCCGAAGTTCATTACTTCAAATGGTCTCATTGGCTCATCTGGCACTCTATCTTCTGGCGAGTACCAGTCATCTTCAAAGTCAACATCAGCGCCTTGAGCCAAGGCGAGCGCTTTGATATTCTTACTGAATTCATTAGTACAAGCTCGGTACAATAGAAACATCTCATGAAGGATTAGAGATTCTTCTAATTCCTCTAGATTTTTCCATGCACCGACCTGTACAAATATTTCTGATTCATATTTGAGAAGGGGAATCTCATTCCATGACAAGGGTTCACCACCCTCGCCATCCCCGTTTATTGGTTTGGGTCGTTACCCATTGCTGCAGCCATTACTTCACCAAATGTTCTAAGGTCAAGAATGTCTTCAAGCAAATCACGATTTGCAGCCAACTCTGGATCAGCCTTTCTCAGTGCGATTGAGGCTGCTGCGATCATCTTATCAATGTCCTCATCAGTCATTCCAGCTTCGTCATTGGACTTCATATCGTTTGCAACCTTCATGAATTCACGAAGGTGCTTAATTGTCAAAGGCTTTACAATTCTCTTCTTTCCATCAGAAAATGTAATCTCAGTACCCTTAAACAGATCAGTATTTGTTGCCATTTTTTATGTGCTCCTTGTTTTATAATAATGGGAATAATGCAAAAACTCCCAAGTTTCAGTATATCATACCGACTCTCAGGAGTTTTCGCTTAGTACAAACTTTTGGTTTTAATTAGATTTGGTCAATGATCTTGCCATATTCGTAACCAGTGTCACCGACTACTGGAAGAACACGGAACGAAACTTCAAAAACTGAAGCTTCTGCTCTCTTCATTGATAGCATTGAAGTGGTCATTGACACTGCTCGCTTAGTGTTAAACTTGCGTGTCTTTGTCACTGATGCTGTTGAACCTGGGGCATATCCAGTTACCTGGAGTGCGTACTCAAATGGGTACACGCTCTGTGAACCGAACAACAAGGTCTTGGTGTTTGCGCCATCATTGTTTGCTTTGATGTCATCTCCACCAGTTGTATTGTCGTAGCTCCATGCTGTTGCAAGGTTGTTAAGAGTTCCTTCTGCGAGGGTTGTCTTAACCATTACTTTCACCTTTGACTGAATGACCTTTGCTGCGTCACCGTACTGGTCAATTTCAATGTCAACCATGTCTGGTTCCCACGAAATTTCAAGACCACCTTGGGTTGCGCCCACATCTGTCAAGCTATCAAAATCTGAGTTTGTCATCGTGATGTTGGAAACACCAGTTTTTACTGTTGCTTCACCAACTACGATATTGGAAGTTGTTACTGCCATTTTACTATCCTCCTGTTATTCAAGGACAAATATTTTCTTGCCCTTGCGATCTCGCCATTTAGAAATCTTTACGGCGTGATCTAATTTTATTTCATCTGAGCGGCGACCTATTCCTACGCCTTTTTGCCACTCAAACTCATAAACCTCTTTACCTAGTTTCACGGAAAACCCTGGGGTCTTGCCGATGTATGTAATTACATTATACTTCATATACTTTTATGATACCACAAATATATCAGAGGCTCACTGAGAACAGCGAGAAATCAAGGTCCATTTGGTACCAACCTTCTTTTTCAATAGGCTCTGACAAAGAACTTGATACCAGTTGTGAGCTAAGAACTCTTACGCTTGAACTGGCAACATTCCCTTGAATCTGATCCCCTTCTCCAAGGAGCTTGATTAATCTTTCTGAGATTTGAAATAACCTGTCAACATCCGAATCATAAATAGAGTATCTAATTGCGTCATACCTGTTCCAGTATGACTCAACAGATGGGATATGTGGATTGTAATAGTAAATTACAAAAGGAGCTGTTTCTGTGCTGTAACCAATTACTGGGAAAAAATTCATAACTTTCCCAGCAATATTAGCCAGAGTGGTATCTGCCTTAAGGTAAGTGTTTATAGAATAGACGCTAATTGGCATAAACTACCTTACCACATCCACCCCGCCAGCACCTCTTGCGGTAAAACCTTGTCTAATAAATTCTTGTTTAAGGTTTTTAATAATAACTTGTTTTGCAATCTCTCTAATTTCTTTTCTTTTTGAAGGAATCGCTACTTTTCTAACAGCTCTATAGAACTCCGAATAGCCTTGTGCAACAGAGGCTGATCTTACTTTCATAATCCCATTTCCTTTTCCTCTGATTACACCACCACCTTTTTTACCAGTTAAAAGAATTGCAGATCCGATCTGGATGTTTCCACCATCTTTTCTAAATGACCCTTTTGGATATGGTTTTACTTTTAAAGTCATGCCTGTTGGACCAAATGGAATGATTTCGTATTGTAAATACTTTGCAGCCCTTCCTAGATCGGCTGTTGCCATCTTCATGTCACGCTTTGACCTCATCATTGCCTGCACTTGTGCATGCTGAACTCGGACTGGTAGGACTGAATAGTAAATAGCAGCCATCTCTGTTTGAATCAAAGCTGACTTGTTAACCCGAATACTAAGCATTTTCCGTAATCTTCCTACAGGTTAAAAGAATCATTCTAACCTTACCGTTATAACCAGTTCTTTTATCAATGTTTACAATCTCTACTGGATAATCAACTATTGAATTACCGTAGCGGTCAACTACATTTTGAATTTTATTGCTATAGTTTGCATACTGAGCATCTTTGTGTGAAATAAAAAATTCAACCTCGTCAATATTTGCAACATACGGATATGTTCTTCTTTCAGAAGACATTGACTGATACAGGGCTTTAATTGTTCCCGACATTGTGTATGATGTTGTTTGTTGCCCAGCAGCATTAACAGATGTTGTCTTAGTGTAGACATCCATTTTGTGCGGAAGGTTTATAAAAACACCGTTAGACATTTAAACCACATAGTCCATTACAAACAGCGTGTAGTCCATAAGAAGGACATCTGCATCAATGTTGCCCGTTGTCTCAAAGAAGTTTGTGGTATTGATTTCATATCTAATTGTATCCATTTCAACTCTTTGAATTCCATGCCTTCTGAATTCAGAATCGTCATTCATCATGTCAACCAGCAAAAGATCCGCTGCCTGCTCAATATTGTTCGGAACAAATTGCCAACCAAAATCACCCTCAACTCTGTAAATACTTTGCTTATCAAATCTATTTACAAGCAAAAGAACATTCACGCTATCCAGAACAGATTTTCTAAATTGCAGGTAGTAGGAACTACCGAAGCTGTGAGGCTCTCTGATTTTCTCAATGTGATTTAAAGTTGCATCGGAGTAGTCGTGCAGAACCGTTTCATCATTTGTTCCTGGGTCGGATGTGACTTTCCTTAGCGTAGTGATTGGGTTTGGGATATGAAGTGTATTCTTCCCAGAACCCATGACCTCAAGATATTTATTAGGATAGTATTCAAAGGATTGACCACAGTAGGTATTAATAATATTCCTTACCTTTTTCTCCATCTTTTCAAACTTGTCATACCAATCGGTTTCAAGCTCTGGATGGTCTTCAAAGAAGGTGTCAATATCAATGTATGGCGTATAGACATTAAAGTATTGTGACTGTGTGTATGATGTCGCACTTATCGTATATGTAAAATCAGCACGATATCTTCCCGCAGCATTTAGCACATAGATACCAGAAGCTGCTTGACCATAGGTGATAGTATAAACTCCAGCACTTGATCTTGTTGCGTTTGTTGGACCAGAAACAAGTGATCCAAATTCATGGTATAAACTAACTGACACCACATTAGATGTAGGGTCGCTTGGAAGCGTTAAAGTTAGTGTTTTGCTTGTTTCAATCTTTACATCATCCATAATACAATTATAACAGTATTACTGTTTTTCAGCCTTTAAAAAGTCTGCATTGCTAATGACACTTCTAAATCATTTATTTTATTAGTGACATTTTGCGTATTAAGAATCCATTTTTCCCCATCCCAAACCCAAGTCTTTCCGTTAGCAGAATGCGTATCGTCAGTAGCTGGATTGGAGGGAAAATTGATAGCAGCCATAGTTAGTATCCATTATAGATTATAAAGAACTTTTTTACGAATTTTTAAACAATTCTATTAACATAGCCAGAAATGTTAATAACATTTGCTGTTCCAGCAAACCCTCTAATAACAAGAGAGTTGTTCATAGGAAGCCCTGGGACAACTAGTGTTAATCCAGCCTCAGCAGGAATGGTTGATTCAATATGATCTGTGTTAGCAGTTGTTCCACCGTATTCAATGGTTAGTTTAACTGCACTTGTTGATGAGTTAACGGCATAAATCCAAATTTCATCTAATGATGATGTCCCAGAAACGCAAGTATGAATCAATGTACCAGCAGTTGCGGTATTAGCAATTACAATTTGCTTACCATCTGTTGAGCCAGATAAGAGTCGTTTAGAAAAGGTTGCCATAGTCTATATCAATTATAATCCATTTAGAGCTTTTTTACCACTTATTATGAGGGCAATTTAAACCCTCAATAACAATAGATGTAACAAAACAGTTACATTCATGTTCGGTGCAATTTTTATTTTCTCCAAGATATTCACACTGCTCGCATATGCGAATACATTCTTTTTTCTCTTCTGTGAGATCTTGTAAGTTTTCCCAAATTATCATGCCCAGTATACCCAATGCTCCCATGTTCCAGACAGGTTTGTGTAAGTTGCTGTCCCAGCTTGTCCTGTACCCCATATTAGACCATTCGGGAATGAACCGCAAGTTGATCCGTTCCAACCAGCACCTACAGCCCCATCCGAGTTTCCCCAGTTGCATGACTGCTGCACATTGTTAAAGAATCCATGACCACCTGCATATCCAAGAAATATCCTATACCCAGTTCTTGTTCCAGATGTTGTATAAATGTTTGTAAAGTTTGTTGTGTTGTATCTCTCGTATCCAGCAAAATAACCAGTATGTCGTATATCCAAAGTATCTCTTTGAACAAGCAACCCCTGATATGGAATATCCAAACCCAATCTATTTACTGTTGCGGTTCCGTTGTATGGACTTGAAAAAACTCTTACCCAAGGTTTTGATTCAATATAATTTGGTGAATAATACAATTCAACTGCCGATGTCATTGCGCCATCTCTAAACCAATAATTTCCTGCTGGATAACCAAGGTTTTGCAAAAACATTGGTGATGTTGCTGGATTAGATTGCGTTCCGTATGCTGGTGGTTTCTGAAGAGGATACCTTACGACAACAATTCCAGATCCACCTTCACCACCTTTATTGGTATTGTTATAGTGGGAACCTCCACCACCTCCACCACCAGTATTTGAGCCAGCATCACCGCCTCTGGTATTAGTTTGTGCATTGTTACTACCACCGTATCCGCTATATCCATTATTATAACCAGCACCGCCAGAGTTAGAACCTACTGCCCCACCGCCTCCACCACCAATGCCTCCGTTACCACCGCTGCCAGCAGAATAAGCAGCTCCACCACCTCCACCGCCCCAATATAAATCAACACCAAGGATTGAAGAAAATTTTCCAGGACCACCATTTGGTTGATTTGTTGAGTCAGCACCTGGACCGCCTGCACCACCACCTCCACCAGAATAGTATTGACCACCACCTTGCCCACCACGACTTCCTTGACCAGAAGTTCCTACAACTGGTGCTCTGACATTGGTATCGCTGTATCCACTATGACCACCACCAGAACCGCCAGTAACTCCATTGCCATTATTTGGTGTGTATCCATAATATGAACTTCCACCATAACCACCACCAATTGCGGTTAATGTTCCAAATGTAGAATTATTACCGCTTGTTGCAGAAATAGTAAATTGATGAACTGATGGCTGTGGTCCTGCAGTACCATCTGTCCTGTATCCACCATTACCTGCTGGACCACCAAACCCACCTCTACCAACAGAAAGCGATATAACCTCTGGTCCTTTAACAGGATATATGCCAGTGAGAACTCCACCGCCCCCACCGCCTCCACCCATATCCATTCCACCGCCCCCACCGCCAGCAAC
>B570J29032_109959021_pt1 | contig 17275 bp, 17 predicted proteins | sample LakMenEpi16Nov12_FD_29032 | JGI IMG/M metagenome (IMG submission 29032) | reverse complement strand
CCACCGTTTCGACGTAGGACCTTCAGCGCATCGTCCAAACTTGCAACCTGCACGATGCGCACTCCAGTTCCGGCAGCCTTCTGGGCCGCCGCCACTTCTTCCTTCGACTGGCCAGCGGGAACTAAGAACAAGGTGGCCCCTGAATCTCGAACTGCGACGGCCTTTTGAACAAGAGCCCCAATTGCACCAACGGCACCCAGCTCATTAATGGTTCCCGTTGCAGCGACTCGGCCCTTCCCCATGAGGTCGCCACTAGTGAGCTCATCGAGCAAGGCCAAAGTGAATGCCAACCCAGCAGATGGCCCACCAATGTCTGGCGTTGAAATGTTCACTTCAAATGGCAGCTTCACAACACGCGTATCTGCAGGAATGAACCCGATGATGGGACGATCTGCTTCGTCTGGGCTTGCCATGATTTCTACGGTGCGCTCTTGCGCTTCTTGGGAATCGCTTCCTGGTGGTGAATACGGAATAACGGTGATGGTGACCGTGTCGCCAATGGAGAAAGTGGGAAGCAGCTTCAGTAGAGCCGACAACGTTGGAGTGTCGTTTCCATCAATCGCAGTGATGGTGTCGCCAATCTCAAGTACCTCACATGCAGAGTTCTTCTCGGGCGCACCGGCACACACCAGTTCTTCAATCACAATGTCACCTTCAGTGAATTGCGCGTCTAGCCCCAGTTTTTTCATTGCTACAAACTCAGCAATTTGTTTGGCACCAAACATGGCCTGATACCCCAACCGACGCGAAGATGTTGGAGTGCGTTCTCCGAACTGTTCGGTGTAGGTGTTCACCTGCACATACGGGTCGAGCCAACCAACAATGGAATCAAGAATGGATAATTGACCGCCATACGCCGTGACGAACATGATTCCGCTGTCTGCCACATAGCGCTTCGGAACCGATTCGCCTTCGGCCACTGGTGAGAAGCCAATGCGTGATGACACTTCCATTGCTTCGCCAGGCGCCACTTCCCATCGCTGAATGCGCACTGCTGCCATCACCAAGATGGTCAACAAGATGGTCCACGACAATGTGATGACCGGCAAGGCCCAACGCAAAGTTCGGGGATTCGCGGTCCGTGGAGTTGGTGGGAGAGGTACGCTGTCGTCGTTCATGAATGATTCGGTGTATGTGCTGTCGACAATGATGATGTCATCTACCGGTACTGCGCTTCGTGCAGGCTGGGCAATTGCCCTTGCACTCGTCGCCCTCTGGATAATCGACCGACTGAAGCCTGCCACGCCACGCAAGACAATCCCCGTTCGAGTCGACCAAAAACCGTCACCTTTGTACCAAGAACCAGATCGTCAGCAACGTCGAAATGCACTTCTTCGCCTCTCTGGCGGCGCAGTTCTCACGGGAGCGTTCGTGGCGTGCATTATTGGCTTTTTCGCCGCAATTGCGCTGGAACTGCTTGGTGGCCTTCTCGGCAACTAAACCATGGCACCCAATCCTTCTATCGACCGTTTTGCCGTGATTGCCGCTGGCTTTCAGGGAGACACGTCAACCGCTCTCGCTGCACTCAATCATTCAGATTCCTCGCTACGTGCAAGCGCCCTTCGCGCGTTGCACCGCCTCGGCGAATTACGCGCCGAACACATCGCTCATTCTCTAACGGATCAAACACCCGAAGTGCGTCGTACGGCAGTAGAGCTGTCCATGGGCTTTGATATCAGTGTCCACGAGCTATTGAACGACAGCGACGTCTTTGTTGCTGAAATGACTGCGTGGAGCCTTGGCGAACACCAACACCCATCAGATGAAGAGATCAATGCGCTCATTCACGCCACTACAGAACATGCTGAATCTGTTGTTCGCGAAGCGTGCGCGGCAGCACTCGGATCGCTTGGCGACATTCGAGGCCTACCAGCAATACTTTCTGCTTGTGCCGACAAACCAGCCGTGCGTCGACGCGCAGTTCTTGCATTGGCACCATTTGATGGCGAACTAGTAGACGCCGCGTTACAACGCGCTCTGGAAGACAGAGACTGGCAAGTGCGACAGAACGCCGAAATTCTGGTGAACCCGCGCGACTAAGCGCGTGTAATTCGCACTAACGGAATTTTGCGATCTGTTTTCTGCTGATATTCGGCATACGCCGGCCAATGCGTCAACATGACATCCCATAGGCGTTGGTAGTCGTCAGAGTTTTCAATTGTTGTTGCTACTGCAGGAAACACATCGCCCTTCACTTGGATGGTGACTTGTGGTTCTGCAACAAGATTGAGGTACCACAGTGGGTGATTCTGGTCTCCCCCGCGTGATGCAACAATGATGAAATCGTTGTCGTCTGTGCCGTAGATGAGTGCGCAACGTCGTAGGTCTCCCGACTTCCGTCCTTTAGTGGTGAGCAACAAAATCTGTGTGCCGTTCCACTCGTGACCATCTTCTCCCTGGGTGTCGACGTATCGCTTGATGTGGTCGGCAACCCAATTCAGTGGACTGTCTTTTATCTCGCTGCTCATGTAAGTGAGGTTATTACGAATTCAAATGTTTGCGGCGCAACTGTTCGCACTCTTCTTGCACCCAGCATCCATCAACATGGTCATTCACCAGACCCATGGACTGCATGAACGAGTACATGGTGGTTGGCCCAACGAACTTCCATCCACGCTTCTTCAAGTCTTTTGAAAGACGAATAGCGGAAGGTGAAGTAGTGGCGAGACCCGACGGATGTGCCGATTCTCCATCACGACCGAACGGCATGTCTGGTGCATAGGACCAAATGAACTCTGTCAGTGAACCAAGTTCCTGAATGATTTCTTGTGCACGCGCCGCGTTGTTGATGACGGCTTCAATTTTTCCGCGATGACGCACTATTCCGGCATCAGCGAGAAGACGGTTGACGTCGCGTTCGGAATACTTCGCAACTTTCGAGATGTCAAAATTGTCGAAGCCGGCACGAAAGTTCTCTCGCTTACGCAGAATGGTGAGCCATGACAAGCCAGATTGAAATCCCTCGAGACACATTTTCTCGAACAGTCGTTGGTCATCACGAACGGGTCGACCCCATTCCGTGTCGTGGTATTTCTGATACTGCACATCATCGCCTGGCCACCAGCAACGAAACGATGCGTCATTAACCGGGCGCAACCACTCAGAAGTCACTGCGATGTACCGGGTGAAACAAAGGAATGGGAATACGCGACCGTCGCCACTTGAATTGAATATGTTTCGTAGAACTCATCCATGCCGCGCTGTTGAGCTGCTTGATGTTCTGGATGATCTCGCCACGCATTGTGTGTCTGCTGATTCTCAAACGTAACGACGGTGACCCGCTCGCCATCAGCCGCCACAAATGTTTTCGCGTCAATAAATCCGTCCATAGCCTGAGCTAATTCAGAAATGTGCGGAGAGAGTTCGCCGTACGCCTTTTCGGCTCCATCACGTAAGCGATTTCGAAAAACAGTGACGATATGCGTTGCAGAATCAGCCATTCCCCAGTTTCTCACCCCTTCCACCTATGCCCTGCCCCTTTTGGGAGGAGTACGGTGACCTCATGGGGAAAGAATCGTCGGTTCCAGGCTTTACGCAGGCACGACTCGTAGCGGTGTTGGGAGCTTTAGCCACTGCCACCATGCTGGCCAACCTTGAAACCTCCATCATTGCCACCGCGCTTCCCAAAATTGTTGGTGACTTCAATTCATTTGAAAGTTTTGCGTGGGTCGGAACTTCGTACATTGTCACTTCCGCAATAGCCACTCCCCTTCTCGGAAAGTTGTCAGACCTCTACGGCCGTCGACGAATCTTCCAGATCACGATGTTCATCTTCCTGGTGGGTTCGTTTTTATGCGGTGCCGCCAACTCCATGGGGCAACTCATTGCGGCTCGCGCATTTCAGGGCCTTGGCGGTGGCGGAATTCAAGCATTGAGCTTCGCTGTCATCGGCGACATCATCCCGCCGCGTGACAGAGGTCGATATATCGGCTACTTCACTCTGGCATTCGTTGGGTCGGCACTACTCGGTCCACTTGTTGGCGGCTTCATCATCGACAACTACTCGTGGAAGTGGATTTTCTGGATCAATGTTCCGTTCATCTTGATTGTTGGCACTGTCACACACTTCGCGTTGAAACTTCCTTTCAAGAAGAAAGAAGCCAAACTTGATTATGTAGGTGCTGCACTTTTGTCGGTCACCGTCGGAAGCTTCATGGTGGGTCTTGAAGAGGGTCGTACCGGCTGGACCGACACACATGTTCTTGCACTTTTCAGTATCTCCATGCTTGGACTTATTGCGTTCATTTTCGTTGAGAGCAAAGCGCCAGAGCCGATGATCCCGTTGAAGTTGTTTTCAAACAAAGTTGTCTTCCGTAGCGCAATGATTGGCATGTGCGCTGGCACAGTGGTGTACGGCTCCGGATCCTTCCTCACGCTGTTCTTCCAAGATTCACAGTTTCTCTCACCCACCGAATCTGGATTGCGTTCTCTCCCGCAGATGGTTGGTGTTACTGCAGCCACATTCGGAATCGGTCGTCTTATTTCAAAGACGGGGCGCTACAAGCCATTCCCCGTCATCGGAACTTTTGTGTCCGGCGTGGGCATGATTGCACTCACACAGATCAACGGCACTACTCCATATTGGATTCTGATTCTCCCAATGATTGTCATGGGATTCGGAACGGCGTCAATATTCTCAGCTACATCAATTGCTAGCCAGAACGGAGTGGAGTTTCAGGATCTTGGTGTTGCCACGGCAACAGTCATGTTCTTCCGTTCATTAGGTGGTTCGCTTGGCCTTGCAATTTTCGGCACGGTGTTGAATTCCACCATTCGAAGTGAAATTCCTGCTCGAACCGGAATCGCAGCCGACAAAGCATCAACACTCATTCGTTCACCTGAGGAGATTCAGAGACTTGCCGACATTCCGCGACAAGCCGTTGTTGACAGTGTGGCCCTAGGGGTAAGCAGAATTTATTGGCTCTGTATAGCCATCATGGTCATTGGCTTCCTTATTGCGTTGGTGCTGCCAGAGATCCCACTGAAGCAACGTGCCGGATTATCGGACGCACTAGAGAAGTCAAACGCGTAGCGCTCACCAAAGCGTTCGTATGCGTATGCCGAACTACAGGGTTTGGTCGCGGTTCTCTGTATCAACTCCCAGAACTCGACCAAGTTTTCTGTAGCTGGAACGAAATGCTTCAAGTACTTCTGGATTGTCCACTATTTCTTCTGGCAAGCCTTCTTGAATCACCGTGATCAAAGTTCCACCATCGGAGTCTGTGAACTTCTGAATGGAACGAATGTTCATTCCAGGCTCGCTGAAGACGAAAAGATTGGGTTCTTCCATTTCCTCGATGGTTCCCGAGTTTTCGTTTACAACGCCCGTGTCGTCAAACACCATGTCGAATGCCACGCGCCCACCAATGTGAAGGTCCATCACTACGGATTCAAGTGGAACAGAAAGGCCTTCGGGCGAAATGAACTGATGAAACAACTCGGGAGTTGTCCACGCGTGCCATACCTCTGCAGGTGTACAAGCAACCCAGTGCCTAATAATCAGCGGTTTCGTCATTCCATTAGTCAATCAGCACATTGACTGAGCGCGTAGTGACCTTAGCGATACCGCTACAACGTGTACCGATACACGTTGGTGTCGCGTTGAACGAAGCCCAGTTTTTGATACAAACGATTCGCTGCTTCACGAGATGGTCGCGAGGTGAGATCGACCGTGACTGCATTGCGTATCTTCGCTTCGTGAAGAGCGGCCAGATTTAACGCTTCGCCCACTCCGTGTCCGCGTGCCGAACCGTCTACAACAACATCTTCAATCCACGCACGCACGCCAGTGGGAATGCGAAAAATTGCAAGCGTGAGAGAGCCAACGATTCTCCCGTCAACTCGGGCCACAAAAAGAACACTCGCAGGAGAACCAATGATTTCCGCCAGTGCGTCCCGGCTGGGGGCGGGATTTGATGAAGACAACTGTGGAATCAGGGTCTCAAACGCTGAGACCAGTTCATCGGTGACTACGTCGGCTTTTTCCACAACTGCTGCCATTCCTCCACCTTGCCACACGACGCCACTAGAGACGGTAGGTTTTGGGAGTAATGACGGCTTCAGATCATGTCCGCTGGTTGTCGAGTCCGCGACTCCAAAGCCCCACCATGATTGCTGCCTTCAGCGGCTGGAACGATGCCGCTGACGCGGCAAGCACCGCCGTGCGCACACTGATTGACGCATGGAATGCCGAACCCCTCTGCGATATCGACCCTGAAGAGTTCACAGACTTCGCAACGATTCGACCATCAGTCCGTCTAGAAGATGGTGTCACGCGAAGCATCGTGTGGCCCAAAGTCAGCATGTGGCATGCCAGCACTCCAGGTTCCGACGTCATCCTCGTCCTTGGACCAGAGCCAAGCTTGAAGTGGCGACTATTTACCGAACAGGTAGTGGGGGTTGCTGCCCGATTCGACGCATCTATGGTTCTCACTCTTGGCGCCTTACTCGCAGACGTGTCTCACCGTTCCGATGTGCAGGTCATGGGAACAGCAAACGACGACCACACCATCGAGCGCTTCGATCTTCAACGTTCTCGTTACGAAGGCCCCACCGGCATCATTAGCGTGGTTCACGACGCCTGCACACACTCATCTCTTCCATCAGCATCTCTGTGGGCGGCGGTTCCCGCAATCGCATCGCAAATTCCTTCCCCTAAAGCTGCGAATGCACTCATTAGTCGCGCTTGCGAAATCATCGGTACCCCCTCACCTCTCCATGTATTGCACAACCAAGTTGTTGCGTACGACCACAAAGTGGAAGAGATGATTGAAGACGACGAAGATCTTCGCGAATACGTTGAACGTTTGGAAACAATGGGCGACGATCCATTTGGTCTCGACAACCCGAACCAACTGGAGTTCGATTTCTCAGACGACGACACCGACGATGACGCAGAAGAAAACATTGACACTTTGGTCGATGAAGTCGAGCAGTTCTTGCGCGACCAAGACTCGAATTAGTGATTCGTTCCCTCGCCACGCCACATTTCGGCGCGTGGTGCATCAAATGTTGCAGGGCTCACATTTCCTGAGATAGCTGCAAACGCCATATCGCCCCACCATTGCGCACCCGCAGTGGGTGTAGGCAATTCATCGGGCCCAAACCAACCCACATCTGCTGTCTCCAACGGATGTGGATTCAATTCGCCGCCGGTTGCGCGCATGTGGAAAAGCAACATGTACATGCCAAACCGTGAGAAGCCCATTCGCATTCCGTCAACGACTCCAAGTAACTGAAGCGGGTCAGCGATGATTCCTGTTTCTTCTTCTACTTCTTTCATGGCCACTTCAGATGGTGAATAGCCAACATCTGCCCACCCAGTGGGATACAACCACACGCCACTTTCTTTGCGCTTGACAAGAAGAATCTTTCCTTCGTCATTGCCCACAATTGCACCAACAGCAACTTTGGGGGTCACATAACCCGGGACGCCTTCACCGACAGAATCCATCCATTCCTGAACGAAGTGATCTTGTTCGCGGCGAATCTCTAATGCATCATCTGCAGCAGTCTTAATATCTGCTGCAACCTTCAATACTTCTTCGTACCGTTCACGTTCATAGAGACTGAGGGTGAACCCCATGCCGGTTCTTGCAATAGCTGCAAGTGTCTCACTCCAGCGAACGAGGTCTCTGGTGAAGTCCTGTGGTTGTGCATCGCTCACGAGGAGAACCCTAGTGCCCCCGCTTCGTTGACGCTTTCTCGCTACTTGTCTGTGACAGCAAACAAGATGGCTCGTGAGATTTCCTTCTTGTACACATCATCGGCAATGCGACCACCGCCAGATTCACGGACATAGAAGGCATCCACCACTTCATTTCCAAGCGTGAGAACACGCGCGTGTCGAATGTCGAGACCCAAGTCGGCAATTGCTTTTGTGATGCGGTGCAGAACACCCACGGTGTCAGGGGCGCGAACTTCAAGGAACGTGGCATTTGAGGACGCAGCGTCATCAAAACGAACACTTGGTTCAGCAGGTGCAACAGCAGACTGAGCTCGACGAGGTCGTGCCGTAGCCGCACGGTCAGCAAGACGTGACTCAAGTGCAAGTCGACCCGTTAGAGCCAAATTTAGGTTTGCGACTATGGGAGTCCAATCAATGTCTCCATGCGGACTCGTCACTCGAAACTCTGATGCCGCCATTCCTTGTTCATCTGAATGCGCTTCGGCACCCAAGACATCGAGCCCACTCAAAGCCAATACTCCCGCCACTTTGCTGAATGTGCCAGGACGGTCTGGACTAACCACCGTCACACGGTCGGGTTGAGTGCGAATAGCAATGTCTCCCGCAGCCATCAATTCAAGAACAGCTGCATCGGGGAACAGTCGCCACATCACTTCAGCGACATCGCCCCCACCAAGAACATGACTCACTCTGTCGACGAGAAGAGTAATGAGTTCTGCTTTCCACTCGCTCCACGCAGATGGGCCCGTCGCCAAGGAGTCTGCTTCAGTGAGCGCATGCAAAAGGTCGAGCACCACCACTGAACCAAGTTTGTCGGCCACCATCGAAATTGTTGCGTCATCGGAAAGATCACGTCGAGTGGCGGTATCGGCAAGCAGCAAGTGATGTTCAATGAGCGACGAAACAATTGATTGATCGGCAGACGACATTCCCATGCGTTGACCAATCACCGCAAACATGTCAACGCCAACTTCAGTGTGATCCCCCGGATACCCCTTACCAATATCGTGGAAGAGCGCGCCAAGAACAAGAAGGTCAGGGCGCGACACACGATCTACCAATGCACTGGCATTTGCAACTGTTTGCCATAAGTGGCGATCAACGGTGTACCGATGAAAAGCATTGCGCTGTGGCTTACTGCGCACCGGTGCCCACTCGGGCAATACACGCACCAACAAATTGCGTTGGTCAAGGGATTCAAGAACAGGAATAGCCGCTTCGCCTTCCAACAGCAACGCGACTACATCATCACTCGCGCCTGCGGGCCATGGGTCTGGCCAAATGGGAAGTTGTTGTGCAAGTCGATCAAGCGATGCACGATCTATTCGAGCGCCTAACCGTGCAGCTGCAGTGGCAACACGCAAAAGCAAGGTGGGGTCATCGGCAACATCGACATCGGCAGTGAGATGGACTTCACCGTTAATGAGTTGGACGCCTGGCGCCAATGGCTGTGGAATTGAAGACCTGTCTGCTGGTGGATCAAGTCGTGCCCACACTTCATCGGCAATCCATGCAACGCGTCGCCCCACTTCTGCAACGGACGCCATGAGCGCGTCGTCCGATTCAAAGCCAGCAAGTTGGGCAACCGCGCGTTGATCTTCTAACCGCAGCACCTCGGTTGGCCGACCAATGTGGCGGTGGAGCGCTACACGAACATTCAACAAGACGTCATTGCACCGTTCAAGCTGACCCGAGTCTCCGGGAAGAAGATCTAGTCCGGCACGAACTGCCCAATGCAATGCGTGAATGTCACGTAGTCCGCCCATTCCCTCTTTCAAATTGGGTTCAAGAAGAAAAGCAACTTCACCGTCTTTGTCGTAACGATCTAACACTCGAGCGTGAAGTTCGACAAGCCATTCGCGTCCACGCTTCTTCCAACTTTCGCTCGTGGCGAAAATAATTTCTTCACCTAAAGCTGTGTTTCCTGCAATAACTCTCGCTGTAACAAGAGAAGTCGCTGTATCAAGATCTGATGCGCACAATTGGATGGTTTCCTTGGGTGTGCGCACCGAATGACCCAACTTGACGCCCGCATCCCACACCGGATACCACATGCGTGACGCGATATCACTAATGTCTTTCACTCCACGATGAACGAGGAGAACATCGAGATCACTTTGTGGTGCTAGTTCTTTCCGACCGTAGCCGCCGACCGCGATGAGAACTATGTCGTCAGCTTTCTTCACTCCTGCAGTGGCCTCGCGAAACAGTTGTGTGAGCCACTCATCTGTGGCGTCGGATAATGCATGGCACAGCGCTATTCCACGAAGTGATTCATTAGCAATGACTTCAGATCGGGACGACATTACATCACCTTTCCTTCGGCGCGCCGACGTGTAAGGACTGTTGCCGCTTTCCACGCACCCCACGTGATGCCTGCTTCATGCACATCTTCTGACAGATCTCGCCATGTCAGTGGACCTATTGCAAATAAATCGTTTGGCATGGCGCGTTGTTCAAACTCATCACGTTGCGCCTGCGGAACACCAGCCGTGGCAAGTGCGTGTGTTGCGACGGACATACATGATCGAAGCACATGCAATGGATTCTCGCGTTGCTCATCAACATCTGTACCCAATAACGCAGAGAGTTGCTGGCTAACGAGTTCAGATGTTTGACGAATGACATCGTCGATGGGAAGTTCTTGTTCTCCGGCAATCTGAGCCAAACGTTGAGAAAGCCACTGAGGAAGTGCCGACATGATGGCGCGAAAGAGGGCCTCTGCGTAAGGGTCCAATTCGGAGATATCGGCGTCTTTTCCCATGTCAAAGCCGAGTGTATGGATGCTCTGAGGTACAGAACCACCACGAAACAAACATGCAACAAACTTTCGTGATTGACCATGGACTAGACATTGATGAATGAGTTCTGCAGTGGTTTTAGCGGGTGGCGGCGTAACAGGAATTGCATGGGAAACAGGTGTCCTCCTTGGCCTCGAGGAATCTGGGCAGGGTGTTGTCTCCTCGGCTGACCTCATTGTGGGAACAAGTGCCGGATCCACCGTTGGAGCGCAGATCTTGTCGGGGACATCTCTCCACGAACTGTATGAACAACAACTCTCTGACACTCACCAAGAGATCTCCCCACACATCAACCTTGAATCTCTCGCACTCATCTTCGGAGAATTGGCAGCTGGTGGAACATCGTCCGACGAACAACGTGCGCGAATTGGCGAAATTGCTCTTGGCGCCGACACCGTGCCGGCAGAGGACCGTCGTGCCGTCATTGAATGGCGCTTGCCGTCGCATGAGTGGCCTCGTACACCACTCGTTCTCACCGCCATTCATGCACACAGCGGCAAGTTTGTGACATGGACGAAGGACTGTGACGTGTCATTAATTGACGCGGTTGCATCAAGTTGTGCGGTGCCCAGCGTATGGCCATGTGTAGAGATACATGGCGAGCTCTATTACGACGGTGGCTTGCGGACCACTACTAATGCGCACCTCGCGCAGGGATACGACACCGTCACCATCATCGCTCCGCTCGCTCAAGGAATCTCACCACTGATTGCAGACGAGATTGCACACTTGCGTTCAACAGGTTCTGTGGTGAATATCATTACGACCGACGCACCAGCAATTGAAGCAATGGGCCTGAACTCACTTGACCCTTCCTTTAGGCGAGTTGCCGCAGAACACGGACATCGACAAGGAAACAGCGCGCACTTGCAGAGGTGAACGCACCTGATTATTTAGGCCGCAAGCGCCTGAAAGTACAATGGCAAGACCACGCTCGGAGGCACTGATGACGTTTACACCTACTACTCCACAGGGATTCCCTGGTCGCATTGGTCGAACACTCGCTGAGTCCACTCCGCACTTTCCTACTCATGATTCAGGCAAGGGAAAGCCAAACATTCTCATGGTGTTGCTCGACGATGTGGGCTTCGCAGACTTCGGCTGTTACGGGTCAGAGAACAGCACACCGACAATTGATGCAATTGCACAACGTGGACTTCGTTTCTCTGGTTTTCACACCACGGCAATGTGCTCCACCACACGCGCTGCATTGCACACTGGCCGTAACCATCACTCTGTTGGTGTCGGTTGTCTCGCCAACTTCGACAGTGGTTACCCGGGCTATCGCGGCAAGATTTCACATGAAGCAGGCACTCTTGCTGAGATGCTTCGCCCGCACGGCTATCGCAATTACATGGTGGGTAAATGGCACGTCACTCCACTGACTGAAACTGGACCCACGGGTCCTTTCGACGGTTGGCCACTTGCACGCGGTTTTGATCGGTTCTACGGATTCCTCGATGCAGAAACAGACCAGTACAGCCCAGAGGTAGTTCGTGATAACTCCCACGTGACTGCTCCCGGTACATATTGGACTGGCTACCACCTCACTGAAGATCTCATCGACAATGCGATTACGTATGTTGCCGAACACACTGCGGGGGCACCTGACGCTCCGTGGATGATGTTGTTGGCGCCAGGAGCATGTCATGCTCCACACCAAGCACCACTCGAATACATCGATCGATGCGAGAAGTACTACCTAGAAGGCTGGGATGTTGCGCGCGAGCGTCGACTTGAACGCCAAATTGCAATGGGCATCGTTCCGCCGAGGACACAATTGCCCCCACGAAACGATTTTGTTTTCCCATGGGAAGATATTCCATCTGAACAAAAACCGCTCTTCATTCGACTTATGGCTGCTTACGCAGCAATGTTGGAGCACTTCGATGATCATCTCGCGCGCCTTATTCATCAATTAGAAGTGTCTGGTCAGTTGGAGAACACCGTCGTCATGGTCATGAGTGACAATGGCGCCAGCCAAGAAGGTGGGCCGTTTGGCTTCGTCAATGCAATGGGACCTTTCAACCTCATCGCCGAACCAATTGAAGAAAAGATTGCAAAAATCAATGACATCGGTGGCCCCGATACACACAGCAACTTCCCATGGGGTTGGGCAATGGTGGCGAACACGCCGCTAAAGCGTTACAAGCAGAACACACACTCTGGCGGTATCCGAGATCCGTTCGTTCTTGCATGGCCCGGTGTGATTTCTGATGAGGGTGGGGTTCGACACAACTTCTGCCATGCAATTGACATTGCGCCCACCATTTTGGAAATGCTTGGCCTTGAAGCACCAACCACAATCAATGGAATTCCACAAATGCCTATTGAGGGGCAATCATTTGCACCTCTCATCTCTACGCCTTCAGCAAACGTGAAGCGTGGACCGCAGTACTTCGAAATGTTCGGGCACCGCGGAATTGTTGTTGATGGTTGGAAAGCAGTGGCGTTTCACCAAATGGGTACACCATTTGAAGATGACACGTGGGAGTTGTATCACCTTGAGAGCGACTTCAATGAATGTCACGACTTAGCAAGTGCTGAGCCTGAACGATTGAAGACACTCATTGACATGTGGTGGGAAGAAGCAGACAAACACAATGTGCTTCCACTCGACGACAGATTCGCACCTCGCTTTGCAGAGAACGCAGAACGACATACGGGCGAACGCAAGAACTTCACCTTCTGGCGCGGCATGGGACATCTTCCATCCGACGTTGCACCAGACCTGCGAAGCCGTTCGTACACCATCTCTGCCTACATTGATGTTCCTGAAGATGGTTGTGAAGGCGTCTTGATTTCACACGGTGACCTCACCAGTGGATACAGCTTGTTTATTCGTGATGGCCACGTAGAACACGACCTGAATATTGGTGGGTCGCACCAAATGTTGACGTCGGATCGACCAGTACCGCCAGGTCGTCACATTGTTGGCGTTCGCATGAAACGCAATGGAAACGAAGGAACACTCACTATGTTCATCGACGATGTCGTTGTGGGCACCATGACCACTAGCAACATCTTCTGGATTCTCATTTCGTGGTCTGGCCTAGACATTGGCCTCGACCGTGGTACTCCCGTGAGTTTGTACGAATCACCATTTGAATTCACAGGTCACCTCACCAAAGTGGTGGTGGACCTCGATGCTGACCAAGTTCTCGACTTCAGCGGAACAAGTCGCGCAACAATGGCACGCGACTAACGCGACGTTGCAGTTGCCGGAACCTCGCGGAACGGAACATCACGATCTGTTTGTGGTTCTTTTGGCAGTCCCAAAATAAGTTCGCCAATAATGTTTCGTTGAATTTGGTCGGTGCCACCACCAATTGAAGTGAAGTACGCGTTCAACTGTGAATAATTGGCATCGCGCGAACGTGGGAACTGGTCGCCATCTAGTGCGCCTTCCGCCCCAAGAAGATGCCCCTGAATTCGTCCGGCGTAATGAAGAATTCCCGACATTGCCAACTTGCCAAGGGACGCCAACGGCGAAGACCCACCTGCCTCACTGACAGCTTTTGCCCGGTCGCCATTCCAATCGTTGACCATTCGCATGCAATACAAACGAGTGAGCGCTTGACGAGTGACCGCGTCATTCGACTTACCCATGTCGCGCGCAAGTGACACCAAAGAAAGATCTGGAGATGGAATAGAGCCGTGCGCTGCCGATGTAGCGCCCCCGGGCCCCTTCGGTCCGCGGCGCGAGACACCCATTGCTGCACGCTCGTACGCAAGTGCCGATTGAAGCACCCACCAACCCTTGTTCAAGTCGCCGAGAACATGAGTGTTCGGCACTCGCGCATCGGTAATAAACACTTCGTTGAATCGCGAATCTCCGGTCGCTTGTCGTAATGGTCGTACTTCAACACCAGGTTGATTCATGGGAAGCCAGAAGAATGAAATTCCACGATGCTTTGGTTGATCCCAATCGGTACGCGCAATCAACATTCCAATGTCGGCAGCCTTGGCTCCCGATGTCCATACTTTCTGGCCGTTCACTACCCATTCGTCACCATCACGCACAGCGGTGGTGCGAATTCCCGCAAGGTCGGAGCCTGCGCCTGGTTCGCTGTACAACAAACACATTGCAACTTCATCTAGCAAGAGCGGTCGCATGTATTTCGATTTCAATTCGTCGCTGCCGTAGCCCACCATGGTGCCGGCCCAGAGATTCCACTTGTCTTGGCCCGGGCCTGGAACTTTTGCGTCGCTGAAAACTTTCTCCACTGCTTCGGCTTCATCGTCTGAGAGTCCGCGACCAAACCACTGCGTTGGCCAACGCAAGGCAGCCCAGTGATTATCCACAACGAGTTCACGCCATGCAGCCAGATCTATTTCAGGAGACCAGTTCTTCGCAATGAACTCACGAGCTTCTTCAATGATGCCTGACATGTCGCCCCCTTCTGCCCGTCATCGTATGTGAGCTTGCCCCCTACTGTCTCGTTGAAACGGTCCAGTTACTAGGGTGAAGGAACAGGGGGTACATCATGAAGGCTTTGGTTTTCCACGGGGCACGCGACATTCGGTTTGAGGAATACCCCGACCCATCGCTTGCCTTTGACCACGCAGTTCTCTTGCGCGTGAGCCATTGCAGTATCTGCGGTAGTGACCTGCACATCTACCACGGCGACAAAATTGGCAAGACCGATTACTCCGCAGGTGTTGAACCGTTCTGTGTTGGCCACGAATTCATCGGCGAGATTGTTGCAAAAGGTTCCGAGGTGCACAGATTCGCCATTGGCGATCGCGTCATTGCTGCCGGAGGTTCTGGTTGCGGTGAGTGCAGTGCCTGCCTCTCTCGCGTGGGGCGTTGTTCACGGAGCACTGCGTTCGGCCTCAGTACTCGCCTGCAAGGTGGGCAGGCAGAGTTCGCGCAGGTTCCAAATGCCGACCTCACTTTGTTGAAAATTCCCGATGGAGTCTCTGACGACCAAGCAGTTCTTCTCACCGACGCGCTCGCCACTGCACATTTCGGTGTAAGTCGTGCAGATGTCTCTCCTGGTTCGCGCGTTGCAATCGTTGGGTTGGGCCCGATTGGTTTGTTAGGAATTGAACTGGCGTTTGCACAAGGTGCTGCACAGGTGTTCGCCGTTGATCCGGTGGAAACTCGACGTCGCCACGCTGAATCACTTGGTGCAATTGCATTAGAACCCGACACTGCACGAGACAACATCCGAGAGATCACCAAGGGCGCCGCGTGTGATTCCATTTTTGAAGCATCCGGGGCACGTAGTGCAATTGGATTAGTTCCGTCACTGGCTCGGCACGGCGCAACTGCGTCGTTCATTGGGCTTCCGCAAGGAGACACTGCAGTTCCCATGCGCGACATCATCTACCGAAATCTCACTGTGCGTGCGGGGATTGCAAACGTGGTTGCCCAGTGGGGCGAGCTTATTCCTCTCATTCAGAACGGTCGCGTAAAAGGCGACGGAATTTTTACCCACCGAATGAATTTGTCAGATGGCGCAGAGGGCTACCGAATGTTTGATGCGCGCGAAGAAGGCGTGATGAAAATCATGTTTGAACTAGATAAGTAGCTCTACACAGACGAGATACTCCGTCAACGCGAAGCCCTTCGCAAAATGGCTCGCACAATTTGGACAACGAGAACCCGCAGAGCAGCAGCCACGTTAGATCTCGTTAATGAGTTCCTCGACAGGCGTCACCATTCCCACGTAGAAGGCACCAAACTCTGCGTAGACCGCAGATGCTTCGTCGTAGCGCATGGTGTACACCACTTCTTTCAAATCATCAGGGTGCACACCAAAGAGCGTGACGCCCCATTCAAAGTCGTCGAGACCAGCAGATCCGGTGACCAACTGAATAACACGACCAGCAAATGTGCGGCCGCTCTTTCCGTGTTCTTCCATGAGCTCTTTACGCTTGTCGTATTCAAGCGTGAACCAGTTTTGACCCTCGTTGCGACGCTTTGACATTGGGTAGAAACACCATGCGTTCTTCCCTGCAGGTGGAAGCTGCGGATACAAACGTGCGTTCAACATTTCTTGTGGCATGCCCTTGGCATATTCACTCACCTCAGTGAGTGACACATAGCTGTCCACAACTTCAAGACCAGCATGCTGAACTCCCGTTTGGAGAGCCTTCAATGCGCGCATGTCTGCTGCAAGTCCCATGACTGCTACGTCGGCCTTGTGGCCCAACATAGAAACGGTGACCACCGTGACTCCGTTGTTCTCGGCATTCTTCACCGCCTGCACAAGTGCTTCACCATCAAATTCGGGAAACGGCTTACAAAACAGATGGATCACTGCCAGGCCAACTGAGGGGGACATTGGTTCGCTCATGAACTCCAACCTAGCGAGGGACACGCCACGGGAGAGAAGTGACAATTATTGCGCCAGGAACGCTTGAACGAAGCGGGTTGCCGAATCGCGCGATGTGTGCAGATAGAGCGACGGTTCAGCCATTTCTAACTCCATAAGGACCGGATAACCACCGGAACCGCGCACCACGTCCACCCGCGCATACAGCGGTGCCTGACCAAACTTCTCCGTGACAAAAGCCAAGACGTCATCGCCAAGTTCTCGTTCTTCGCGAGACGCATCACGCGGGCCAATATCTTCTTCTGTGAAGAGCCCGTTCTTCGTGTTCTCACCGGTGGCCAAAATGGCTCCCTTGCGGAACGCATGGCTGTACTCGCCATTGAAATACAACATGCCGGTTTCACCACGTTCATCGATGAATCGCTGATAGGGCTGCACCATCGCCACCATTCCAGAATCAACCAGTTGTGTGATGTGCGCCGCTGCACTCGCAGGGACATTGA
>B570J29032_109959022_pt1 | contig 17285 bp, 12 predicted proteins | sample LakMenEpi16Nov12_FD_29032 | JGI IMG/M metagenome (IMG submission 29032) | reverse complement strand
GTTTGGGGACATCGGCTGCTTCAGCTTCTACCCAGGCAAGAATCTAGGTGCTTTCGGCGATGGAGGCGGCGTCACAACTGGCGATAGTGGTCTGTGTGAAAAATTGCAACTGCTACGAAACTACGGCCAACGAGTCAAGAATCGACACGACCTGCTGGGTTACAACTGTCGTTTGGATACATTGCAAGCCTGTGTGCTGATTACCAAAATGCAATATATCGAAAGCTGGACTGAGAGCCGCCGCCAGGTTGCACAGTGGTACGCCGATGCCCTAGAAGGCACAGATCTGATCCTGCCTTCGGAAGCTTCTGACAATCGTCACGTTTATCACCTGTACGTGGTCCGACATCCCAAGCGAGATGCCTTGCTGGCGCATTTAGCACAACACAAGATCTATGGTGGAGTCCATTACCCCAATCCACTGTTTAAGGCGCAGCCGTTTCTAGGGGCAACGACAATACCTTGGGACCTTCCCTTGTGCAGTCAATATGCTCAGGAAATACTGTCATTACCCATGTATCCAGAGATGACCGAAGATCACGTCGCAAGGGTCGCACAGGCCGTACGTCAATTCACACTTACCCAAGTAACTTCTTCTTAGTAGACAGCTTTCGCAACTTGCAGTTTCAATAGGTAGCAGCACCATGAATTTGATTGAAAGAACGCCAAGTGGTGATACCCAGCTATCCAAAGCGATGCCCCTGGCTTCATACGAGCCAAGAAACTCGGCACTGATGCCAGATTTGCACTCGATGCCTCTGCTGAACTTGATCGAAATCCCATTTGCCCGCAAGTACACAGTGCTAACCTGTTTAACAGGCAGTGTTCTACTGGGGTGGTTTGCGATCATCGTTTGGCCTCGGACCTTTGTATCTCACGCGGAGCTGCTATTTCAAGTAGGTCGCGAAAGCGTTGCCCTGGATCCCACAGTAACCACCAGCCAAACCTTGTTGCTGCAAAAGACTCAAGAAGAGGACGTGAATTCTGCCCTGCAGATTTTACAAAGTCGTCAAGTCTTAGAAATGGTCGTGGAAAAACTGGGAGAAGATTCCATTCTGGACGGCTACCTTCCCAGCGAAGGACATCCTCAAGCGCCGTCGACGATTCAGCTTATCGTGCGCTCGGCTCGCGACGCAATAAACAGTGTTATCAGCGCTAGTGGTCTGCGAGACAATATCAGCAATAGAGAGATGGCCGTAATGGAATTGGTTGGGGCTATCAACTACGAAGCACCCAAGAAGTCGACGGTAATCACAATTGAAGCGGTAGCAAAGTCGCCCGAAATGGCACAGGCTATCTCCCAGACCGTGGTGGATTCCTTTCAGACTCTGCACCGACAAACCATGCAGACCAAGGGTTCTTTAGGATTCTTCGTCTCGCAAACTGAACTTTCGACGAAACGCCTACAGGAAGCCCAGGAAAAAAAGCGAGCTTTCTTGGAAGAACGTAAGTTTGTTTCGATTGAAGCCAAACAAGATATCCTCAAGGAACAGATTTCGTCGATTGAGATGGATTTATTAACTACCCAAAGGGAACTAGAACAGGCACTTGCCAAATCGAAACAACTGGACATCGACATCGTACAACTGGATGACATCACTGTTGCGGCAGAGCAAGAAACTACAGGTACGACATGGGGAATTCTGCGCCAGCGGGTTTACGAGTTGGAATTACAAGAGCTGAAAGAGTCAGCCAAATATGCTGATGGACATAGTTTACTGGAGGCCACTCGCGAGGAACTTGCCGGGGCACGCAAGATTTTAGATGAATTCCAAAAGACTGAATTGAAAGACACGAATACTGTCCCTAATCCTCTGAAACAAAAACTGCAGGAAGAATTGAAACTAAACGACTCATTGATTGCCGGACTTAAGTCTGCGATTCTACAACGCCGCGTTCAAATGAAGAACATGGAGAGAGAAGTTGCCAAGTTGCTGCAAGATGCGAATCAGTTGTCACAAATTGATCGTGACATAGACCAGTTCTCCTCGAGCCTGCGTTTGTTGCGTGAGAAAGAAGAGGAAGCACGAGTCATTGAGGAGCTAAGAGCTGGTGGTATTTCTTCAGTTAGCCAGTTCCAGCCTGCAACATTTGTGGAGCGACCTATCAAGCCGAATAAGAAGTTGCTAATGGCAGCCTTTGTCATGTTGGGGCTTCTAGGCGGTCTTGGGTTGGCCTTCTTGAGAGAAATAAATTCAAGTGCAATACGCACCGCCGCGCAGATATCTCAACAACTGGATGTTCCAGTGATAGGCGAGATTCACTACCAGTCGGCCTTGAATCATCGGAGGGCCGTATCGGAGCGTTCGGGTTCATCGCGTGACATGATGCAACTATGTCAGTCCGTGTTGTCTGAGTTGTTGGTACATAGAGACGAACGAGACCCGCAAGCCAGCGGTTTGTCGCTGGGAGTCATAGGCGTCGAAGCGGGTAGCGGAGCAAGCACCATGGCGATGGCCTTGGCGGTAACCAGCAGCGAAGATTTCCAGATCTCGACAGTATTGGTTGAAGCTGATCGCATCGGGCGAACCATTTCAAGCGCGTTCGGCTTAAATGGCTCACCAGGTCTCGCAGAATTGGCGGCGGGAAAGGCCGAGCCTGTCGACTGTTTGCAGGCTATCCCGCGACAGACTTTACGATTAGTTTCCAGTTCATCGGAATATACTGCTTCCCAGCCAGACGCAACATCGTGTAGAGACTTTGCTGCCGCTATCGCACAGATTCAAAAATCGTCGGACCTTGTTATTGTAGATTTACCGCCGGCGTCAAGTCCTGACAAACTCGTCGGATTGGCTCAACACTTAGACTATGTGATCGTGGTTCTCGAATCCGGAAAAACCGAGCTGAAGCCTGCAGGTCGGCTTCTGCGCATGCTGGAAGTATCCAATGTTAATCTGATTGGCGTGGTGCTGAACAAGTCCAAGAACTTTCTACCTCAGCCGATCTCACACGTTTTGAACGCACATGCATGAGTCAGCACGACTTTCCAGACATCACTGGAGTCCTCAGCAAGCAATGGGTGACTCACTCTCTGCTGCCACCAATTGGCTGCGGATCGAATTCTGGCTGCCTGTAGCTACTGTCTTTACATTCTGCATGGTCGTTTCTGCCGACCAAGGATATGCCGCGATCGGCGGTGACGAGGTTTACAATCCGCGAGTACTCAGCAACATCATTCGCCAAGTAGCGTTCTTGGGATTGGGGTCGGTTGGCGGACTGATGTTGCTGCGCGGCAGCCCCGCTTCGGCCCAGTCACATCCAGCCTGGACCATTGTCTTGCCAGTGATTCTGCTAATGATTTATATGCTGGCATCCGTACTATGGTCCGACGATCCTGAAACTACCTTCAAGCGCTCGATCACCGCATTACTGGTTGTGGTAACCGGCTTGGGAATTGGACGCGTTTGGGACGCAAAGAACCTATCCTGGGGCATCGTCTTGATATCCGGTCTATTTCTAGCAGCCGGAATATTGACTGAACTGAGGTACCGTTCCTTTCTGGCGGTTGACGAATATCGTTTTTCGGGTTTGTTCCACCCAGCCAAGCAGGCATTCAACTGCGGTTTTCTGCTGCTGGCCAGCTTGGCCATCTATCTGAGAGAACGAAGGGCGTGGATGCTTCTGATCGTGGGAGTAGCGGCCACGTTCTTAATCCTGACGAAGGCTCGTACGGGAACTGCCGCAGCGCTAGTTTCTGCGGTTTGGTTGATATCTCAGTACTCCAACATCCGTGGCTGGTTGATCTTGGGCATAGCTGGAGTGATACTTAGTTTCTCTGGCCTACTTCTCTACCAAGGTGCTACAGGTCAGTCGATCGAAACACAGCGAATTGCCACAATGGGCCGAAACGAGGAGTCTGCCGACCCTACGAAGCTAACTGGGCGATTGCCGATTTGGCGGCATGCGATTCAAGAGGTGGCAGATCGCCCAATCCTGGGTCACGGCTATGGAGCGTTCTGGACCGTGGGACGTCTGGCTGAATTCGAACGATTAAACGGATGGGCGCTATACCACGCTCATTCAACTTACCTTGAAACGCTTCTGAATGTAGGTTTAGTGGGATTGGTGATTGGAGTGCTCACAATCTTCTTGGTGCTGCACCGATCACAAACGCTAATTCGACAGGGATATGTCGACGCAGCCTTGGTCAGCGCATTGATTCTGATGGCTGCCCTGGGCGGCCTTTTTGAAATCGCCTTTATCAACCTGGAGTATGAATCGATCGTATTGATGGCGGCCATCGGCACGATGATCTTTTCGGTCAGTCCTCAGATCCAAGCCTCCTCAGCTTACAGACGCCGTGTCAGCCGGAATCGGAGGTGATTGGTAGTGACAAGTTCGACAAACCTCTTAAAAATCGCCTTCAATGCAATCTCGATTGGCGGAGGCGAAGTGGCTAACAAGGCTAGCGCTTTTATTGTATATGCTGCTGTCTCGCGAGTCCTTGGGCTGGAGCCCTTTGGGCAACTCGCATTAGGCTTAACGCTACTTTATACGTTTCACGTATTCGGCTACGCGGGCTTGCCAACCATTTTGGTGCGCCGTGTTGCTCAGCGGCCTCACTTGGCCAGACGCTACCTAGCCCATGGCTATTTGGCTGCCGCTTTAAGTTCTGGTTTGGCTGCAGCGGGCATGTTGCTGATTGTACTCTTGATGAGGTATCAACCGTCGACGACTTGGGTTGTGAGCACCTTGGCGCTGGCCGTGCCCTTTTACTCGCTTTCGATGATCACCGAAGCAGTCATCAAGGGAAAGCAGGAGATGCACTTGATTCCGGTCGGAAATTTTCCGGGTAACGCTGTAATGGTGTTCGGCAGTCTAGCTGTCCTTTGGCTGGGGTATGGCGTTTTAGCTGTGGCGTCTGTGGTGGTCATCTCTCGGATTTTAACTTGCTACACGCTGCACAAACTAGCCATGGATCTATTCAAGAATCAGCCGGCTCGCAGGGTTCGTTGGACATTGGCTTGGTGCCTGCTCTACTTCTCGAGAATATTCTTGTGGTCTGACGGTATTGCAGCCCTTGGTGCCTCACTTTACGGACTACTGCTTAGCAAATGTGCATCAGAACGAGAAGTCGGTATGCTCAGCGCCGCATTTCAACTCCTCCAGCCAATTCAAATCCTGTACCGCAGCGTTGGTCATAGCGCATTTCCGGCATTAGTAACTGCTGCGAAGACAGGACAACAGGCAGTGGCGGCCTTGGCACATCGAATTCTAAGCCACATGTTACGATTGTCATTTCCGGCTTGCGTAACAGTCTTCTTGTTTGCTGGCGAAATCCTGAATTTGGTTTATGGCAGTAAGGGCTTTGGCGACGCTGCTATGGTATTGCAGATCTTATCGCTAAGCCTGTTGCTGGAGCCACTGAATCCCATCCTAGGTCATGCATTGTGGGCTGTTGGAGCGGAACGGAATGTCTTCCGCATCGTGGTAGTGAATGTATTTAGTAGCATATTGTTGGGGCTGCCACTGATTGGAAGCTTTGGACTGACAGGCGCGGCTTGCGGTACCCTGCTCGGTAGCATCCTAAGCACTGGTCTCCACTACTGGACATTCGAGCGTCGGATAGGAAATCCCATGTTACTTTTGGAAGTCTTACGAACACTACCTGTTTCGTTAGTGGCAATCGCAATTATACTATTTTGTCCGTGGCCCAAACTGGCCGTGTGGGCAGTCGCGATGTTGATATACGGCAGTTGGACATTTGCGATTGCGCCTAATACGTGGCGCTGGCTGAACTATCGCCCCACTTGATCATCCTTAGCACTGTATCGATTAATAAGCGCCTTTCATGATGCAAAACGATGAGACCACGAATTCTACGATCCCGCCTAAACTATCGGTGGTGATCATTGGGCGCAACGAAGAGCAGTTCATAGCTGGTGCCATAGAATCCGTATTGGCCGCAGCACCTCTACTTGCAGGCCTGGAAGTGATTTTTGCAGACTCGGCTTCCACTGACCGAAGTGTCGATATCGCTAAACAATACCCCATCAAAGTCTTGCAACTAAGAAAAGATTGGCCGCTTTGTGTTGCCGCAGGCCGCTACACGGGCTACCTGCACTCTCGGGGTGATTATGTTTTTTTTCAAGACGGTGACTCACGCGCCGAAGCCGAATGGTTGGTCACCGCAGTCAGATTCATGGAAGAACATCCTGAATATGCAGCCGTCGCCGGAGTGCTGGATGAAGAATATGTCGACTCCCTGGGCGTTCACTGCGGCGGTGCGCCGAACGTCTTCCAACAGAATCTCAATCAATCTGTCAACGACTGCAAGAACTTAGGCGGCATCGCTCTCTTTCGTCGTCGGGCTATGGAGGTAGCGGGCCCAGTCAATCCTCATCTGCCCACTGCCGAAGATCACGAACTGTGCTTGAGGCTCAGAAACGCTGGCTTCAAGGTGGCTAGAATCTCCGGATTGATGGCCACCAAGTTTACGGAGAACCGTCAAACGATTCGAGAGGTGCTGCGTCGCAGTCGAACGAAAATGTACGACTACGGCGCGGTGGTACGACACGCGGGAGTCTATGGAGGTGCTGTGCAGTTTTGTTTAGATGGGATACCGTTTGTCGTTTCATTTGCATTGACCATTCTACTTTTTCTTATCGCTACGCCGGTGGTTGCATATTATGGACAACTATGGATGCTACCAGTTGCGATAGGATTGCTTGGTGTAGCCCAGATCATGAAGAAAGGCGGACTGCACGGTGCCGGTCTTTCCTTAGCGGTTCGAAGCGTAAGTACATACCGCACGGTTTTGTCCTATCTCAAGACTCGTGCCAAGCCTATTGAAGACTACCCAACCGATGTGATCCGTATTCGCTAGGTGATCAGTTCAACCCAGAGCAACCAAATTGACTAGGTAAGTGCAAATGTGTGGCATCGTTGGAATTGTCGACAATAGACTGGATGCGCATAGCGCTGAAATGTGTACTCGCGCTATGGCCGACCAGCTTGTTCATCGCGGTCCTGATGATCAGGGTCATGCGGCGGTCGCAGGGCGAAGTATCGGTATGCGGCGTTTGAGCATTATTGATTTGGCTGGCGGCCAACAACCGATCGCTAACGAAAGTTCTGACATCTATGTAGTCTGTAATGGTGAAATCTATAACTATGTCGAATTGCGGGAAGACTTGAAATCCCGCGGACATCGATTCTCAACGGGCTCAGATACTGAAGTTATCGTTCATCTGTACGAAGAGTACGGCGACAATTGCTTAGCGCATCTGCGCGGCATGTTTGGATTGGCCATCATGGATCTGCGCGGCCACGGGCGAGTCCTGATCGCTCGCGATCGACTAGGCAAGAAGCCATTGTTTTACTCCGAATACGGCGATCGCTTTTTATTTGGTTCTGAGATGAAGTCGCTTTTAGCCGCAGAGCCCAATCTATCGGAACCCAATTACGCTGCTTTGGGTGAGTTCTTTCAGTTAGGCTACATTCACCAGCCTGGTACGATTTTCCGCAATATTCACCGCCTACCGGCAGGTCATTATGCGGTCTACGAGCATTCGCATTTACAAATCCAACGTTACTGGGCGCTTAATTTTGAACCGGATGAATCACTTTCAGATGAGCAATGGTGCCAGCGGCTGGATGCGACTCTAGCGGAAAGCGTCAAGGTGCGATTGCGCAGTGATGTCCCGCTAGGCGTGTTTCTAAGCGGTGGACTCGATTCAAGCGCTATTGTAGCCTATGCTAGCCTTGCAGGTCTGAAGCCGCTTAATACATTTACAATTGGATTTGATGTTGATGAGTGGGATGAGTCTGAGGATGCTGCCATCGTCGCTCGTCACTACGGTACCAAGCATCATTTATTGCGACTATCCGAGGCAGACATGCGGGATTCGCTGGAAGACACGCTTCTGAAAATCGTGTTCTATTGCGATGAGCCGTTTGGCGATGCTTCTGCTTTGCCGACCTACCATGTCTCTCGGTTGGCCAAGCAGCATGTCACTGTTGCACTCAGCGGAGACGGCGGTGATGAACTGTTCGCAGGATACTCAAATTATAGAGGCATGTTGTTCGCTGAATCGTATCGCAAGTATGTGCCGTACCTGATCGGTCGCCATCTACTGCCGTTTGGCTTACGCACAACTTCAAGGCTTCTTCCCGGAGCGTGGGGCTACCAAGGACTAAGGTTTTCGAAAGTCTTTCGAGATAGCGCATTACCTTTGGCGCAAGCTTATCGTGACAAGGTCTCGATATGGCGATCTTCCGAGTTGAAGGAACTGTTCACTTCAGATGCAGCTCAAGTGTCTCTCTATCTTGGCGAACAATTCTTACCAGCACGACTGACTGAAATCATGATGCGGCAGGATCGCGACTTGGTCAGCCGACTGACAGAGATGGATTTGCAGTCGTATATGCTGGATGACATCCTAGTCAAGGTGGATCGAATGAGTATGGCAAATTCACTCGAAGTCCGATCTCCGCTTTTGGATCATCATGTGGCTGAACTGGCTGCGAAGATGCCAACCCGAATGAAAATAAGGGGATCCCGAGGCAAGCACGTTTTGAGGCAAGTGCTTCGAGACAAGTTGCCCAAACGGTCGATTCGTAAAGGCAAGCAAGGATTTGCCGTTCCGCTGCGCGATTGGTTTCGCAGCAGTTTGTCGCCCATGGTCAATGACTATTTAGGGCCAGGTGGTTATTTGCCGTCCGAATTGTTCAGTCAGAAAAAAGTCCAACAAATATTGCGTGAACATCGCGATGGTAGTGCGGACCATGCCCGCAAAATTTGGCTATTGCTCATTTTCGCGGCTTGGCATCGGTTGTACCAGCAAGGTGAGTTTCCAACGTCAGGTGCCTACTATTCGGAGGCTCATGCATGAGAGTCTTGATGATCTGCCCCGAATTACCGACTGCCAGCAAGCCTGGCACGATGGCACCTGGTGCTCGACAAATTTATTCCATACAACGTGCAGGCATTGAGACTCAAGTCTGCGATATGCGCGGAATACCGAAGTTGAAGTACCTACAAATGGTTCCTCGAATACGCAAAGCTATTCCGAACGTGGACCTAATCCATGCACACTTTGGATACTGTGGTTGGCTAGCACTAATCAGTAGAGCCCTTGTATCTCGCAAGGTACCCATCGTTATTTCTTTCATGGGTAGTGATTTGTTGGGCACACCTTATAACGAACAAGGAGATTTAGAGCGGCTGAGCAAACTGGAAATGAAAATCAACGTCGCGCTGGCTAATCAATACGATCAAGTGATTGTCAAGAGCGAAGAAATGGCGGGTCGAGTTCGACATGTGAGTTGTCACGTAATTCCGAATGGAGTTGACCTAGAAGTGTTTAAGCCGATGGCACGTGAACAGGCATGCGACCAGATCGGCCTTGACCATCGTCAACTTCATGTATTGTTTCCAGGCAACCCAGATAACCCTAGAAAAGGGCATCAGTTAGCCACTTCAGCGGTGAGAATTGCGGAGAAGTTGATTAACCGGTCGATTGACTTGGTGCCCTTATGGCGTGTCAATGCAGACAAGGTGGCTGTTTACATGAATGCCTGTAACGCCATGGTGATGACAAGCGTGTTTGAAGGGTCACCTAATGTAGTTAAGGAGGCCATGGCCTGTAATTTGAGTGTGATAGGCGTCCCGGTTGGTGATGTTCATGAAATGTTGCAAGGAGTCGAGGGTTGTTGCCGCACTTCCCGTGACCCTCTCCAGATTGGACAGGCTTTGGCAAACGTGCTAAATTCCGCGGCTTCATCCAATGGTAGAGAGATACTCCAGGCGCGACAACTGAGCCTGGAAGGAGTAGCCGAGCGGATAATTGCCGTCTATCACAAGGCATTGTCGCAGGACCAGCAGCTCTTTCAGCATACAGGGATAACCGCCTGATGAAGCTTGAACAAAGCAAGTTGACGATCCGCAAATACAATGAAATTCCTGATTGGGATGCCTTTGTAGAAGCTCATCCTCACGGCACCATCTTGCATACCACCGACATGATTCGTTGTGAGGAGTGTACCAAGCGACATATTCCACACGCATTTGGTGTTCTGGACTCTAACGAGAACCTTTGTGCGCTATTGGTTGCCGTGCGGGTTAGTATGTTAACGGGAGTCCCCAGTACGCTAACTTCACGCTCCATCTTTTACGCAGAACCCATTTGTTTAGACACGCCTGAAGGACATGCCGGCTATAACGTTCTGCTACGACATCACGACCAGTGTATGTGCAAGACGACACTTTTTGCAGAGATGCGACTTGTGCATGAAGTATCTGGCTTTCACTCACAACTGATTGAAAATGGCTATCAGCGACGAGGATATCTGAACTACGAACTGAATTTAGCAGGAAGCGAAGTTGAGCTTTTTTCCGCGATCGGACAAAAAAGTAGGAATAACGTCCGCTGCGCGAACAGGAAGGGCGTCCGTGTGGACGAAGTGGATCCGGCGGACTGTGTGGAACTGATCTACTCATTGATTTCTGAGAGCTACGCACACTCCAAAGTCCCGATGGTCGATTCTACCCTGTTTCAATCCGCAGCTTCCATCCTTTCTAGGTCCCAATTTCGTGTAATGACTGCCATATACAACGAAACGCCGATAGCTGTGGTTTGCTTTCTGACTTTCAAAAAAAGGGTCATCTGTTGGTACGCCGGAACGAAGCGACTGCCAGGTGTTCCGGCCGTGTCGAGAGTCTTTTGGGAGGCTATTCGACAGTTTGCTCGAGAAGGTTTCGAGATCTTTGATTTTGCAGGTGGCGGATGGGAAGGGGAAGAATATGGTCCAGGGCGATTTAAGTCCAAGTTTGGCGGACAACAGTCAAACTATGGCCGATACAGAAAAATCTACGCACCATGGAAGTTGAAGACCGCGCAGTCAGTATACGAAACTGTTCGCGAATACATTGCCCCCAAAAGTCAGCTAGATACCATTTTACGTCAATAACCAGCTTCACCACTCGAGCAAAAAACAGTTTTCGTCGAAAGCGGTCCCCTACCAATGAAATCTGAGCGTAAATTCCGAGTCTTGATGCTGCTGGAGAACGAGTCCTACCCGGAGGATTGTCGTGTTCTTTTACAAGCCGAATCGTTATTGGCGGCAGGTTATCAGGTTTCAGTAATATGTCCGACAGATAAAAATAGTACCCGCAGAGTAGAGACAATTGACGGTGTACGTGTGTATCGATATCCGAAACCCCCGCACTACAACGGATTCTTTGGCTACGTGTTTGAGTACGGTTACTCAATATTGATGCAGTTTTTGTTCACCGTTTACCTCTTTTTGCGTCGCGGATTTGATGCCATTCACATGCATACTCCGCCCGACATGAACGCCATCATTCCAGTCTTCTTCAAATTGGTTGGTAAAAAGTTTGTCTATGATCTTCATGATCTGTCTCCTGAGTTGTATTTGGCGCAACGCGGCGGTGAAGGAAGCAAAATACTTCACTGGCTACTATTGCAATGTGAGAAATTTGCCTCGCGAACGGCCAACGTTCTTATCGCCACGAATGAAACTCAACGCGACGTTCAAGTCCATCGTTGTGGTGCTGCTGAAGCCAAATGCTTTGTTGTTCGCAATGGCCCGAATGACAGTTTTCTGCGAGATGTCTCGCCCAAACACAAATTGCGTCAGCCAGGTCGATTGAACATCGGTTACGTTGGTGTCATCGGTGTGCAAGATGGTGTCGATTACTTGGTACGTGCAGTTCACTTGCTGGTAACTGAATTCCAAAGAACTGATCTCCAGGTCATTATCGTTGGAGGCGGCCCGGCAGTGGATGAGTTAAAAGCCTTAGTCAAATCATTAGGACTCTGGGAGCTTTTCTATTTTTCAGGGATGATTCCATTTTCAGAAGTTCCAGCGTACATCGCTGCGTTTGATATCTGCAGCACACCAGATCCTAGCAATTCGTATAACGACAGTTGCACTACGATCAAGACCATGGAATACATGGCTTTAGGCAAGCCAGTAGTTTGCTTCGAAACCTCAGAGAATATCAAAACGGCTGGCGATGCCGCGCTTTATGCTAAGAATAATGATGTCAAGCAGTACGCAGCACTAATGGATCGTCTCATGGATAATACTGATTTGCGTGAGAAAATGGGCCAGATTGGACGGAGCCGTGTTCTTAACGGACTGACATGGAATCATCAATCGATCCAGTTGATTGACGCCTATGATAAGTTATTCGGGGTCAGCCGAAATATTGGCGACAACGCACGTGACTTGTCGATAGGTAACCTTCCGAAATCCAAGGTTCTTAGCGAAGGTTGCGTGAAGGATTAGGGCCGATTATAGAGCGAGGCGTGTTGTTGATTGGGGGAGACTTCCAAGCTGTCGGGGTAATGCGTGCTTTGGCTTCTGAAGGCATCCCCTGTTTTCTACTAGCACCAGAGCGTGGAATCGCAGTCCATTCAAGGCACGCCCGGCGACAAGCGCGCAAGTATGATCTTTTGGACGACCCCAACGCAGTTGACTATCTAAGTAACCTTGCGCAACGTGAGGGGCTAACGGGTTGGGTGGTTTTCTGTGTCAATGACGAGACAATTGCTTTTCTGGCCAAGAAACATGAGGAACTTGCACAGACTTTCGTATTGGCGGTACCACCGTGGGAGATAGCGCAGAACTTCTATGAAAAGGACAAGGCTTATGCATTGGCAGAGTCTTGCGGTATCTCTATACCTCGCCAGTATAAGGCGGATCAGTTGGAAAGCATCATCCAAGCCCAGCCCGATTATCCGTTGGTTTTGAAACCATCCTTTAAGAAGCACTACTACGAAAAGACTGGAAACAAGGCGATTCGTGTTAACAACGAAGCTGAACTCCGTCGTGAATACGCGGCAATGCGAAAACTGATTCCCGGCAGCCAGATCTTGGCTCAGGAGATGATCGCTGGTGGTACACGCAACCTATTTTCGTACGCAACACTTTTTGATGGTGAACGAAGCGTATCTGGCTTAGCCGCAGCTCGCCTGCGCCAGCATCCCATGGACTTTGGGCATGCAACAACCTACGCTGAACAGCGAGACAACCCAATCTTGGAACAACTGGCAACTAAATTCTTGCGTGCGCTCAAATATAGGGGTGTTGCTGAAGTGGAGTTCATGTTGGATGAAAGATCGGGAAAATACACGTTCATAGAAATGAATGGTCGGTTTTGGGGTTGGCATGTACTGACTCAAGTGGCCGGCTTGAATTTTCCAGCAGATCTTTTTCACTTGATGTTAGGGCACGAAGTAAAGCGGCCCAATCCAACAGTGAAAGACGCGCGTTGGATGCGAATGATCACTGATGTGCCTACAGTGATTCGAGAAGTCGTTTTAGGACGGATGTCGCTTCGCCGCGAATACTTGCCAACTTTGACTGCTCGCAAGGGATTCTCCGTATGGTCATGGTCCGATCCTTTGCCATCGATTATCGAGGTCTTGATGGCACCTTACCTTTGGTTGAAAAAAGGGTTTTAATCCGTTTTTGATTCTTACTTAGCGCTCGCTGCTACGTGGAGGCTTTTGAACTTTATGCTTATTGAAACGTTGGCCAGCACCCTCACTTTTACTATCATTTTTGCGGCTGGCAGGAAATGGGAACTGAAGATACGCCACTATCTGCCCTGGTCGGTTTTTATAGCGATGTTGGTGGCCGGCATGACCTGCTGGCTATCTTACCGCTTTCCAGACTTTCCTTCACTTGTCATCGCGGCGTCTACCCTGTTTGTTGGGCTTATTGTCTCGATTGTTGCGATGTTGTTTTTCTTTTTTCGTGATCCCAATCGAATTTCGCCGCACTGTAACAATTGGATCATGTCGCCGGCCGATGGCACCGTGATTTACGTTAAGGAGATCCATAGTTCGCGTTTTCCTTTTGCTGTTAAAAACGGCAATGAAATACCGTTGAAAGAGTTCACTACGGTAGACTTGATTCCAGATCGAGGAATTCATATTGGGATCGCAATGAATTACTTGAATGTCCACGTGAACCGAAGTCCGATCGCGGGGACGATTAGCATGCTAAAGCCTATACCCGGGCTATTTGCATCGCTTAAACATATTGAATCTTTATTGGAGAACGAACGGGTGTTGATGGTCTTTGAGAACGACAACCTGAAGGTTGGAATCGTGCAGATCGCATCGCGTCTTGTTCGTCGGATCGTTCCTTTTGTCAAGGCTGGACAAGTAGTTCAGCAAGGCGATCGCGTTGGGCGAATTACGTTTGGATCACAAGTGGACCTATTAGTTCCGTACCAGGAAAACTTAAAGGTCTGCGTCAAAGTTGGTGATGAAGTTTCTGCCGGAACTTCGCAAATCATCGAGATCCTGAAGAAGACCAATTAGAGAATGACATTTGTTGACTGCGAATCGCGAAGCCTCGCTCAGGCGACTGCTAGGCCGCAAAAATGCTTCATCGACCAGACGCCCCATGGTGATTATGACCATCCAGTCGACCTCCACAATTGGTTTAACCAGCAGTCTCATCAAATCACGCTTTGTCACCCCTTGAAACGCGCTTCCCGAATCACCAGTTAGAGTCAGGTCTGAGAAGAATTCAGCATGTCCGAAACAGTTCAATTTGCCTTTGATGGCGTTCTGGAGAATGTGCTGGCAAAGCACTTTTCTCGTGACTCAGCAAACGCTTTGCTCAGTACGAAATTCAGACTTTACTATTTGCTCAGGCCATTGATTCCCATTGCTCTTCGACAGGCCTTGCAGCGCACTCGCAACCGTTCGATAGAGACCAATGACGACTGGTATATTCCTGTCGAATTTCTTGCTGAATTTCGCGACGCTCTAAGGTCAATTGATCTGCGGGCTAAAGTGATCCACCCTTGGCCTGATGGCCATCGTTATGCTTTATCATTGACTCACGACATTGAGACGTCCCACGGCCAACGATTGGTTTCAGATATTGCAGAAATGGAAGAGAGGCTAGGTTTGCGCTCAGCGTGGTATTTCATCCCGTACAAGTACAAGCTTGACCAAAAGCTGATCGCGGATCTTAAGGCTCGTGGCCACGAGGTGGGAATTCACGGGTACAATCATGATGGAAGGCTATTTACTTCAAAAGCTATCTTCAGCTATCGCGCCAACTATATTAACAAAGCTGGCAGGCTGCTACAAGCCAAAGGCTTTCGTGCTCCCATGGTTCATCGCAACTTGGAGTGGATGCAGCAACTTGAGTTTGCCTACGACGCTTCATGTTTCGATATTGATCCCTTTCAATCGATGCCTGGTGGCGTTGGCGGTGTTTGGCCGTTCATCGTCGGTAAATTGGTGGAGTTGCCCTATACGCTCCCTCAAGATCACACCTTGTTGGTCTCTTTAGGACAGCCACCTTTTGGAGCTTGGGTGAATAAGATGAATGTACTTAAGCGACTTGCAGGAATGGCCATGTTGATCACACATCCAGACTATTTAACGACTGTCGAAAATCTCGGACAATACCAACGCTTCTGTGAGCATGCCGTCAGCCAAAAGGATAACCCATGGCTTTGCCTGCCGCGCGATATCGCCTTGTGGTGGCGATGTAGACAGGATTCCTCGGTCGGAAATGACGGCAGTATCCTTGGACCAGCCAGTGCTCGTGGACGTACGGTCGAGCTAACCGAGTTGTTTCAGGATCTGTTAGATGACTAAAAGTCAATCCCTGAACAATTCAGACCCGACACTCTACACTATTCCTGGTAGCAGCGGCGAAGGTTCTGACGTAGGCTATCGCGCGAACGACATCGGCAATCGACCGCATGTGCCGGTGTTAGATGGATTTCGCGGGCTAGCAATACTGATGGTGACACTATATCGTTTCGCCGAAGTATCATTATCAGCCGAAGTGATTAGTAATCTGCCAAGTAAGGCCATCTTGATTGGTGCAGCAGGCGTCGATTTCTTTTTTGTCCTGTCCGGCTTTCTGATCACAGGCATCCTACTGGAAGCCAAAGGCAATGACACCCGCTATTTCACCAATTTCTACGCGAGACGTTCACTTCGCATTTTCCCACTGTACTTTCTGTCGTTAGCTCTATTTCTGTACATCCTTCCGCAATTGTTTCTCAATTCAGCAGTTCTAGATTCCATCACTGGTTCCCATCTGCACCTATGGCTATACACGTGCAATCTCAACATGGCCTGGCTCAACGCTTGGTCTTACGGCAGTCTGAATCACTATTGGTCGCTAGCCATCGAAGAGCAGTTCTATTTGGTTTGGCCACTTCTAGTTTATCTAATCTCCAGTCGTCGTTTACTGCAAGGCTGCACGGTTGCTCTGCTGTTCTTCGCTAGCTTACGAGTCCTAGCCAGCTACCTTGCGATCGGCGATGTTACCGAAAAGACTTTCACGCTCTTCCGAATGGATGGATTGCTATTAGGAGCCATGGCGGCGACCGCTAGCCGATTGCATCCGTCGTTGTTGAGACGCCAACTGTTATGGAGAATTCTGTGTGTGATTATTGCCTTCGCCTATCTAGCGACGCTTGCGGCGGGCAGCAACGATCTGACCATTCGATATACCGTGGTCTCGCTCTTGGCGGCAGCATTACTACTGTCCGCGTTGGCTTCGCCACAGCGATCTGTTGAGCGACGCGTATTGGAATGCTCACCGATGCGGTTGCTTGGGAAATATAGTTATGCCATGTACATCTTTCAATTGCCACTGATCGTTCTTTTGCACCCCTGGGTTTCGTCAACCAAGTTAACCGATCTGCTGGGCAGCGAAATCATCGCCGGAATCGTGTACGTCCTATTGATGTTCGGTATCACTTATTGGGTCGCAGTTGTTTCATGGCACACGCTCGAAAGATGGTTCTTGCGCCTGCGAAAGCGATTCAGTTCCATCAAAGTCGTAACTCCATAAACGCTACGGCAACTGCCAGCGTTTGCGCAAGGCCCATTCTGCGCTCATCAAGCCACAGAACAACAGCGCAAAGAGCCATGAATCCCAAGCTTCATCTCCTAGGCTTCGACGCTGGATGATTTGCGTCGTTGTGTCTGTCTGGCGTTGCTGAATCTTTGCGATCAACTTGCCAACGTCTTCCGGCAAGAACAATTCACTACCAGAACTAGAACCAGCGGCAACCAGATTGCTCATCATCTGCCAATCGGTCTCGGGCATAGTCAGCTCGCGGGAAATGTCCTGAACCATAAATGCAATCTGACCATTATGCTTCTTGCCTGTCGAATTGGTAGCGGTCAAATCCACTTGGTAGAGCCCCGGTCGATCCAGTCCGGACAAATTGCATTCTCGAAGATTCTCCCCAACCGAAGTGGATTCGATTTGCCTAAGAGAAGTTCGATCGCGGCTAAGTGTTATTTGCAACTCGGATGGCA
>B570J29032_109959024_pt1 | contig 17287 bp, 8 predicted proteins | sample LakMenEpi16Nov12_FD_29032 | JGI IMG/M metagenome (IMG submission 29032) | reverse complement strand
TCGCGGTGGTCATCATCGCTCCTGCTTTCACTAAGCCTGCTTTGACGATTGAGATACGAACCCACAAAGGGACTAGCAAGCTAGACCCCTAGGCCTTGAGATGGTTCGCTCCATAGGGCCATATATCGAGCTTTAAGGGTGATATTTTGGCTCTTAGGGGTTTGCTTTTAGCCACCATTTCAGTATCCCTGCCTAATTGTTCAAAAAAATCAAATGACGACTGATGACCAAAGCGTTAGACTTATGGGTTGTTTCTTGCCTGAAGGCACCTCCACCCCCGAACTGCAAAGCAGTCCATGAGCATCGACAAGACCCGAGATTTACCGGAACCTGAACCAGGACAAGAATTGGATGTCCAATCGTTCGAGACCGAGCCTGCAGGGGATAGCGGAAACCAGACGAACGAACCGAGCGATTCGACGAATGTTCTAACCAGCCCAATGAAAGGCCCATCCCAGGAACCGCCCGAAGAATCACGATTACGGAAGACCATAGGGGCATTCGAAGTCGTCGGGCTTCTAGGCAAGGGAGGCTGCGGGGAAGTCTATCGGGCTTACGACAGAAAGCTGGAACGCGAAGTCGCCATCAAATTGGTTCTCTCGAAATTTCAGGGAGATGCACTTAAACATTTATTGTCCGAAGCGAAAACCGTTGCGTCGCTCGACAGCAATCCCCATATCGTTCCAATTTATCACTACGATGTGTTGCATGAACCGGGGGAACCTCACCCGATTCCCTACATTGTATCTAAACTGATTGATGGGTCGGATTTTAGAAAGCGACTGGTAAACGGCCGTCCGACGACAAGACAAACACTAACGATCATCAGAGATATCGCCGAGGCTTTGCATTTTGCGCACAGTAAGGGGCTGATTCACCGGGACATCAAACCAGAGAATATCCTTCTGGACAAAAAAGATCATGCGTATCTGGCAGACTTTGGAATCGCCAAAAAAGAATCGGATCATTCCGACCGAAGCACTGCAGGAACCATTAGGTATATGAGTCCCGAGCAAGCCCGTGGAGAAGGACACTTGCTAACCTTTCAAAGTGACATCTATAGCCTAGGAATGGTCTTGTACGAAGCACTTAGTTGCTATCCGCATCAAGAAAGGGGGATTGGCCCCTTGCTCAAGTGCGTTTGTAAGGGGCAAGTCGAATCGCCTCGAGTATTCAATCCTGCAGTGACCATCGAGCAGGAACGGGTTTGCATGAAGGCACTTGCTCCAAGAGCATCGGATCGTTTCGCCACTGCCAAGGAATTCGCTGACGAATTGCAATGGTTGCTCGATCATCAGTTCGGTTCAATAGTCAATCGCAACAAAGATTCCGACGTGCCCGTGGTGCCCAAGGGTCTTCGATCTTTTGATGCAAACGACTCAGACTTTTTTCTGCGATTGCTCCCGGGACCCTACGATCGCGATGGCGTTCCTGAATCCCTCCGATTTTGGAAGAATCGGATCGAAAGCAGCGAAAGCACATTTCGTGTAGGTTTGGTCTATGGTCCGTCCGGATGCGGTAAATCCTCGCAGATGAAGGCGGGATTGCTGCCACGGCTTTGGGAAAAGTCGCTCGTAGTTTACATCGAGGCAACTCCAGATGAAACCGAAAGTCGATTGGAGCAAGGCGTAAAGAATCGGATCCCCAAAGCCCACGGAGAAACTCTTTCAGAGTTGATCAGCAATGTGCGCAAGGATCGCTTGGCCGGCATCAATGGAAAATTGGTATTGGTAATCGACCAGTTTGAGCAGTGGCTTGTAGCAAGAGACCAGTACGAGACCGAGGAGTTGACCGATGCGCTGCGTCAGTGCGACGGCGAGAGCGTCCAAGCTATTTTGATGGTCCGCGATGACTTTTGGCTTGCAGTGAGCCGTTTTCTAAAGTGCTTAGACATTCCGATCGTCGAGCGGGAAAACAGCGCGCTGGTTGACTTGTTTGAAATCGACCACGCCGAGAAAGTTCTCGGGCTCTTTGGTCAAGCTTACGGTAGACTCGACCAAGACCCAACGCAATGGAGTCAAGCTAACCGAGAATTCATTCGAAACACGGTGGATGGTTTAGCGAGAAATCGCAAGATCATTTCGGTGCGATTGGCCTTATTTGCCGAAATGATGAAAGGCCGTCAATGGGTGCCCGAAAGCTTGGACGCTGTCGGCGGAACCGATGGGGTAGGAATCACGTTCCTCGAAGAAACGTTCAATTCTCCAACCGCACCGGCTGTCTATCGAGGGCATGCTGCGGCGGTTCAAGGTCTACTGGGGGCGTTATTGCCTGATCCCGGAGTAGAGATCAAGGGTATCAAGAAGAGCTACACCTCTCTTGCACAGGCAAGTGGTTATGCTGATCAACCAGGTGCATTCAGCGAGTTGGTGACAATTCTTCATCGCGATTTGAAAATCATCACCGCCGTTTCAGAGGAAAAGGCCGAGCTCCCGGGTCAAGAGCTAGGCTCATTACCCTTGGGCACCGGCGCAGGTGAGCGTAGTTATCAGCTCACTCACGATTACCTAGTCAGGCCGCTGCGAGAGTGGCTTACTCGCAAACAAAAGGAAACTCGCCAAGGACGAGCGGAACTGATGTTGCAGGAGCGAGTTGCTATTTGGAGGGACAAGAAGGAGAACAAGCAGTTGCCTTCGTTGCCAGAGACTCTGAGTATTTATTATTACACTCGACCCAGTTCTTGGGATACCGACGAGCGAGCCATGATGGGCAAATCGCTTCGTGTCCACACATCGATATGGGGAGGCGCGCTTGCTGCGATCCTAGTGACACTTGGAAGTGTTCTATTTTACACCCTTAACGAAAAATCAGGTCAGCTAGTAGACAACCTCGTTGACAGTGGACAGGGTGCCTCGATCGCGTTTAACATCCGTGATCTTCGCGGTTACCCAAAGTGGTTGGTGCATCGGCACCTGAAAAGGAAGGCCGACGAATTAAAGTCAAAGCCGAACGACGACCAAAAGAGTTTAGCCCTCAGAATCGCAATGGATTTCTTCGGTCTTTCCAATAGCTTGAACGATCCTTCTGAAAAACTCGTCGACTTGCTCAATCAAACAAAATCCTCCGACAACGATCATTCAACAGAAGAGGCAAAAGCGTCATTTAAGCTACTGCGCAACGATTCGCTGAACGTCATCTTAGCGATCCACAATCAACCCGAGCAGTTGAAAGAAGCATTCGAAAAGCTTAAGCCAAACGCCATCAATACCGGTGCCCAAAGGTATATCCGTTGGCGTAAGCAGGCTCGTATAGCCATCGCCTCATTGATCCTTGGCAATAGCCAATTCGCCAAAGAACTTTGCGATACGAAACAAAGCGATCTTGGCCCCAGAAGCACTTTCATCGATGAGTTCAAAAACTGGCAGTTCGAAAGAATTGCGACTGACTTTCAGACTGAGCAACTGATGGTTGGTTACGGTACCCAATTAACCAGCCTTGAAACGCTTATTTCCGTGCTCGGTCAGGATAAATCAGACAATTCAATCGATCTGATGAGTGCGATCTGCCTCGGACTCGGTGGAATCGACCTGGAGCTATTTCCTGCAGACCGCAGCTTTCTCAACCCCATCAGGAACAAACTCTATAAAGAGCACCGAAGCGCATTGATTCACAGCTCTTGTCAATGGCTTTTGGAGACATGGGGAGACCCAGCAGCCAGTGAGCAGGCATCGAGTGAGCAGGCATCGAGCAACGCAACTCCACCCCAGGACGCTCAGTGGGATGATTCTCTCGGTATGGTCTTCTTGAAATTTCGATTCGAAAAAAACGATCAAAGAATCCATCAAGAAATGTGGATAGGAGCAACCGAAGTAGCGGAAAAGATCTTTAAAGAGTTCCTCAATGACATTTCCGACCAACCGAAGGTCGCTGAGCGAAATCCGATGTATCTGCCGATCGACAAGTGCAAAAAATGGTGGAAAGAAAACCCCGACAAGACACGAGAGGGCAGAAAGTCCGAGTCACAGTTGCCTTGGGGGAATGCAACCTATTACGACTCGCTGCGCTTTTGCAATTGGCTCAGTCTCAAGTACAACCTCGAGCCATGCTACGAGTTCATCGAGGAAAACACCGATGCGGAGGATCCAGATAGCCAATTCGAAGATTGGAAAAAAATCCAGTTCAATGAGGATGCAAGCGGTTTTAGGTTGCTCCGTAGTTCGGAATGGGAAGAGATTTGCAGTGGATCAACAAATACTCGATTCCCCGCGGGAAGCTTTTCGTTAAAAGACGAGATCCTCGAACAGTACATCTACTGCAAAGAGCGATACAATCGAACGGTACCAGGTAGAATTGGACAGACGCGACCAAATCAATTTGGCTTCTTGGATCTGCTCGGGAACACGAACGAATGGACGGCGTTTGAGGATCACACCAAAGGGACACTTAGTCCTTTTAGCGGGTCGCTCATCGGCGGAAGCTATGGAGACACGATCGAGAGCCTAAGGCCCATACTCTCCGATGGCAAATACGGCCTAATGCAAGATTCATCATCGCCGGCTTTAAGTGAACGAAACAGCATTAGAAAGCGCGGACTTCGCATCGCGGTTCCAGAAATCCCCTCGAAAAAGTAGATCCAATAGGCTAATAGAGACAAATTTGAAGGATGGTCATTGACGCTTTTGTCGGTCGCTGGGGATAATGACTCGTCTGTCAGATTACTAGATGCCCCTATGTTACTCGGAATATCGAAATGATGCAGTATCGACTTGGCTGGGTGTTGTCCTATTCTCTTGTGACAATCCTGGCTCTACTGTTCTCCAATCTCTCGCCAGTCCTTAGTCAAGATGGGTTACTCGAAGACACCGCCAGGCAAGCCAGTCGGCAATTTGCTCAAAAACTCACTACGGCAATCGATCAACTCGCCAAAGGACAGGGAGCTGAGATCGGGAAAGTAGATATCAAGGTGCAGGGCCGTCCGGCAACAGCACATCTGCAGCATGGGATTATCCAATCCTCGATCGAAAACTATCTTAAGGAACAAAACCGTTTCCTGAAGGGCTCCGATGAAATTGCTGAGATTAGTTTTACGTACAGCCCATCGAATGGCAAACAACCATCTACCTTGACCATCGAATTGATTCAGTTGGTCAATACAACCACCAATGCAAAAAGAGGTATACGTCAGGAAAGTTGTAAAGAGTCGCAGCCCGTCATGGACGTTTCAGGAGCCCAACTCGCTATCAATTCTTTTGGAAACACCAGCGAGAATCTCGAGTCTTTCTTTGGCAACAGGAATAACCTCAAGGTTGTTGAGCAACTCACCAAGCCGCCATCGAAGAGATTGCGTGCGGAGTGGAAAGACGAATATCTTTTCGCCAAAGACCCACGAAACGAAACTCCGGATTATAAATTTGGATTCCGACTGGAGTACGATTCAGGAGAGTTCATCGTTCCCGAAAACCAGGATGGCATACCCGTTCATTTTATAGACGCAAATAGGCCTTTTCTCGTTGGTATCAAAAATAACACCGCTAGCGATTTCGCGTTTGAAGTGCTCATCGATGGCTACCCATTCTTGATCAATCGAACGCCAAAAGAACATAAGGTGCATCCTTATTTCGTATTCGGTAAGGAGCAGAAACATAGCATAGGTTGGATTGTCTTCGATCCTGACAAGGATAAAAAATTCATCGAACGATTTCTTACCCTCCAAGATCGCCCGTCCTCTTCAAGCCAAGACGAAGGAACGATTGTAGCAAGAAGCAATATGGACACCTCGATGGCTGGATCTGTCACGGTGTGTATCTACAGAGTCGAAAAGCAAACGCCCAAGGGGAATGCGAAGATATGGCTTGGAAAGCCAACTGGACGCAAGTTTGATCCCATAGACGATCTCCAAGCTGCCGGGTACCCGAAGGAGCCCATCAGCCAAATCGTGCTCAAGTACGAAAAGAAAAAACAGAAGTAAATTGGGAATCAAACTTACTTGGAGATCATTTGATGTTTGGTTTCTTGTCTAAGGTCAATTTCGCCAAATGGATTCATCTTGTCTTGATTCCAATTTGGATCGAATTTTCGACCACAAAGTGCGATGCTCAACCAAATGTTGGGCGACGAACGGCACTCCTAATCGCTTGTCAGGATTATCAGCCTCAGTTGGAACAGGTTGGGCAGAAGAAACTCGACTCCCCTCGGAAGGATATGGCTCTTCTTGAGAGGGAATTGAAGCACCTGAATTATCAAGTCCGACGAATCGAAGGCGATTCGACCGCTGCCTTGAGCAAAAGCCAGATTGTCGATCAGATAGAGAAGTTCATCGGCGACATTCAAATCCAGGACGACGTCCTTATTTATCTTTCGGGTCACGGCGTTCAACTCTACAGTGATCGAAACGACGGGTTGTACTTCGTGCCCGAGCAAGCAAGTCTTGAAGATGTATCAGGCCTCGAAGATCCTGGTGATGGGTTCTACATCGATAACGGTTTGATATCGATTGCCTGGATCGCAGACCTTCTTGACAATCGCCAAGCCAACAATCGCGTGATGATCCTCGATTGCTGTCGAAGTAAGGCCAAGCAGGAAAACAAGATCGGAAAGAAGAAACCCAGAACCTCCCCAGCCAAGAGAGTCAATATTGTTTATGCAGCCTCTGAGGGGCAAGCTGCTTTTGAATCTGCAGATGTTGATTTAAATATCTTGGATATCGATGGCTTTGAGCGCAAACAGGTGCGCAGTAAATTCACAGCGAATTTGATCAAATACCTGCGGGGGGAATACAGCCAAGACAGCTATAAGACCGACGCGTCTGGAAACCGAATCCTCGAGCTTGATGATGCTCTGAACCAAATCGGGAACAACCTTAGTGATCAAGCCCCAATTTCGGCTGGCAACACTAAACAATTCACACTAGGTACACCGCCACCTTACACATGGGATATACAGCAATACACCGCTAATCTACAACCGCGTGAAAAAGTTTCGCTAGGAGCACTCGAACCTTTGGAGTTCCTCCTGGTCAACCCCATGGGTATAGAGAACAAAAAGCTGCAGTTTTCAGACAATAAAAAGTACGAAAGGACCTCGAACCCAGTCAATTGCGACCTGCAAATGCCATTCTATTTGTCTGTTACAGAAGCCTCTTGCCAGAATTGGATCGATTGTCTTGAGGATCCAATCGCTATTACATATCTAAACTCCATCCAAGCGCCCTCGAATCTTCGAACAGATCTCCTTAATCGATTCAAAAAACCATCGCAAGACCTTAACTTGCCGGCCCCATGCACTTGGCCCGAGGCGATTTTGCTATGCCAGTTGATGACGAAAAAGGTAGATCGAAACACGGAAGGTTTCTACAAAATCTGCCGTCTTGAATTTTCAAAAAATCCACCACGAATCACAGGAATCGAGTACGAGTTCCGACCAGATGCCTTTGGGTTTCGACTTCCTGCAGAAGCCCAGTGGCACTGGGCAGTTTTTCAAGACAAAGACCCCCTCGAAATCATCAAAGCAGCAGGAGGTAGAGTCAGGGCACTTCAAAATGGCGTAGAGATTCCAACTGTATCTGTCGGCTTAAACGATCCTAGTGAGCAATTGACTTCCGGTTTCCGCTATGCGTTAGGCAATATGGCCGAGTGGCTTGCTGACGATTGGATCCGCACCGATTCCATTAGAGTCGTAAAGCCTATTCACAGTCCAAGTAACTGTGGTCAGCAGAAAAAACTAGGTGACAAGTTACTCAAGGGCGGAGGTGTTTTGGACAACATCACCGACCAAAGACGTCAAAGCAAACCTGGCGTACTCGACAAAGATCATGGCCTGAGGGTTTTGTACCAACCATCCCCTCAGAAATCGAAACTCTGAGCTTTGGAATCAGCGCTGTTTTGGGTTGCAGTCTCCGGGCCGACGATTCCCCAGGGTGCAACTGGGGGTCCAACAAGGCTTCAAAGCAAACTTGGCTGGCAACAGCAATGCGGTGCTGTAAAAGTGTCCAATCGATCCGATCGTGGCAACCGTGCAATTAGGATACTTAGCGTATCTCTCTAAATTCGGTTGTTCGAAGTACAATGGCTTATGACAAAATGCAGGCGATTGCCAGCAGTAGCCAGTTGGATCCCAATTCTCTGCACCATAGGACAGATCCTCTCCTTTGGTTCGCACCGCATTGAGCATCTCTGTTTGACCCTCTAAATACTTCGGCGATTTTACGTTCTTTAAACTCTCGGCCGTATATAGCTTTGAAAATAGTTCTCCGGTCTCAATGGACTCGCCAAGCGGCTTGAATTTGTAGAACTTAGCGTTTGATGACTTGTCGGTAGATTCTGTTTGTTGAGTGTCTTGAGCCGTGGGCGCAGGATCCTGCGATTTGCATACAGCCGTGAAGACAATCGAATTCACTGCGCAAGCGATGCTCAACCAACCTATGGCGTTTCTCATTTTTGGGATCCTTGAACTAACGGTTACTTGGCAATGGGTTTTCCAATGACCGAATGCTGTGCATTGTGAGGCGCACTCGAGGACTGCATCGCAACCCGCTGAACAGCATCGGAAATCGCATCTTGGGATGTCGCCGCTTCATTGATGTACACATTGCAATACTGCAATAGCGACCCCTTCTCAAGATTGACATTCCGGATCGAAAGCACATACTCGATCTCAGCTTGGTGATACCGGATCGTTGCATCGAGCAGTCTTCGTTGGGTTTCCAAAACCACATCCAACGCAGTCTCGGATTGCTCTTCGTTGAGTTTTTTCTGCAAGGCATCAAGCTGAGTCTCGATTTGTTCGCGCCGCTGCTTCTGCAAGTCAACCAACTCATAAGCTCTCTTGGTCTCATTGACTGCATTGCTTATGCCTAAATGAACGCCTCGTTCTTGCTCTCGGAGAATGTCCACTTCTTTGGCTAGAGCCAGTTGAGAATATCTAACAGCGGAATTGCCACGGCGGAATCCGACCGGAGCAAGGTACTCGATTCCAACCTGCCACTCTGGGAAATCCCCATTGAACATGCTGCTAACGGCTGAGCCAGAACCGGTTAACTGGCCAAAACCGGGCAAATTGGTTCCGCTTCCACCCATGCCCCTTAGACGGAACGTGTTGACCAAGTCCAACTGGGGTTTCAGGAAGTTCCTATGTCCTATGAGTTCCAACTCACGCTGTTTGATCACCCAGCGCTGTCGACGTAACTCTTCGCGGCCATTGAGTGCTTCCTGCACTAAGAACTGGTAATCGTAGTCAACCTTGGCCACGGTAGGTTTATCGATAGGTCGCACCAGCTTTCCGTCGTTGATAGGCAGTCCCATGAGCAAGCGTAGCTTGCGTTCACAGACGCGAACCCCACCGTTGCCTCGAAAGGCTCCACCGGTAGTGCCGTTGTAAGTCCTTGTACCGTCGATAGGTCGCCCGTTGAGCGACTCGACAATATCGGCTTGAAATCGGATCACCTGTTCGGTCGCTTGGGCTCGATCCGCCTTCTGTACCTCTCTTAATCCAATGCTGTTTGCGTACTCGGCGGCGATATCTCGAACCATGATTCGGGCTTCAAGATCGCGATAAGCGTAGTAGAGATCCCAGTAGGCGTTCTCAACTTCCGCCACATAGTCTCGGACGGATCGCTCAAAATCAACCAAGGCGATGTCGGTTCGAACTCTTGCCAAAAGTACGCCATTGAGTTGACCGGGGATCGCATTGGGCCCTGCGATCATATTGTATTGACTACCGGCCCCTTGGAGTAATGGTTGTCGAATCTGTGCTTCGACGTAATTTTCCCAGGAATAAGGGAATGCATTGGTAATCTGATTATTGCGATCGTAGATCGAAATATTTCTAAGGCTAAACAGGCCGCCTGTAGCCGAACGCTTGGATACACCAAACTGCGTATTGCTCAGATCCTGCTGTAGAAAACCACCCTGACCATAGAACTGATTGTTGAACTTGCGATCATTTTTATCATACATCGACGAAGCGAACGCATTCGCATCGAAGGCACTCAGGGCCGCTTCCTCGCCAAATCTTGGATCGGTGAAAGTCAACGCAGGATCTGCATTCGCACCCGACATCCCAGGATATCGAAGAACACTTACCCCTAAATCTCTCATGATCGTCGAAGACGATAACGCTTGAGCAATGCATTCCTGGAGAGAGTACTTCAGTACATGCTCATCGGTCAACTTCCCGTCATCGATCAAAGTATCGAGATCTCGCGGGGAGTGCGCCTCGGCATAGGGGTTCAGTTTGCAATCAATAGCAGGCTCGGTGGGCCTTATTTGAGTCATATGCTGATGAAAGACTGCCGGATCGCCCGAGAGCTTCAGTTTGACAGGCTTCGTTTTACTTACATGACAACCAGTCGCTGGCACAACTCCGATCGCTAAACTGGCGATCACAAGTCGAACTAGGTTTCGTTTTTGACTTGACATCCGTGACTCGGCAATCGAAGACGTTCTCATCGTTGGTATCCTTACCGTCGATTGGTCGCTCGTACTATTCGGTGTGAACCATGCACTCGGCATAATCCCACCATTTGTTATCGGATCAATGGTTAGTTTCTGTACATCTTTCGCGCAATAAATTTTTAATCATCAAACCCAATTCTGTTTGAATCTTTGCGCAGACACCTCGTTCAGTCCTGAGGATCACAGAAACCCAGAAAAAACCGCCAAATTGAACGAGTTTCTGACCTGTCGCGATTTGCCTCAAAACACAATGGGAGGATTAGCTAGATTCTAATGAATAAAGCAAATGCACCAATTCTAAGCTCTAATCTGGGTTCTTCGCGAGAGTCATCGAATATGAGCTCACTGGATTGCCGATTATTAACCCCATGAAAATCGTTTTGTCGGTTTTTCCTTCCAAGTCCCCGATGATCGCGATCACCATCGCACGCCTCCAAGGATGATTTCAAATCTATCGATCGAGCAAATCGATGCACTACTACCTAGGGTAGAGCTACTGGTCGAGCAACTGTCTCGGGCCGATTCCGACCGAATCGCTAACCAAATCCTGGTCGATGGGCTCAGTGACCTGCTTGATGCCCATCGAGTATCACTGCTGGTTTCCCATCCGGCTATCGAACCGCCATGGACACTCGAGGCTGTCAGTGCATGCCCAAGGATTGACCGAAATTCCGAAGCAGCTCTTCAGATTAGCAATCTGGCCAATCGCTTGCTTGTAGTCTCGAAGGATGAATCGAAGACCAATCCTCAATCTCCCAAGGCCTTTGACGATTCGGCCAAAGCGATTGTATGGCACTTGCCCAGTAGTCCGCAGCAAACGTCGATTCCCGAGGCCTTGTTGCTCGAATGGATCGACCCCAGCCAGCATAACTTTGCACCCGCAAGGCTCAAGTATGTGGCGGGCCCAATCGCCCAAGCTTGGCGGATGAGATCCGAGCGTATGGCTCCAAAGAAGGGCCAAAGTAAAATTCTGGCTAATCTCACTAAGAGACGCTGGCTCTTTCGTTCCATGGCATTCTGTGCATTCGGGCTGCTTGCCAGCTTGCCGATAGACTTCTATATCACTGCCGATGGTTACCTCGAGCCTAAGGGCCGCCACTCCATCTATGCCCCTTGCGATGGTTACCTGGATTTCATTTCGGTTCGCGATGGCTCCGAATTGACGCAAGGTCAAACGATTGGAAAAATGCAATCCCCCGAACTTGATCTGCGAATCGAAGATGTCTTAGGGCAAATTCGAAGCAATTCCGAGAAGAGAAACGGGTTCAAGGTTGCTTTGAATCAAATCATCGTTGGCTCAAAAACGGCCTCGGTCGAACAGAATCGAATTTCGTCTGAAATTCTCCTCGCCGATCTTCACGAAGAGAATCTCAAGTCCAAACTTGCGTTCCTGCGCAAGGAAGAGTCCAAATTGCAACTTCTTTCACCGATTCAGGGTACAGTAAGCGCTAACTCTTTTCTCGAGGGATTGCAAAGTAGACCACTACGGCGTGGGGATCCTCTTTTTGATGTGTTGGATGTCAACGGCCCCTGGCATGTTGTCTTACGTATCAGCGATGCCGATTCCCTTTTGGTAAAAAATGCTGTAAGCAACGGTACCAAAACGGTTCGAGCCAGTTTCGAAAGCCTACCAAACCGCGTCTTTAAAATCGATTTGGAACGTTGCAACGATATCATCGAGAACCCCGACAACCTCACCCCTTTCGTCCGAGCCTACGCAAACTTTTCGCAATCCGACGCCGAATTGTTCTTCGTAAATGCGAAAACGAAGGTATTGATTCCGATGGGAAAAAGACCTGCTTGGTACGTCTGGCTAAGACCGATTTGGGAAACGATGCAAAAATACACTCTGCTTTGGAAGTGAGATTTCCTTACTATCATGAAACCGCAATCCCATCACAGGTTACCTTGCACCTGTTTGCTAGCTGCAATCATATGGACAATCGCTCCGTGGGGTTCCCATGCACAGGAATCCATCGAGTTGCAGTCGCCGATCCTCAAAACGATTCAAGTCGCTGCCATTGCTGCGGAGGTCCAAGGGGCCCTCAAAGAAGTCCATGTCGAGGAGGGGTCAAGAGTTTCTTCTGGCGATATTCTTGCTAGAATCCATGACACAAGTTCTCGTTTGATGCTCCGCAAGGCTGAGGTCGCAGTCTCGCAAGCCAAGCAGAAAAAAACCAGCGAAATCGACATCAGTCTCGCGGAGAAAAGCATCGCGGTAGCAGAAGCAGAACTCAATCATGCTCTCAATGCGAACAAGGAACTTGAAGGCGTATACGCAGCCAAAGAGGTGCGGCGATTAAAATTAGTCTACGAGAGGAATCTGCTTGAGCTTCAGAGAGCAAAGTTCACAAGGGATCTATTGGACTTTGAAATCGAATCGACACAGCTCGAAGTGGATTCCCTTAAAGAATCTATTCGTAAACACCAGGTAACCTCACCCATCCAGGGTGTCGTCGTTTCCGTGGAACGGAAAGTTGGAGAGTGGGTTAATCCAGGTACCACGGTTGTGCAAATCGTCGAAATCGGACGGCTGAGAATCGAAGGATTTCTTCCTGCTTCGTTAGCAAAGCAAGAACTCATCGGTCACCAAGCAACGGTGGTTGTCGATCTTGGAGATGGAGACTCTTTGACTCGTACGGCGAAAGTAACCTTCGTCGACTTTGAGACAAACCCGCTGAATAATCAAGTCCGCGTCTACCTGACGGTCTCAAACCAAGACGGAAGGCTTCGACCCGGGCTAACCCCAAATGTCTCCATAAGCAAGTAGCCTATGCTTCGCACCGATCTGGAGTGGATTGAGCAACGAAACGCTTCGGGGTGGATTGTTCGAGATCCACTCTCCGAGAGCTTCTATTACCTCAGCGCAGCAGAGTATATCGCTGCGAAAAGCCTTGACAAGAAAATGAATCCAGCCGATCTGGCTATCCTCTTAAGAGATCGATTCTCCATCAGTAACCCTATGGAATGGTTACGAGTCTTGGTCATCAAATTGCACCGAGCCCATTTGGCAAAACCAAGGCTTGATTCTCAGATCAATTCGCCCGGAGAACTGAATAAACCCACTCACCACTGGTTGACAAGAACACTACTGAATCCCTTCTCGATAAAGATTCCGGCCTTTAGGCCTCGGGAAAAAATGCCTTGGGCAAAGGCCCTCTCGGGAATCTTTTTTACCAAGCCGTCTGTGATGGCCTTCCTGACGCTTTGGCTAGCTCTCTTGGTGCTGGTGGTTCAGTCCTGGATCCGAGACCCACAAGCCATGATCCAGTCGATTCGAATCCTTCAAGCGGGAGGGTGGTTTTGGATCCTCCTGACTTTTGGCTGCATGAAATCATTTCACGAACTGGGACATTTTCTTGCATGCCATTACTTTGGCGCAAGGTGTAAGGAAGTTGGAATCATGCTGCTGTTCTTTACACCCTGTTTGTATTGCAACGTTACCGACTCCTGGAAATTGCCATCCAAATGGCAACGCATCGCCATCAGCCTTGCCGGTATCTACTTCGAATTGATCATTTCTATCCTAGCAGCCTTGTGCTGGCTGAATCTCAGTACGGGATTCGGCAAATCCCTTGCGGGGTTAATACTCATTGCATGCACACTCAACACCATCATCGTGAATGGTAATCCTTTGCTACGATACGATGGATACTATGTTTTAAGCGACCTTTGGGAAGTTCCAAACCTCTCATCGCAAAGCTCTACAGCTCTTTGGGACTACTGGATTTGGTTCCTGGGTGGCCGTGGAATATCTGTCGGTAACTACTACACTTCGAAAACCCATTGGCTTGCTGCCTATGGTCTACTGGCAAGTGTTTATCGATTCTCGGTGTCAGTAACCATCCTTTGGTTTGGGTGGTTTCTTCTCAAGCCATTTGGACTGGGTTTTCTAGTCATCACGGCTGCTACTGCGTTAGGAATTGGCTTGGCATACCAAACAAAACAGTTGATCACCTGGATGCTGCTGGAATTCTTCACTGCAAAACCGATTCGAGCGGCTCGATTGTTGATTGCCGTAGGATTATTCCTAGGACTCATCATCGGCGGGTTCCTCCTTCCCCTGCCCGATTTATCTCTCCAGAGAGGATTTTTTGTCCACAGGCAATCTCAAACGCTCTACGCTCCAGAGAATTCTTGGATTAGGCAATTTCCTCGATCCCATGAGGAGATTCCAATCGGACATGCCGTCCTTGAACTGGATTCCCCGGAAGTGAAACTACAGCATTTGGAATTGCAACACAAAATCGATGAGCTCAAGTTTGCACTTGAATTGTTTCGCAAGATTGCCGCTAACGATAAAAACCTCGCTCAAGAAATCCTACTCAAAGAGTCTCAACTCAAGGAGCTTGAGTCTCAAGCATCGATAGTCCAGCAGCGAGACCAAGCAATGCAGATGATTGCTACCCAGCCGGGTTGTTTCATCGCTAATACATCTGGTCAAATCATGTCCCTAACTTCACCAATCCATCGGTTTCAGGACTCCAATCAAACCACCGAGGCTCGTATCGGAAAACCGATCCAACGAGGTGACATCCTCGGTTGGTATGTAACGCACGAAGATGCCTTGCTCGTAGAGGCCTATGTGCCAGAAGAATTAACTCAAAGACTGCATGTGGGCTCAATTGCAGCATGCAAGCCCGACTGCGATCCAGACGAGACATACTATGCTAAAGTCGATTCGATCAATCCCGTAGCTACCTTCGACTTACCCGAGCCTCTTCGTGGAGATTCCTGGATTCTGGGCCTTCAGGATCCCTCGGGACAATGGAAGCCCATCCAACCGCTGTGCCGCGTAACCCTCAATTTAGATTGCTCACTGAGTGGGTCGTTTAGGGGAAATCTAGCGACAATTCACTTTCACACGCCACCCCGCTCCATCGCATCTCGAATCCAGGAATACCTCTGGAAAAACTTTCGCTGGAACCTGAACTAATTGAGCAGACTAATGCTCGAAGGCCTGTACACCGAACATGAAAAAGAGGCGATTTTTGTGGGATTGTATCGAAATTAACATCTGCGACTCGATTTTTACACAGTCTCATTCATACTGGATTAGCCAAACTAAGGCTCGTAACCCCTCAGTGCCGTTTTCCCATGTGTCCGCTCTATTTCCGATGAAATTGAATCCAACGCCCCTATATCCTGCACAGGAATCCGTTTGATCATGCGAAAAATTATCCGAAGCCTTGCTCGCCGCTGGAATCAACTCTGGAAGCAATTCGTCGCCCGAATGCAGCGCAAAGCCATGCTCTTGGACTTGCGGCAAAGCTTCATGGCGTTGGAAACTCGTCAAGTTTTGGCGGGAGCTAGTTTTAATCCGGGCCTAGGCGTTCTGAGCATGCAACTCCAGAACGGTGAGACTGCTACATTGTCTCAAAACCTTGATCAATTCGTTCTGGATCTTCCAGACGCAGAACCGGATGTAGTTGGTAATATTGCTGACTTGGTTCGCATCGAAGCAAAAGGAATCGGTCCGGGCAACAACGGTACGTTTCTCTGGGGCGGTGTCACTAACAACGACTTTACCGCAGCGAACGTGATTACTCTTTCTGTCCAAGATATCCTCTCGACAGATATCAATGTCCAGTCCCAAGGAATCATCATCCAAGGCGATTCCTCTGCGTCCAACTTCTCTATGGTCAATTCCGGATCGATCCAACTGACCAATGAAGCCACAAGCCCTTTTACTTTTGGTGAATCGCTCACTCTAATCACCACCAACGACGCATCTGGTATCCGTATCGACGGTAACTTGCAAGCAGCTAACAACACCCTGAATCCAGATGTCATTATCCGTACAGAGGGTATAGATGCAGCGATTTTTATCGATGGCAATATCTCTCTTGCGGGAGACCCAGGAGCAGGTCCAAACAGTACACTTACCGTCGAAACACTCGGTACCGGAGGATCGTCAGGTGTTGGTATCTCGTTCGTCTCGTCGCAAATAACCACAACCGATGACGCAACCGACATTGCATTGCGATCCTTGGGTGGCAACATCGATATGGACAACGCCTCTCGAATCGATGCGATGGCAGGTTCGATCGAGTTGACTGCAAACTCGTCTGTGAAGTTTACCGGATTGAACTCAAGCAATACGGATCCGAATGCGATCCAGGTCACGTCTCAAACAAGTGAACTAATCGATGCGAACGCTCTTAGCACCGACGCAAATGCTTCGCTCGGCGGTATTTTTCTCCGCGCCGCAAACGGCATAGGCAACACTGATACACTCGAAGTCAGAGTTGGTACACTGTCGGCAATCAATTCCACCTCCGGGAAGATCTCGATTTTCAACCAATCTGTTTCCACAGACAACGATCTGATTCTAGACTTGGTCGAGAATGCAAATCGAGATATCGAAATCTTCAACGAATCGGCTGGTATTCAACAAACATCTTCCGGTCATATTATTGGCAATCAAGTCACGTTGATTGCTGATGCAAGCGTATTCGACTTGGTGAATCTGGATACCCCATTGCGATCGAGCTTCAACCGATCGATCTCGCTCACCAATTCGACTAATGCAGTATCCTCTCTAATTGGGCTTGCTACCGGAGAAATCCTGCTAACAACCCAAAATGACCTGAACGTGATCGCTTTAAGGGCTCAAGAATCTATCGCTTCACCCGGCGGTTTTGAATTCCAATCCACTGCCGGCATCAACCAAATCATCATCGAATCGCTCAGTGCGAATATCACCCAAGGAAACTTGCCCAGCAACCAAATTGCAACGCACCGATTTTCGGCCATTGCCAACAACGGCTCTGTCACCCTCGACAACACCAACAACAACGCTTTAGCCGTATCAGGATCAGCCCAAAATAATTTCCTCTACACCGATGCCAACAGCTTCGAAGTCCAAGGGATCACCGCCGGCAACGACGTGACGA
>B570J29032_109959031_pt1 | contig 17413 bp, 19 predicted proteins | sample LakMenEpi16Nov12_FD_29032 | JGI IMG/M metagenome (IMG submission 29032) | reverse complement strand
GAATAAGTCGGATTCCATGAGGCAAACTCAAACTGCAGGTTGGTCCACTGCTTGTGGTCGACGTTGTTATCACCTGCATGGCCCCGGAAGGAGACCGAGGTGGCAATCTGTTGGATCGTGCCTACACGATTGCGGTCCTGCAGTGCCTGGTAGTCGAAGTTGTGGATGAACCCGCTGTTGTCAGCCCAGCAGAGCGTGTCTGTGCCAGCGACCACCAGACGAGTGTAATACCGTGGAACAAGCAGCGAGCCTTCCCAGTATCCTTCCCACGCTTGGTTCAGGAAGTTGTAGACCAGGGTGCGTTGGTTTGTCCCGTCGCCACCTTCCACCGGGACGCTCAGGATGTAGCGGTTGTTGTAGTAGGCCCCACATGACTTTCTCCAGTTAGCTTGGTCGATCTCCTCTATGACATCCTGAATCGGATCTGACAACGGCAGCACCACCGACTGGCTGATGCCAAACTCGGTCTGCTTGAGACTGATTACACCGCGCTGACTAAGGAAGACGATGTCTGACCCGGTGGACGCAATAGACGCCTGGCTGATGCATCCAAACTCCCGGGTAACCTCGGTGAGCCGGGTAGTCGACAGGTCGCCGTAGAGGTTCTCCACAGCAAGAATGCTGCGTTCCTTGAAGACTATCAGCGTGGTCGTGTTGAACGGGTACAGGGCCACCACAGCGTCATTGGCACCGGTGTTCAATTTGAACTCATTCAGGATCGGGCTGTAGTGCAACGGATCCAGCACGTCAGACACTGCCAGGTAGTCGGGACCGTAGAGCAGCAGCAGGCGGTTTTGAAAGTATAAGCCTTCACGGCCAGCCGGGACGTTTGCACCGGAGGCAGAGGACTTCTTGATCGTGCCAGTAACGGTGTCTGACGTAATTTCTTTCAGCGTCGAAGGATTTGAAGCTGAAACCGTAATTGCTGTGTAGTTAGCCCCAGGATTTACAATGGTAACAGACGTGACCTTGCCGTCTTCAATCGCTGCTGTGGCGCTTGCATTTGTTCCAGCGCCAGCAGTAAGCGTAAGTGTCGGTGCGGTAAGATAGCCTGCACCTTGATTGACAATGGTAAGCGCCGTCAGACCGTCTGTAGTCGGAACGATGATCGTGATTGTTGCTAGTGATGGAGAGTATCCAGTGCCACCATTAACAATGGTATACCCAGTCACCTTTCCGTTTGCAACGGTCAGCGTAATGTTGGCTGCTGATCCACCGCCACCGTTTGCATTGACCGTAGCCGTGGCGCTGAGATAGCCCGCCCCTGCATTTGTTATGTTTACCGCGGTGATCGTTCCAGATCCATTGATTGTCAGCGTAGCGGTCGCCGTAGTGCGTCCTATAGTGGCTGTTATGTTTGGGAAAGCCGCCGTGTTGAGAGAATCAAGCTCCTCGGAAGATCCGCTGAACAGCTTCAGCGAGTTCTTGTCAGTAGGGAAGACGTAGTAGATTCCGTTCGCAACACCTGCAGATACATTGCTGATGGTCACCTGATCACCAGCAACGAAAGGATGGTTCGGGACCGTGATGGTGTCGTCCGTATTTGATGACGCTACAATAGCATTGACCGATGCAATCCGGTTGAAGCCGTTATCAAGCGCCGATACAGGCACACCAGCATTGTAGGAGGCCTCCATTATCAACGGTAAGCCATCGTTGTAGAAGTCGCTGACGCCTTGCGTTACGTCGTACCCAGTCGTGTTGTTCGACAGTTCAAAGTAGTACCGGTTGGCACTAGTGAGACCGGACGTAAGTTCAACCGGAGATGATCCAGTTTGAGCGGCTCCCTGGGATAAATGTAACGTGCAGACTCCTCCGCCCTTCACGTTTACGAACATCGCGAAGCCTTGTCCGGCTGTGGTCGATGTTACAGTCCACAGGTTTGGAGCCACACCAACCTGAACAACCTCAATCCGATCACCGGACTCCATGTCTGGCGGGACGTTGAGAGTCACCGTATCGTTGGCAGTATTGACGTCTGCGCCGGTGAAATAGTACCGGGCATTGCCGGGTCGCAGCATGACCACCGCATTGGTAGCCTGCATCAGACGCACCGGGCTGTAGATGTCGTGCCCGTTCATCGGTATCTCCAGGTCCGACTGGTTGGGTCGTACCAGATACATCCGGCCCTGACCGCCATCTTCTGTTGCCAATGTACGGGCCTCGTTGGTGGCCACAACTAGGGCTTGGTAGCCGGTGTCAGGATCGCGGAAAGGCAGCACACCGAGGATGTCGGTGAAGGCATCTGTGGAGCTGTAGAATTGGACGTTTTTGTTTACCGGCGGCCCAGCAAACGAGATTGCCGCCGTCGACATTGAGACGTTGGTGTTTGCGTCATCCAAAATGCATCTGGTTCCATTAGGGAACACCAATGAGTTTATGCTTTGATCGGAGCAAACGATGGATCCGGCAGGGATAGTGGTTCCGCTCACTCCCACCGCTGTTGCAGAGCTTGAGGTGACCGTGACCGTCCTAGTTGCAGTAGTCCATTTACCGCCCCACTTAGGCTGCACAATGCCCCACCTGTTTGTGATGAGCTGATTCTGGAAGATCCGGTTGATCGCCTGGCTGACGTACTGCGCCGGCACCTGGGCGGGATCTAGGCGGCTGATTACACCTTTGAACCCATCGTCGACCGACATGATCTCGGGTAAGTCGGGCATATTATCGGCCTGGGACAATTATCTGGCGCACATACTTCTCTTGAAGAGCCACCTTGTCGATCTCCTTGGTCAGCTCAACCTCACCGAGCTCAAGGAAGGTGTTGCCTAGGTCGATCTTGCCATCTACCCGGAGCATTTGGCCGGCAGCCTTCAACGAACACACCTCGCAGAAGCGATAGGGGAAAGCATAAGCAGTAGCCTCGCCGGCAGTCGAAAGCAGCGGAGGGCTCTTACGAAACTCAATCCAGACAAACGGGAGCTGCTCACCAATCAGGATACCGTAATCGGTGAGCGTGTAGGCTGGCTCATGCTGCCTCCAGGTTATCCGGGGGTCAGTAGGCCATACACTGAATGTCTCGCCAATCTCGACAGCCCGGGTAGTCCCGCTTGGGTTGAGCTGTTGGTTGATGTAGCGCAGGAACTTGTTCAGTTGTCCCCAGAAGGAAGCGTTGGTGGGAACAGTTCCGGCGGAAGCAGTCGCAAAGAGCTGGTAGTATTCCTGGTCCTCAGGGTACAGCACGATGTCGCCGATGTTGTAGACGGTCGTCGTATCCCAGGTCGCAGTGCTGCCGTAGCTCGGCTGTGCCAGCGCCCAGAACTGCGAGTTCAGCGTTCCTCCAGGGCCGTTGAGAGTCGGAGGGTTGTTGGAGTTGATGGCCCCAACGTACTGGTAGTACTTCTGCTCGGTGGGGTAGTAGACCACCATGCCACCGGAGTAGACCTGCGCCGCGCTGTAGTTGGCCGCAAAATACTCCTGCTGATACACGGTCTGCTCGGGCCAGTTGAAGCACTCCCAGGCGCTCCGTAATGACATGGAGATGAACGTGCGGAAGAGATTAGACTCCTCGGTCGTTAGCGATGAGAAAACGCGCCCAGTGAGCTCACAGGCACGCTGCAGTACATAGTCGTAGGTGACGGTTCTCATTGGTTACTTCCAGGATTTGCAGGCCCAGTACTTGGCGGAGAGTTTAGTGCCGGGGTTGTCGCAGCCGTGACGGGCGTTGAAGCTCTTCTTGTTGTCCGGGATGTGCTTCTTGATGGTCATGCCCGGATCGCCAAAACGCACTAGGGCAACCTTATTGCCCTCCTTAGCGAGCACCGCGGACTTCTTGCTTTCGCCAGGGGTGGCCTTGGGCTTGTTATAGCCCGAGAACTTGTTTCCCTTGTAGTTGATCATTGGCTCTTCGGTAAAACGTACCAACCTGCCGGCAGCACCACCTTAGATGGCCCCACCAGCTTCTTATCAGAATCGAATCCGTACACGCTGGCCTTCACCGGCTGGGCCAGCATCACAGGATCACCGGAAGGGACCAGGACCACCTTCGTCTGCTGGCAACCCAGGCAGATCGGCAACACGGCCAGCCAGATCATTCTTGAGATCATCAGGTGCTTTGCCATGTTGCACATCGGTGGGTGGTGTTTCGCGGAGGAAATCCAGCAGAGCCTTGAGGATCTGATAGATCCAGTTCACGGCTTAGGAGCTTCGGCTTCCTTGGCATCCTTAGCCATGATAAGGCCGATTCCGGCGGTCACCGCTGCGATGGTCGAAGCGATGTCGATGTTGGTGCTGGGATCGGCGTCGAAGGTGGCCCGAAGGGCCCCACCAACAGCGACGAGGATAGCACCAACACCAGCGAGAGTTGTTTTCGTGTTTTTCATTTGGATTTAAATAAGCGATACGCTCCGTAACAGGCGCAAAGTAAGCCTATCAGCGCGGTGATAAGCCTTACCCAGTCAGTGAGCACTGGAATAAACGAAACAGCGGTGGCACCTGCCGCTGCTGCTAGGCTTAGTCCAGGGCTGGTGCTGCTGTTCGTTGGTTCCATTACTCGGATTTAGGCTGTGCGGCTGCGACTATGAGGTCAACAAGCGGAAGGGCTGCACGGGCGTTAGCAACGCCACCAGCCTTAACCGCGATGTCGATGAGTTGGAGGAGGCTATTGGCCTGCTCCTGGGTGAGTTCGATCTTGATCATGCGGAGGGAGCGTCAGCGATAACCACAGGCTCCGCAACCTTAACCGGAGGCGGCACCGGAACCCACGGCAGCGGAGGAGCGATGATCGGAGGATTGATCTGGTCGTTGATCTGCTGCGTGACGTTCGCTTCGATGGCGGTCTTATCGACTCCATTGGCGTAGCACCAGTTCAAGACCTGTTCCTGCGTCAGGTCAGGATATGGCGTAAAGCTACCAGACGGCGGCTGGAACGAGCATGAGCCGTAGCAGGTGCCGCTGTAGGTCTTTGCGTCGTCGCCGGTGCCGATGGTTTCAATGCCGTTGCAGCGCCAATCGGCGGTGATTACAACATCGGTGAGGGAGCCTTCGGTCGGCTTAACGAGAAGGCGTTCGATGATCCAGAGGATGGTAGGCATAGTCTTTTAGATTAGGCGGCTGCGATTGTGGTGATGGTGCCAGAGCTTCCACGGAACTTCAGCGCACCGGATTCAACGTAGAGTTGGCCGCCAGTGACGTTAGCCGTAGGAGCGGTTCCGTTGGCGATCTGGATCGTTTTTGCAGCGGTGGTTCCGGCTGTGGTAAGACCCACCAGCAAATTCCCACTCGCATCGAGGGTCATTGCTTGAACGAACGCATTTGCTCCACTGATGGCGTTACCAGCGGTTCCAGCGGGAGCGGTAAACCATTGGAATCCGGTTCCGATGATGTGCTTGTAAGCTACACCATTGGCAATGTAGATGTCGTTTGTACCGTCGTTAAAAGCGTTATTAAACGAAGCAAGACCAAGAGAACCACTTCCCTGAATGGAATTTCCTCCGGGGAATTGAATCACGGAACGATTGCTGCCACCCCACGCACTCGGCGTAACCCCCACGCCCAACCCCGTAGAGTTCAGGGTCATGGCGGTGGTGGCATTGATTCCAAACTCTAGCGCACCACCGTTGGCGAACAGATATTCAGAATTCGCATTATCCACAGCATTTGAAAAACCAATGAACGAACCACGGCGCATCTGGATGTCACCACTACCTGTAACAGCAGTGTTGATGCAGAACTTGTTTGTTGCACTAGTGGTTCCTAGGTGGAGAGCGACAGCGGGGGTAGCGTAATTAATACCCACCCGATTGTTCGTCGAATCAACCTTCAGCGTCGAGGTGTCCACCGTCAGATCGCCGGTGATGGCGGCGGAGGCGAGTGTAGAAGCTCCCGTCACGCCCAGTGTCGTCCCCACCGTAGCCGCGCCGGTGATGGTGGCGGAGGCGAGGGTGGCGGTGCCGCCGGAGCCTAGGATCTGGTTGGTGGTGATCTTCTTGGTGACGCCTCCAACATTGACCACAGGCAACACATCGGTGGCCGGGGTAAGCGTTGTAATTGCGTCGAGCTGTGAAATCTTAAGGTCTGCCATATTAGTAAATTGCTAGGACGAGTTTACCGAGATCCTCCTGCACCAAAAACTCACCGCTTTCAGCCAGGAGAGAATCGAATGTTCCGAAAGTGATGACTAGGCGACCGCCGTCTTCTTGCACCAGGTAGTCGCCGTTCTCGCACAGGATGTCGCGCCGTTCGATGGGAGGATCAGGCGGAACTCCACCAGCGCCAATGCGCCGGTAGGATCCGAGTCCTAGTCCTAGTCCAAGGCGTGCCATTATCAGCCGTACTTGCGGTTATATGCCACCACAGAGCCGCTTGAAATTGCGATTGATGTCCACACACCCGGAAGCTCATCGCCAGCCTGTATTGTCACGCCAGCGGGAAAGTTGGTGATGTTGGACACGGTCGCACCGAGGATGGTGATCTCAAGCGCGTGGATGGACTGGAAGTTACCGGTCACAGTGCCGGATGCGCTGGAGATGTACTGGCCACCGTATTCGCCGGCGAGCTGACGATTAGATCCAACATTCATAATGGAAATTTCTGACTGCTTCTTTTGGCTCCTTCAAACCCAACTTGCAAGCGTGTACCTCCCGATTTCACACGCACCTCGGGATTGTCGCGCTCGACCTCTCGCAGGAACTGGCCATCCCTCCAGCAATCGTACCCGAGGCGAGTGCCCCAGGCGTGGTAGAGGGTTGGGTCAATACGCATCCGCAATCGTCCGATGCCATCAATAGACCGTATGTCTCGTTGGGAATCCTTGGCGATGCGCTTCTGGTCTATTCCAGCCTTCACCCAGTCCTTCTGGATGCCTTTCTGGAACTCTTTGATGACTGCAATGCGGAGTTCTCCGGGCAGATCGTCCAGAGCGTTTGCGATGACTGAAGATGCGGTTGGTTTCATTCTAAAAAAGAAGGGAGGCCCCCGGAAATTTCCAGTAGCCTCCCCCAATTTGCAATCAAAGATTAGGTTGTACCGTTGAAGAAACCAAAGCCAGACGGGTTCTTACAAACCAGACCAGCAATGGCCTCAACCAAACGAGCAGGGCCGCCGCCGGCGTCAGGCAACTGCTTCACCTGAGGCAACTTGGCATAACGCACCTCGACCATGTCCATGGGGATGATGTAGCCCTTGGTGGCTTGAGAAACAAAGTCGGTTCCATCCTTAGCACCGATAAAAGTGGAAGGATGCAGAATAAGCCGTCCGAAGTCGCCCTCGAAAATATCGATTGAAGACTTGAATGTGTCGCTAGCCAGGTCTTGGTTGAAGGTGCGGACGGAAGTCTGCGTGTAGGTGTTGGTAGTGCCAGCTCCGTTGATAGAAGAGAGGCCACCAACGGTCAGGTTGGTGAACGCACGCTTAAGCGTGGAACCCAAGATACAGTCGTAGTCGCGGAAGGTGCCAGTGTTGCCGTAAATGGCAGTCAGCACGTTCTGGATGACGGTTTCGGTGATCGAAGCCGTAGCAGTGGTGATAACAGCGCCGGAGGCCGGCTTGAAAGCCGAACCGGAGGCGACCGCACCAATGTTTGCAGAGTTGTCAGCATTAAGCCAGTTACCAAGGGAACCGGTCAAATAAGCATTTGATCCGTTGTCAGCAACAGCGGCTTGATTGGCACACATGAAAGTCGCCTCCATGTCTCGCTTCAACTCAACGAGCTTCTTGGCAATACCGTTGGCCAACTCATCGGTCACACCAGCGACGTCCTGAGTCTCAGCGATAAAGCCGACACGCAGATCTCGACGGAAAGCCTGTGCGTAGTTGTTCAAACGGGTACGAGAAACCACCGCGTTAGAAGCGTTGGCAACGGTCACATCGGTGCCGTCAACAACACCACCCATTTTCGGGGCTAGGTAATTATCTACGAGCCAAGAAAATTGCATATTTCCAATGTCTTTTCCTTTCGGAGACATTGAAATAAACGGGGTCGATTTCGCATCGACAATGGCAATGTAGTCCGCCAGATCTTCACGAGCAGCGGAGGTGGAAGCGAGCGGAACAGATCCGCCCTGGTTGGGTTGCAGTAGTGGCATAAATCAGAGCATCCTTTTCAATACTTGAGCCAATTCAGACGTACCTCCTGTTTTTTCAAACCGGGACTTAGCAAACTGCAGGTTGGCTTTGGCTGCGTCCTTTTTCACGGGAGCAGCAGTGGGCTTTCCTGGCTGGCTTGGAGCTTTTACAGGAACACGGACTGGGGTTTTACTTTTCATTTCACGTTCCATTCGCAACCTTCTTCCTTCTAGGAAATCTCCAACAAGCACCTGGTGCTCCGGTAACGCAGAGAGCTGTGGCAACTGCCGCAACACTGCCTGCGCCTCGGTGTACTGAGCGCTCTTTCGATCCTTCCAGAAAGGATAGATCTGCTCTGCGATAGGCTGGATCTGCTTGTAGTTGTTCAGGAACCGGGCTCTCGACGGGATGTGCATATCCAGCGCGTCTTCAACGCGCCGCTTGATCTGCTTGATCTCGCTAGAACTGTATTCCTTGTCACCTATTTCGCAGCCGTCGATGTTGTCCTCGCACCAGCGTTTGAGATCTCGGGCCTTGTTCCACTCTTCATCGAGTTTCTTCGCGTCCCAGACATCGGCAAACGGATCGGTTTGATTTACCACCGGAACCGGCCTATCTGACTGATTTTGCTCCAGCTTAGTTTTGGTCTCGTTCAGCTCCCGCTCTAACGCATCGGCTTTTTCTAAAGCCTCCCGCTTTTGACGGGTCAGCTTGTCGATGCGTTTACGGTAGCCAGACGGTTCCTCCTCAGCTTGGTCTTCGGTCTTATTATCAGAAAGAACATCCTCAGGCGACTCGGCCTGATTATCCTCTTGTTCAGCGGTAGGATCCGCTTCCTCGGCCTGAGACTCCGCATCCGCGGACTCGGGCTCTGTGTTTTCCTCGATTTGCTGCTTCGGCGTTTCTTCCTCCCCACTGAATCGTGTCTTCAGTAGCTTTGCCAGCGCCCCCTCATCGAAGTTGATTGGGTTCGGCAATTGGGATCGTACCGTGTTTTCTCCAGGTGTCGCTTCCTGCTTAGTATTGATTGAATCCATGCTGTTTAGACCCTGCAAGCTGGGTATTGTGCGCCATGGTTGTTAAGGTCAACCAAGAAACCGTTGTGGTAAAGAGGTACTACTTGGATTGATCCGTCAAACCATTAGCTGCCCTCAAATTGTCAATGTAGCTCGATAAATCCTTGAGTGAAGAAGCTCTACCACAGTTGTAAGCCCTTCCTGAGTCCGTTAAATCGGACTGCACGCAACTCAACACCTCGGACTCAATCATGTCCGACAGCATTTGCAGCAACGCGGCCATTAGCGGTGAATTGTCCCCCGCTGAAACGAAGGCCTCTTGGATTTTAGCGTCTGAAAGTCTCATTGTTGAACTCCTAGGCGTCCGGTCACGGCGTTTTGCTGCTGTTGAACCGAGAATTGCAGATTTTCGATGTATTTCTGCAGGTTAGCTTGGAACAACTGGTCCTGCTGGAGCTGTTGCTGGTACTTCGGATTGCTCTGGAGCACCTGTTGGCTGAATTGCAGCCGCATCGCTGCCGTAGGGTCGTTCTCGCGCAATTGCGGAGGGTTCCCGAGGCTTATCAGCGCCAACTCATCGTTGGTTTCGTTGAACATTTTCTGGCTTGCAGGCCCCTGTTGCATCACCAGCTCGCTTGCAAGGTTCGGATCAATGGCCCGGAGCGCCACAGAGATCAACTTAGCGCGGTCAATGACGCCGGCAGTGTCCAGAGGCAGCACCAGGGTGCTGATAGCCTTCAATTTCTCGGTGACCAAGTCGGTCGAGAGCTCCCGGACATCGAACTTCAGCATCACATCGAAGTCTTGGATGTCTTGAGGCAATGCAGTCTGCGAAGCGGTCACGCGCTGGATCTCTTCGGGCCCCACATATTGCAGGGTCAACGTCAGCACCTGGCGGAAGGCCTCGGTCCAACCATGCAGCCAGTTGTTGATGATGCGCTGCTGCCGCATCTGGGTCACAGCAGGAGCCACCTTCTCGGTGGGCCTGCCGAAGTACCTGTCGGTCTGCGCCATTACAGCCTCAATGAGCTGGAATGCCACTCCAGGCTCACGGGCAGGCGGTTGTAGGAACCCAATCTCGCCGCGGCGTAGCACCGGGATCTGGATGGCCGGCCCGATCTTCAGGTTACCGCCCCGAGTCTTGGGCACCTCGATGGGAGGCAATGTGGCCAGGCTAGTGTAATCGAAGATGCTATCGCGCTGGGCCTTCACTTCCTCCTGCCAGGTCATGCACACCTCGGGCACACCGCGGCTCTCGCAAATCTGCCGATGGATCATCTCGGAGCGCCAGATCACAAACGGATACTGCCCGTGCCCGTAGTCCAAGGCCTCAAAGTAGCCCCACTTGTCGCCTACCTGGGGACTGAACACCGTGTAGAACACTCCCGGAACACCGTCTTCATCAATCGACTTCTGATAGGCGTACACGATCTCGATCAGGTTCTCACGGTCCATGACCGAGTTGTTAGCCAGGCCGCTGGTGTAGGAATAGTCCGCGTAGTTGCTAAACCGGCCCATCGTGTTGATGGCCTCCTGCGCCCACTCCTCATCCCAGTCGTCGGTCTTCACCTTGTTGAGCAACTGGGCCTCGGTCATGTAGTAGCGGCGGAACACCACCCGGGCACTCTGGATGTCGGTGGTCTCCGGGGGGAACGTCAGCTCATCCCATGGCGCCAGGGCTGCTACCATCGGCTTGTTGGTGACCATGGTGGGCACCGGGAAGTCGCACTCGCCCTGGTCACGCAACTCACGCACAGCCTTCAGTGCCCGGCGCTTTTTTAAGTTGGGAAAGGCAGCCATGATCAGTTCCGCGGACTGGTCATCGGCCTCGGGGTTGGCAATGAGGTTGGGGAAGTCAGCCAGAACCGAGCCCTCTGGCGATTGGGCGGCCAGTGCCATCACCTGGTCCATGGTCAGGTACTGCTCCTTCTGCCCCATCTCCTGCTGCCAGGTGATGTGAACGCCGGCCCAGCCGTAGGTCCACAGGTACTGCGACAGCAACTCAACGTCCCGGGTCAGGTCGTTGTACATCTTCGCATTCACAGTCCAGTCCATCAGGTTGTGGGCGGTCACAGCCTGGTCGAGCTGGCTGACGTTGGTGGGGCTGACTCGGAGCATTGAGCGCCAGAAGGCAGTCGAGCACAGATCCACCATCCCGTTGATGACCTCATCGGCTAGCGGTATGCGAGTGTCGGACGCACCGTCCCAGGGGAACGCAGGCTTATTACGGCCACTGTCGTTCCACTTCTTGCCGTCGTCGGTTTGTCCTGGCCATTGGCAGAACCTCGTATTCTGAACACGTTCAGAGCGGGATGTTTGACCGAAGTCGGTTGCACTACGACGCAACTCCTCGGTAAGAGCTGACACATTGGGCTCGGGTCCAACCCGGGCCATCACATCCGTTGCCGTCTTGTATGAATCTCCTTGCATAGTGTCTTTTGTTAGTATCCACCGCCGCCGCGGGAATTGAAGCCCCCATTTCCTACGTAAGCAAGGCCCGAGACCAAAAGCATCCCAATGCAGTCGATAGGATCCTTGCTAGCCCCTTTCTGACCATCCCTGCCTGTGTGCTCGCTCAGAGCATAGATCAGGTTGCTGCAGTCCTTGACCACATACAGCGCCGGCTCGTTTAGCGGGGTAAGCGCCTGCGTAGCATCGTAGGACAGCAGGCTGTTAATAGCGCTCGTCCTCTGGTCCACAGGCACGCCAGGAGCCGGGATGAAGGCCATGCCCTCGTCATTGGGATTGTCGGACTCAGCCAGCAGGTCGATGAGTGTGGTGCCCCCTTGCTCCGATAGTGCTGGGCTACCGCCGGCCTTGGGATCAATCAGTCGCATCACAGGCTCCCCGTAGCCAAGCTCCGCCTCAATGGTCCTGAACATCGTCCGATACTCGGAGATCGACCGGCCTGCATCCAGTGTCTGAGCCGGGCCTGCCTTGCCGTCATGCTTCTCGCTCGGGAACGTCCATTCGCCGTAGTTGGCGTAGTCGGGGAACTCACGCACCACGATCCGCCTGCCATCCTCGTAGACCAGCATCCACATACAGAACCAGTTCCGAGCGCCGGCAGGGTCGCATACCATGTACAACGTCCCCCCAGGAGGCACTGCCTCGGGCTCGATGCAGTGGATGTCGACTCTGAACCTAGCGAAGGCCTTCCCGATATTATCGGAAGCCCATCCATAGGCCCGGGTCAATATCTGCCCCATAGGTGCCGTGATCAACTTCGACTTCATTTCATCAAACGGGTTGTAGGGGTTATCCTCGCTAAAGAAGAACACCGTCCGCCTATTGGTCTGGGCCTGCACCATTGTCCTGGCTGCCTTGCCCACAGGCCATGTAGGCAGCGCCTGCTTGCCCTTCAGCAACTCAGCCTCGTCGAACCGAGTGATAGCAGAGCCGGCGGTGTACTCCTTGTAAACCGAGGCAACGCCCTCCAGTGGCGTCTGGGTAACCAGTAGCTTGCCGCGGCGGGTAATGAGCCGGTAGCGCAGTGTCTCAACCCATGACTGTGGCACCAGCTCGTCGCACCAGATCATGTCCGCTTCCCGCCCCTCGATAGTGTTCTCCGATTGCGTGTAGTTCAAAAAGTCGCACCGAGATCCATTAGGGAGAATAAAGCTACCATCGGTGAAACCATTCTTCCGGCTGTAGTTGAGGTAGTGGATCCGGCCTTTCTTAGTGCCTCGTAGTGCTACAGGCAGGTAGTTGTAGATCGCAGGCTGTTGCACCGTCACCGAGGTGGCATGGCTCGTATGACAGCACAGTACCGCGGCGTTCTCCTTCTCCAGCAGCGTCTGCACCACTCGCCGGGCTGCCCATAGCGTTTTACCAGCCCGGTTGCCGCCGGATACCAACAGCTCCTGGGTGAGTGCGTACTCGGTGTTGCCGATCTCCCAGTGGTCGGGGATGTAGCCGTACGTATACGGGTCGGCCTTCTCCAGTGTTACCAACTGGGTTCTCTTGAGGCGCAACTCGACAGCACGAGGGTGCGCGGCGTCGACCCGGGGTATAACAGGGTGCAATGGCTGTTCGTTCCACCAGGCTGTGTTGCACGCCTCGGTGCAGAAGCGTTTCTGCTTAGGGCCGGTGTGGTGCTTGAGGATAACGAATGGCTTGGAGCAAAGAAGGCAGAGGGGGGTGGACATTTGTTAATATTTTTCGCTTTGGTTTACCCGTCGCCTTTTGGCGCTGCAGCCGATGGCCTGACCCCCTCCCCCCATCCTGCCTGGGCCTGCTTGTCGCTGACCTTGGCGGAGGGGTAGGACATTGGCCTTTTGAACGGTGGCAAAAGTGCGTTTGGCCCAATGTTTACGGGCGTTTGCTGCGTGATTTTGTGTCGAAGTGAATATAACTGCTATTGTGCATCTGACTGCCATAAACAGGCCTAAATGCGTGGTTTCTGCGTGGTCACTTGTGGTAGGGGTAGGACATTTCGGGCCATTACCTAAACCAGATCGTGGGTCTGCTCGTCGTTAACTGGGGTCACGTCACGGTCCTTTAGGTCTGCCATCAGGTCACGGTGGCTTACTGATGCTGTCATAGATAGGTGTATGCTGGTGGGCTGGCCCTTCAGTGTGGATAATTTGTCCAAAGTGATTCCTATTGCTACGGGTAAAGTGCGATCATCAATGAATTCCATTGAGGATTCAGCAAGACGCTTAGTGCCTTTCCATATAGCAACCTCCATGAATCCGACAACATCTTTGCGCCACTCTTCTTCAGTCTCTGGGTAGTCGTGCGGAACCTTAACACCTCTAACATACTTGAACACTGTGCTTTCTATGAAACCAGTCTCTTTCGCTATGGTCTCAAGTGTCTTGTTGAGTATTACTCCTTCTACAATCTTGTCTGCCTTATCTTGTGTAAGTGTTGATTTGTGATGTTGTGTTGGGTTGTGTGTCTTCTCGTAACCAAGATCACTAGCCGTCTTCAACACCTTGTCGATCATCTCTTGCTTGAACTTGCCTTTGCCATTCAAGATCTGATTAACACGCACTACATTTACGCCACAGGTCTTTGATATGGTTTCCTGTGATACACGTCCTACTGGTATTCTGCCATCCTTCTTACCCGACATACGGTTTAAACCCATAGGGATATTCGCCCCAGTGGTTGAGATGTTTCTTCGGCTGCATGGCATAATGCTTCACATCGCACAGGCTCAACCTGACCGCGGCAGCATAGTCCTCGCTGAGGTACTCGTGCTGCCCTGGCAGAGTATCCATGGCGAACGGCATCCACAGTGTCGGGAACTGGTCAACCCTCACATCCTTGCACCAGTCGATCCGATAGGGGTTTGGCACCTCTGACCCTCCGAGCGTATCAAGTGCGCTCATAAGGCAACGTCGAGGGATTGCGAGGCATCCCGATGCGAACATTCGGATCGGTACTAGCTCTGTGGCGCACTCGGCATCCGATGTCTGCATCCTTAGAGCTTTGACGTGCTCGGTGTCGATACGCAGGGCCGGCCTTAGCGGAAGTGCTCGGCATGGGTACGGGATGCACACGGTCGCCTGGTGCTCATGGGCGAGCTCTGCCATGCGGATAATGTCTTTCGGGTCGAACTCGATATCGTGGTCGATCTGGATCCATACGTCCTTGCCTGAGTCGAGGAACCACTTGGTAGCACGGCAACGGCTTCGGGATATCAGCGCATCCTCGCGAATGGTTCGTAGATCGGTCTGGCGATCTGATGTACTAAAGTTGGCTGTTAGTCCTACCCAGGACATAAGACAGGCTGCACTTATACCACCGTATGCATACAGGCTGACGTGTATCGAGGGCCTTGTGCCTGATGTAGTCGGCTCCTGCACCACGGCTGTAGCCTGTGGAGCGTGTATGAACGGGTCGTTCATGTTGATTGCTGCTGTTGGATTGTTCATGGCTGTTTCAAATCGTGTTTGATTCTGTCGGATGCGAGTATTGCTTCGTGACCTTTGGCTAATATGTAGGTGATTGATCCTCTTGATACACCAATTGCTTTGGCGGTGTCGTCCAGTGTTAGGCCTAGCTGCCTGAGTTCGTAGGCACGCTGACAGAACTCTGGTGTATACTGCTCCGGGTCGACGTGTATCTCTTCCTCGATGCCCGGGTCAAGCGATCCGTCGTCGTGGTATTTCTGGCTGAGTGGGTAAGACATGAGGCCCTTGTCGATGGCCCACTTGATCAGCCTAGGCGCTTCGTTCAGCAGTTTGGTGCGGTTGAGATCGTATTTGATGTTCATTGGAAGCTCGGTGATGGGTCTGTGAAGCGGCAGTATTGGCCTTCGTAATGGAGTTTTACATGACCGCATTCACCGTCTCGTTGTTTGGCAATAATGATGGCAGCCTCTCCTGACGGCTCGGTTCTGTCACGGTTTAGAAGCATGACCGCGTCGGCATCACGCTCCAGTTGCCCGCTATCCGCCAGGTCACTCAGCTTGGGCTGACGGCCTTTTTCCTTGTCGGATTCCCGGTTTAACTGTGCCAAGGCTAGCATGGCCACACCTGTCTGGACGGCGATTGCCTTGAGCTTGCCGGATACCTCGGCGACCTCGTAGGTGCGTTTCTCCGAGCGGTCTGCTGCCTTCACCTTCTGGATGTAGTCGACGATCACCAGGCGCACCTTGTGTTTGCGTACAGCCCTTCGGACATGGGCGGTGATGCTAGCGATACTGTGGCTGCTGGGTCCATCGAGGAACCATAGGGGGCTGCTTGCTATCTTGGCTGAGGCAGCGGTCATGGCCCTCATGTCACCGTCGCTAAGGTCGCCAGACTTTAGGTTCTGCATCGGGATGCTTCCGATGGTGGAAACCATGCGTCGGAAGATGGCTTCTTGGGACATCTCCAGGCTGACGAATAAGGTGGGCACCTTATCCTGAATGGCTGCCTGGTAAGCAATAGCGATGGCGATGGCTGTCTTTCCGATACTTGGCCTGGCCGCAATGATGGCCATCTCTCGGAGCTGCAGGCCGTCGGTCTTGTGGTCGAGCCAATGGAAGCCTGTAGCGATACCAGATAATGAGCCCTTACGATTGAACCTGTCCTGCATTTGGTCGATGAAGTTACCGGCTACCGTCTTTGAGGTTGCGAGCATCTCCTTGGATGCCTCAATGCTAAGGCCTGCTTCGGCATTGGCGACGATTTGATCCGGTTGGAGTGTGGTTACCGCGGATTCACGTATCAGACGGTCACCGGTGTCTCGCAACTGGCGACGATGGGCCGAGTCGGTGATGCCCTTGAGGTAATACGGGAGGTTGGCCGGCGATGGGCAAATTTCCATGGCCTGATTCCAGACATCAAAAGGCATGGGCAGTAGGCCATAGGCTTTCTTCCATTCCTTACCGAGCTCGGACAACGAGGGCTGTTGGTTGGCCTGCACCATGGTGCGGATGACATCGAAGGTCTGACGCAGGTTGTCCTGGTTAATCCATTCGCTCCGTATTTCTGCTAGGGCATCGGAGCAGGTGTCGATGGTTCCTGTCAGGCAGGCTCCGATCATGCCCAGCTCGTCGTCTTTGGGGTAATAGACGTCGTTCATAGGCTATCCCTCCAATCGAGTTCCTTCTTGGGGCTGCCTGGTGTCGAGCTGATGGTGATTCCCTGCGACTTGTATAATCCCTTCCAGCCCGAGGCTATTGAGTTCTCAACAACCGAAGGCAGTTCTGCTGGTGTGAACTCTCGGGACCACTTGGTCAGTGCTGCAGTCAGGCCAGTCTTCTTGTAGGTCTCACGCTTTTCTGCCTTGTACTGCATCCAGAGCCGGATGGCATCCAGGCAGTTCTTGGTTCGGATAAGTTCGGGCAGTTCTACACCATGGGCAATCTCCCATTCTGACTTGGGAGCCTTGGTATCTTTCTTTATAGGAGATGGAGATGGAGAGCTATCTTCCGGCCATGCTCCGGCCATAGGTCCGGCTATGGTCTGGCTATGCTCTGGCCATGGCGCGGCCATTGGGGTCGCTATAGCAACCCCATTAGGGTCGCCATCATCTGGGCATTTTCCCCACCTTTTTGCCGCTCCACTAGTACCTGCAGCAGCTTGACGGGTCTTAAAGGATTGTTGCTCCTCTCGGACTTTCTCCAATCTTTCGTTCTTTAGTGTATGGCCATCGCATAGCCGGAACTTAGCCATGACATAGCCAACGGATGGCGACCCTATCATTCCGGCTATCCGAGCAACACGCTCTTCGTCGTTCGGGATTCCTCCCTTCGTCCATTGGTGGCAGAGCAGTCTGATGTAGCCACCAACCTCCTCGGCGCTCATCTCTGAAGTGCCTGCCAGGAAGTCATCTGCATAGAACTGAAAGGCTGGAGCCTTTCTGGTTTTGTTTTCTTCACTCATAATTCAAACAGAGACCCCGTCACGCACCGTGGTAGGAACTCGCGGAGAAACGGCGCGACGTTGCACGGT
>B570J29032_109959034_pt1 | contig 17435 bp, 14 predicted proteins | sample LakMenEpi16Nov12_FD_29032 | JGI IMG/M metagenome (IMG submission 29032) | reverse complement strand
TTCAATATGAATATCTATTCTATCGAGCAAGGGGCCCGAAATACGGCTTAAATAGCGGTTTACAACCCCTGGGGCGCACACACATTCGCGATCTGGATGGTTGTAGTAACCACAAGGACATGGGTTCATACTGGCGACCAACATAAAACTCGCAGGGTATTCTACCGCCCAACGTGCGCGCGAAATGGTAACCCGTCTTTCTTCCAAGGGTTGACGCATAACTTCTAATACGGTGCGCTTAAACTCTGGCAATTCATCCAAGAACAATACCCCATTGTGTGCCAAGGAAATTTCGCCAGGTTGGGGTTGATTCCCACCTCCGACCAAGGCAACATCGCTAATGGTGTGGTGCGGCGAACGAAAAGGACGCTGTGCAACCAAACTCGCAGATGCACCCAACTTGCCTGCCACAGAGTGAATTTTGGTCGTTTCTAAGGCTTCGTGAAGGGTCATGGGCGGCAATATGGTGGGTAAGCGCTTGGCCAACATGGTTTTGCCCGCACCGGGCGGACCGATAAGGATAATATTGTGGCCTCCAGCGGAAGCGATTTCCATGGCCCGCTTGATATTTTCCTGCCCTTGAACATCGGAGAAGTCCACATCATACGAAGTATACGCAGCTTCAAAATCGCCTCTTGGATCTGCCACTGCGCGTGTGAGACTGGTTCTGCCGTCAAGAAAATCTGCAACCTGTTTGAGATTTTCTACGCCATACACCTCCAAGTCTTTCACAATAGCTGCTTCGCGCGCATTCTCCAGAGGTAAAATAATACCCTTGAACTTGTCTTTCATAGCTTGCAGGGCAATGGGCAGTGCGCCTTTGATAGGCAATACCTTTCCATCCAAACCCAACTCGCCCATAATGACATACTGCTCTAAAGCATCACCACTAATTTGGAAGGTGGCGGCCAACATTCCCACCGCAATGGGTAAGTCGTACGCGCTACCTTCTTTGCGCAAATCCGCAGGGGCCAAATTGACCACGATTTTCTGACGCACAGCCTCAAAGCCGCTGTTTTTGATGGCAGCATCTGTTCGAAACAGACTCTCTTTTACCGCGCTGTCGGGTAATCCAATAACAAAATTTTTAAACTCAGTTGTGGTAGCGCCAGTATTGACTTCCACAGTGATGCGGGTGGCATTGACTCCATGCACCGCACTTGCATAACATTTGACAAACATAAATCATTAATAAATTTTTGAACCTTTTATAATTTTTAAACCTAAATCAGAAACGGCAGCCAGCTCCTCTTCTCGCATGTTCTGGCTGATTTTAACAGTATACTTCCCCTTTTTCAACTTAATGTTGCCAAGGATTGGTTGCTCATAACTCAATAAATTACTCATTCCCTTTCCCAACCACTTTCCCGTTTTGTCGGACAAAGAAATTTGAAACTGCTGCTTAATTTTCGTATCCGGACCTTCAACGGTGTAGAGCAGCCAAATATTCGAATACGCGTAGCTCCCCGAAATGCGCAAGCCACAAACCATGTCATACACATAGTTGTCTTCTTTTACTTCAAAAACGAAGGTTTGAGGCTCATGCCAACTCCATTTTTTGATGTTTACTTCATGAAATTCGTCAAAAACAGTATTGGAATCTGTCATGCAACCCCCTAGAAATAAGGTGATTAACAAAACCATTGCCGCTGCTCTTATCCGTATTTTCATCGTTGAATCTGCTTCAAAAGTAAATCAATCAATTGTTTTTCGCCATTAAAAAGGAAATTTACCTCTGTAAATAGATAAAAAACAGATTGGGGAGCAGGATGCAATGGACGCATGCGCATCCAATCTTTTCGCGTTGTGAGCAGATAATCAGCGCCTTGTGCACGTTGCGCCGCAGTCCAATCTTGAATGTCTTTTTCATCAAACCTGTGATGGTCTCGATAGCCAAAGCTCTCACAGACCTCAAATTGGCTTTGGATACCTCTAATGAAGGCCTGATTTTGTGCCAATGCCGATACTGCTACCACTTTAGCACCCACAGGCAGGGTTTCCCCCATATCATTCACTGGACCTACACTCGCATAATGCGCAAAAAATACATGTTCTGAATAGCCCTCCAAGCGCTTGCGCAGCTGCCCTGCCTCAGCACTGCTTAAATCTGCTGGGCACTTGGTTACAACGATAGCCTGTGCATATGTTGCCGCACTTGGAAACTCACGCAAATTACCTGCGGGCATGGGCGCATCCAACCAAAAAGGACGGTTATAGTCACACAAGAGAATAGCCATATCGGGCAACAAAGGCAGATGCTGGAAGCCATCATCGAGCACCACGCAAGCCGCTGATGGCCTTTGCTTCTGAATTGTGGAAATACCCAAAACCCGATTTTCGCAGACATAAACCGCAGACGATGCTCCCAAACTTTGTTTTACTTCCAAGGGCTCATCTCCGAATTCTGAAGCCAAGCCTTCAGCCAACACCTCCATAAATCCACTGGTATTGCGCCCGTAACCACGAGATAATACTGCCGGATGCAATGCAGTAAGTTGTTGCGTTAGCCATATTACAAATGGCGTTTTCCCGGTGCCACCCACGGTAAGATTGCCTACAACCACAGCAGGAATATCCCCTTTGCTTCGCTTGTGAGAGGCAGTAAACCACTTACGCCGAAGCTGGGCCACCACACCATACAACTGCCCGAACGGCCATAACATCACCCTTCGAATATTCATTTTTTGTGGGGTATTAAGGGCCAATTTTTAAAAATAATTTCTGCTACGCTGCGAGATCCTGTCTGCGTAAAATGAAAAAAATCGTAGTAATTATCCGTGCTAGATGGCAACAAAGTTGCCAAATCTATAACGTGTATTTTATCAGCATATTCAGCTCCTATCCCTTTTACAGCTTGGTTATACTGATGTAATTTGGTCCAATAATGCAATGCACTTCTTCCTTGAAAAGACAAGGTTCCAAGTTGAATTCCTGTAACTGGATCGATACCTGGAGCCAGCAAGGTGGGCTGGGTTATGAATATGGGCGTTGCGCCAGCTCCCCAGCAGATTTCAGCTAAGCCCAATACGCGTTTTCTATACTCCTGAACCTTGCCAGAAGTGTCGCTGCGCCAGCCGCTAGTATCGGCCTTTGGCCAAGTTTTGATATCTATAAATTGATGGCCGAAGCCCATGGTGGCCGCATTTCGAGACCGCTTCCAAGACAGATATAAATTGAAGGTTTCGAAATTTTCTAACCACCTTTTCTTATTGGAAAGATGGTATTTTTCATAGGCATTGAGTCCGTCTGCTGCTACATCATTACAGCCAATGAGAAACACGACAATATTGGGTTTGTATTTCAAAATATGCTGCTTCAGCAGCAAGCTGTGCCCAAAGGTACTGTGTCCATCAAGACCCGCATTATTTACCCAAATCGGTTTTCCTGATTGCTGCATCAACTGCATGAATACGGCGGGCCAATCCTCACCATCTCCCAAATAAAAGCACTCCGTGGTGCTGCCCCCCACGCAGAAAATACGGGTACCCTCAACTGCGCTATCCAACTCTGGACCCCTAAAGCCCATGCTGTTTTTGTGGTGCACAATATGCTGGGCCAAGCCCGGAATATTCACCTGCTTAAACTCATACTTCATATTTGCGGGCAACACGATATCTCCACCGCGCAATCGCGATTGGAAGGGATTGTATACTCTCAGAACGATCTCTACCAATAGCAAGGCTATGCCTAGGCCAATGCCGAGTGCAAGCATGTTTTTCAGAAATGGTTTTAAGAATTTCACCACAGCTATGATTGAATTGAGAAAGTAATGCGCAATACTCCCCTTGATTTGTTTGCCAAATTAGGGGTTTTTAATGGATTTTTTCTTTCGCGTAGCGCCAATTACAGCGTACCCAAATCAAAAACTTGTCCTTTTTCTGGCGTAAATACACGCACAAAATTGATATCTGCAGCCAATTTATCCATTTGTGTGGCGTCGCCATGCACAAAAAACACCCCTTTTGTTTGTTGGGTAACGGTAGCGTTAAGATACTTCAACAATCCGTTATGGTCGGGGTGTGCGCTGAAAGCATCTGTTTTGTGCACTGCAGCCCTCACGGGTTGTTGCCTATGGTTGATTTCCACAAAATCCTGACCTTGTAGCAAACGATAGCCCAGGGTGCCCTCTGCACAGAAACCCGCAATTAAGATGGTGTTTTCTTGATGCTGAATGTGATTGCGCACGTGCATCTGTATGCGACCACCCTCAACCATACCTGCTGCAGATATTATCACACAGGGTTCTGGAATTAAAGCCAACATTTCACTTTCCTTTTCATCCTCAATTACATGAAGCAAAGGGAAGTCAAACAAGCTACCATGCTGCTTCTGAAACGCCTTGGCTTCGTCATTCAAGTAGGGTAAACTATGCTGATATACTTCGGTGCTTTTAATGGCAAGAGGACTGTCTGTGAAAATTTTAACCTTTGGCAATTTGCCATCTCGGTACAATTGGTGAAGAGCAAAAATTATGGCTTGGGTTCTCCCCACACTGAAGGCCGGGATTACCAGCTTACCCCTTTTTACCACACAGGTCTCTTCTACAAAATGAAGCAGTTCATTGCAGGCGTCATAGGTATCTGCCAAGTGGTTTCTGCCGCCATAGGTACTCTCAGAAACCAACCAATCGATACCTGGCATGGGCGTAGGATCTGGAACCAATTTGCTTCCATAATTCCCCAAATCACCTGTGAACCCAAACTTGGTAACTTCATTGCCATGCTGAATATGCAATACAGCAGAAGCCGCGCCTAGGATATGACCTGCGGGGAAAAACTCTACTGACAACTCTTCGTTTATACGATACAAGGTTCCAAAGGCCACCGTTTGGGTCATTTCAAGCATTTCCTCAATATTTTTGCGGGAATACAGCACCCCTGCGCCATCTGCCAATTTTACTTTTTTATTCCCCTTTTTTCCCTTGTTTCGTACCCTTTCCTTGGCAGCCGCTTCCATACGTTGTATGTTCAAACTGTCGCGCAACAGGTAATTGCTCAGCTCCAAGGTGGGTTCTGTGCACACAATTAAACCATCAAAACCCTGCTTAATCAGGTTAGGTACATTGCCACTGTGGTCAATGTGGGCATGGGTCAAAATCAATACATCTATATCCGCTGGGTTAAAAGGAAATTTCTGATTTCTAATTTCAAACTCGCTTCTCTTTTCGTAATCTAGGCCGCAGTCTATAAGTACATTGGTTCCGCCCGGCAACTGCAACAAATGCTTGCTGCCTGTCACCTGACGTGCTGCGCCCCAGCTTGTAAATTTCATGTTACAAAGGTACGGCTTTAAAAGCAGGGTGCAAGACCGTGAGCTTACAGAACGCTTGTTCTATTTAAAAAGGATTTGTACCCGCGCTTGTGTATAGGATGACGCAACGCCATATCCCACAGATATATTTCCCAATACAACACCAGGAAGCTGCGATATGCTCTGCTGTTGCCAAATATGCGCATTGCGGGTATTGATGAAATCATACAAGGGCTTTTCCAAGTTTTCAAGAATACATTCAATACTAACAGTACGTTCATTCGGTTTTTCATGAACATTTTCAGAAGTGTAAACACTAAAGGTAGATTGCGTTCCGTTGAAGGTTGCATCCGAGAATAAAATCTCTGATGATGTGTAATTATTAAAATTATTTTGAATAAACGGCAGTGCAGATCCATCAATGTTAATGCGTCGCACACGCAGCACACTATCCGTCCTTTGTTGATTGGAGTTCAAGGTGTATTCGTAATAATATCTTAAGGCGTATATCCTGTAAAAATTGTCATCCAGTGCGCTATCTACAAATTGAATATCCATATTAAACGCGGGACCAATACCCGGAACCAGCAAGGTTTGCGTATCAATTTTCTTTATAGCAATACTACTCGGTATTCTGCCCCTAATTTGAAAATTATAACGGCCATCTGTCGCTGTAATTCGAAAACTATCACGTGGCTTAAATGCATTTCCTACCAATACATAGCGCCCGTTTCCTTGTGCCAATAAGTCGCCTTGCAATTGATTATTGCGGTACACCGAAATTACCGCCTCGTCATTATAGATAGAGTTGTCAGAAATAGAAAGCACCCTTCCCAAATCTGCACGCAGCACACTGTCAGGACGCATAAAAAAATGAAAGACCGGTTTAGGTTCTACTTGCGTTTCCGGATCCAACGGAATTTCCTTTACACAGGCTGTAATGGCTAGCAGGGCGAATATCAGTAGTATTGGATAACGCATTAGAATGATATTTTATAACTGACGGTGGGAAGTATGGGCAACAAACTGATTTGAGAAAGCACCCTTTCTCCATTTTTATCATAGGTAAGGTTCACATAAAACGCATTTCTGCGGTTGTATGCATTGAACAGCCCTACACTCCACAAGCGGGTATACGCAGGTCTTCTCCCAGAAGAGAAAACATGTTTTTCAAAGTTAAACGCAATATCCAAGCGGTGGTTGTCGCGGGTACGCGTATTGTTTCGGTCGCCGTATATAAATATTTCTCGGTAGGGATCGCCGGGCGCAGGTGAGAGGTATCTGCCCACCGGAGTGGTTATGGCAAAGCCTGAATTAAAAGTCCAGGACAAAGAAAAATCTACCTTATCGTTAATTCGATATACACCTGCGATGTAAAGGTTATGGCGTCTGTCATACCTCGCGGGAAAGCGGTTCCCTTGGTTAAGTTCTTGGAATTGGCGCCAATTGTGCATCCAAGCATAGCTAATCCACCCTGTGAGCCTATCCTTTGTTTTTTCGAGCATAAATTCCCACCCATAGGACTCTCCGCTGCCATCCGTTACTGCCTCTTCCCAATTTTGCGCAGAGGTTACATAACCTGCGTTTTCTTTATACTCCAATAAAAAATTCTGCTTTTTGTAAAACACCTCAGTGCTCAATTGCCAAGAGCTTTTGCCGTAAGAGTAGCCCAGACTCAGTTGATCTGATTGCGATGGCTGATAGCGGGTTACAGAAGGCACCCAAATGTCTGAGGGCAAACCCAAGGTAAGATTGGTGAGCAAATGGAAGAACTGCCTGTTTCTCATAATTCCGCCTTTGAGCCAAGAACGGTCGGAAAGACGGTAGCGCATGGAAAGACGTGGCTCGGGAAGAATATAATACGCGCTTTTGCCAAAGCGGTAGGAAGAGATACGCAAGCCTCCTTGCAAAAACAAGCGCTGATTTATACTGCTATTCATCTCGGTAAACCCAAATACCTCAGGAGTAGAAACCCGTGGGTCATTGAATAAAAGTTCCGTTTCTATTCCTGAAATAGAACTGCGCAAGCTTCGGTCTCCAGGCACAAAACGGTGTTGCACCGCGCCGCCACCAAAATTCACTGAAATGGCATTGCTTACAGTATGGGTCAATAAAAACGAGGTTTCCAAATCGGCTATACCATTGGTGAGTTTGTACTCTGTGTTGTCATTGACCGGCGGCTTTTGCACATTGGTCAGTGTTTTATTGATACTGTAACGCTGAATGAAACTGTAATCATACCCTGTATAATGCATTTTCACAGTCAAGCCTGTTTTGGAACCTATGTAGTAATTCCATTTCAAGCTACCCACCACATTGCCCCAAGTAGAAAGCTGTTGTTTTCTTTCAGAAACTGCCGCCTCCGGACTCACAAATTCATTCTTTTCATCAATACCACCGATGTCTCTGCCGGTATAAAACGATGCAGTTAAGCGGCTTCTGTTGCTAAATCTGTGTGTAATCCTGGCATTCACATCCCAGAAATAGTAGACATTGTTGCCTAGAGAATCTCCTTTAAGAAAAAGCCTTGAAACGGGTCCCGCTAAAAAGTCTAAGTACGACCTGCGGTATGCCAAAGTAAACGTGGTTCTATTTTTAATCAAAGGCCCTTCTAAAAACACCTTACTCGCCAAAATACCAATACTTAAAGTCCCTTTCAATCTGTACGCATTGCCCTCCTTGGATTGCACTGAAACCACAGAGGATAAGCGTCCACCATAGCGGCTGGGGAAAGACCCTTTTAAGAGGCTGGCAGATTTTATGGCGTCCTCATTAAAAATACTAAAAATCCCATAGAGGTGATAGGAATTGAATACTGGCACGTCATCGAGTAACACCAAGTTTTGATCAGAGGCACCGCCGCGGATATACATGCCCAGCATGCCTTCACTGCCGCCTACTACACCTGGGTAAAGACTCATTACACGGATTACATCGGGTTCACCGAGCAAATGAGGAAGCTGTCGCAAGCGTTTTCGGGTAACTTGGTAATGGTCAGAATGGCCGTTTTGCACGGCGCCTGATTCTGGCGCAGCCAATACGATGGCCCCGGGCATGACAGCACTCACTGGGACCAACTGAAAGTTTACAAAGTAATCGCGGTCTCCAAAAATAGTATCAGCATAGGTTTCGAAACCGGGGTATTTTACAAATACCACATTGGTATCCTTGGTGAGAATCATGCTAAAATACCCTGCATCTGTGGTATAATGTGATTCGACACCCCCGTTTAAGGTGATTTCTGCATTGCCAAGGTACTCGCCGCTTTGCAGCACCATTACCCTTCCTGAGAGCAAGAAGGTTTTCTTTGGTACAAGGGGAATACGCTTTTTAAGAATGAGTGCTTGATTGGCATAGAGATATTCCAAGCCATTCTGCGCTAAAAAATCAGCCAAGGCTACCTTGGCTTTCACATTTTTATACCGAATCTGATAGCGCTTTTTGCCTGGAATTAGGCTTGCATCATATTGCATTGGCAGGCCAATACGCTGTTCAAACCCCTCAATAACTTGTGAAAAAGTAAGGTTATCCTCCTCAAAGGAGAGGCTCGTATTCAAGCCTACTGTTTGCGCCATAGCCATGGGGTGGCAGAGTGCAAAAAAAAGCACCGCTAAAAATCCGCCTATCCGATTTCCACCCATAACAGTCCGTAAATGTAAGAAAATGCGGGTTTAAGAAAAAACCCATCGGATGGATGGGCTTCTTTTTAGTTGGAATTTTATTTTTGGGTATCGGCGTAGTCAAACACCTTTTTCAAAATTTGGGTGGTACGCTTCACGGGATTCTCGCGAATGGCGTTTTCCTCTTTTTCTATTTCAGTAAATAAACCATAAGTAGCCCTTTCGGTAACATATTGGGTAAGATCAGGATTGATATCAGAGCTTAGGCCCAACAGCGCTTTATTCTTATTGATTGTGTTCACCACAGGTTCCCAATACTTGCTAATCTCTACCTCATCTAAAGCTGACTTGATGGTTGGCTTGAAGGCATTGTGAAGGGCCGACGTAGTGGTATTGCGAAGGTAGGTAGTAGCTGAACCATTGCCCCCCTTTAAAATGCCCATTGCATCGGCAAAAGACATACCCATCACTGCGTCCTTGAAAATCGGCATCGCCTTGCCCATTGCGTTTTCCGCACCGTCGTTCATTGCCTGAATACACTTGTCGAGTTGTCCACCAATGAGTGCATTCAACACCATAGAGTTGCGAATTTTTGACTCTACATTTTTAACCTCTGGTGGCAATAAGATTTTTAAGGCTGTATTGCTAAAAAAGGCACCTCGCTTGTTGAGGTTGCCTGTACCGGTGCTTACCCCATTAACCAAGGCTTCTTTCAAACCTTTTACAACCTCGTCGTTGGTGGGCACAAGAGATGCATTCACTGCAATTTGACCAGCCTGCATTAAAACATCACAAGAAGAAAGCACAAGCGCCATAGTGGCACCCAAAATCCAGGTCTTACTCATAGTTATCAAGCCTTAGGCAAAAACAATGCCATTCAACTGAAGAAAGAAGTCAAAATGCTACTTGAAAAACATACAAACTCGAAATCCGTAACTTTGCGCTTTCTATGTACGAATTTCACGGAGACAAGCAATACTATTTCAACATGACACGTCAGGTGACAGAAGCCTATATACTTCCGTTTCTGACACCGCACTTGGAACAAGGCAAGGTGCTCGATATCTTGGAAATAGGCTGCGGGGAAGCAGGGGTCTTGCAAGCATTTACCCAGCTCGGACATAGAGCAGTGGGTATAGAGTTAGAGGAAAGCAGAACCGAATTGGCCCGTGGATTCATGGCAGCCGAATTGGCCGCAGGTCAGGTGCGTTTCTTGAACAAAGATGTGTACGATGTTGACGTAGAGAAAGACATCGGAAACCAATTTGATTTGGTGATTCTGAAAGATGTTATCGAGCATATTCCAAAGCAACAGTTGTTCATACCGCAGCTGCACAAGTTCCTAAAGCCGGGCGGCATGGTGTTTTATGCGTTTCCACCTTGGCAAATGCCCTATGGCGGTCACCAGCAGATTCTGCCGGGTAAATTGGCCTCACGCATGCCGTATTACCACTTGCTCCCTGGATTTTTATATCCCTTAGCATTAAAGCTATTTGGGGCAAATGCCAGCGGCATACATACCATGCGCGACATCAAAAGCACGGGCATTAGTATTGAGAGGTTCTTGAAAATCAATAGAACCAGCGGTTTCGCAGTGGAAAAGAGGGATTATTACTTGTTCAATCCGATATACAAATACAAATTTGGAATCGAGCCCCGTAAGCAATCCAAAATCATTAGTTCTATCCCTTGGTTTCGCAATTTCTTGACCATGGGGGTTTATTTTTTAATGAAACCCACAAAATAATCCAGCAATTTTAGCGTTTTAATACACCGGTGGACCGCAAGAATGCAGAAAACCGCTATATTTGCAATTCAGCAGGATATGAAATCTGTGAAAATCTTTATCGCATTGTTGCTCGCAGTAGCCAGCATCTCGCAGGTAGAAGCCCAAAAAAGAAGGTTTAAAGGCAAACCTATCGAATTCGGTGTAACTATTGGCGCAGCCAACTACATGGGGGATTTAGCCAAATTGGTAGCATTAAATGAAACCCAGCCTATGGGTGGACTTATTTGCCGTTTTAACTATTCGGATTTCATTACCTTGAGAGGTACCGCCGTATACAGTCGTCTTTCTGGTAGAGATGACAACTACAGCGATGACGCCTTCAGATCTAGAAGAAACTTAAGTTTCCGCACGCCTTTAGTGGAGTTTAGCGGTACTATAGAGTACAATATTTTTGGTTTCGGAGAAACCACACGTGCAACCCCAGGGTCTCCTTTCTTGTTCGCAGGATTGGGAGTGTTTAAATTCAACCCTAAGGCACAGTTTACCTACAATAGCAGTCCCGATTTGGCCAATGACAATATCGGCGCTACTCCGGTGCACCATCCAGACTTGGCTAAGTTTGATGGCCAATGGGTAGAATTACAACCCCTTGGAACTGAAGGACAAGAAACCACGAAGTTCAATGACCGCAAGCGCTATGCGCTTACCCAAGTGTCTATTCCCTTAGGGATTGGTTACAAAAAACAATTCGACGATTTTTGGGCTTGGGGCATAGAATTGGGTGTTCGCAAGACATTTACCGACTACATCGATGATGTAAGTTTGGATTATGTTGACGAGCAAATTGTGGAAGGTAATAATGGACGATTGGCCTCTGCCATGCGTGACCGCGCTGCAGAAAAAGGCTACCAAGATTTTGATAACGGTATGTCCCGGGGTACTTCTAAATCCAGCGATTGGTATATGTTTCTAAACTTTACTCTTACACGCAAATTAATTGGCGGTAAGCAGGTTTGCTTCCAATTTTAAACAACACATACGCTACAGCCTTAAGGCTTTGTTTTCTTGTGCTCTTGAGCACGAGCAGCGCAGTTCATGCCCAAAAATTCTTTAACGGCCGCCATGAAATGGGCTGGGTGGCTGGAGTCAGCAATTACCATGGCGACATTACCCAAGGCATGACTACCAAGAATTTTCGTCCTATGGGAGGCATGTACTACAAATACCAGTTTTCTGGATTTTTCTCCTACCGCTTGCAGGCTGCCTGCATGCAAATTAGAGGCACTGATGACGGAAGCCCTTCTTACGACACCAGAAATTTATCCTTTCAAACCCCAATATATGAGCTTTCAAATATTTTTGAGTTCAACTTTCAACCCTTCGGTTTGAACTATGAAGACAAACCCTTTACCCCCTACTTTTTCTCAGGTTTAAACGGCTTCTTCTTTGACCCTAGCCGCCTCGAGAATGAAGATATCAAGTTGCGCAACCTTAAGACAGAAGGGCAGCGCAAAAGCTACAGCTTATTCCAACCAGCGGTTCCCATTGGTTTCGGTTTTAAATTCATGAGCAAGGCAAAGAAGAACCAAGGGGTGTGGATTTTGGCACTAGAAGGTTGCTGGAGAAAGACTTTTACCGATTATTTAGATGATGTGAACGCAGATTATGCTGATTACCAGAGCATGGTAGACAGACAAAATTCAGGCGGTGCGCAATACGGACATGCACAGACACTCAATGGAGATCAACCCTATTCCAAAGGCACCATGCGCGGTGATACCCATCTGAAAGATTGGTATTACAGCTTCAATTTTACCCTAGCTTTTCGATTTCCGGGCCGGGCTTGCGCCAATTTGTAAATTAAAATCGGTGCATGGCTCGAATTTTACGGCAAACATGCGTGTTTTCATGAGTTTCCTTTGTTAATTTGCACCCTTATTTCGTGAAGTCTAAAAACCCATCAGAAGCCTTGTCCCAAATACGCATGGACCGCATTCCGGAACATGTAGCTATTATTATGGACGGAAATGGAAGATGGGCCAAGAGCAAAGGCCATATGCGGCTCTTTGGGCACCGTCACGGAGTGAAAACTGTGCGTGAGGTTATTGAGGCCGCCACAGAGTTAGGGGTTAAGTACCTCACCTTGTACACCTTTTCAAACGAGAACTGGAACCGTCCAGAATCTGAAATTAACGGACTTATGGAGCTGTTGGTAGATACCATTAAGGATGAAACTCCAACCCTGCTCGAAAAACAGATTCGCCTTCGTTCAATTGGAAAAGTGTCTCAATTGCCGGAAAAATGTAACAAACAACTCAGCGAAACCGTAGAAGCTACTAAAGACGGATCTCGCATGACATTGATACTTGCCTTGAGCTACAGCGGACGCTGGGATATATTGGAAGCTGTTAAAAAAATTGCAACTGAGGTAAAAGATGGAACCCTCGCACCTGAGAATATTCAGGAAAGCACCCTAAGCGCTGCACTCAATACAGGTGATTTCCCTGACCCAGACCTGTTGATTCGAACCAGCGGAGAACAGAGAATCAGTAATTTTCTTCTTTGGGAATTGGCCTATTCCGAAATACACTTTTCCCAAGTCCTTTGGCCCGACTTCTCACGCGAGGATTTCTATCACGCCATTCTCGATTACCAAAGCAGAGAAAGACGCTTTGGAAAAACCAGTGATCAACTATTGGTACATTCATGAAAAAATCAGGCTTACTCATTTTCTTACTTTTCGTTTGCACATGGCTTTCAGCCCAAACCTATTATATCGACAGCAATAGAGCTTATACCCTATTTGAGTATAATTTTATTGAACCAGCAGAATATACCATCAAGAGCATTCAAGTAGAAGAAGCTACAAATAGACCCATTCCTCGTGGATTGGTAGTGCTGTATTCAGGCTTATCTATTGGACAAAAAATTACCATTCCAGGAAGCGCAATACCCGCAGCCATTGAAAACCTCTGGAAACAAGAATATTTCTCGGATGTGCAGGTGTACATTAAAGAACTTGATACCCTCGGCGGAATTGTAGTGAACTTCGTTGTGCGCGAGCAGCCCCGCTTGGAAAAATACAAGTTTATTGGCGTTACCCAATCACAAGCCAAGAGTCTTAAAGAAGAAATTGACCTAAAACGCGGTAAATACATTACCCCAAATCTGCTGAACCGAACCCGCAGTCAGCTGCTGGCCTATTTTCACGATAAAGGATACTATGACTGTAAGGTAGATGTGCAGCGCCTGCCTGCCTATAACAATGATTCATTGCAAACCCGTAAGGAAAATTACGAAGTCTTCCATATCATTGTTGACAAAGGGGAAAAGGTAAAAGTTCAAGACTTTGTTTTTGTTGGGAATAGTGGCCTTACGGATAAAGACTTGCGCAGAAGTATTAAGAAAATTAAGCGTAGGTATCATAAAATCAACATTTTTGCCTCAAGTAAATTTATTGAAACCAAGTTTGAGGAAGAGAAAGAAAATATTCTGAAGAAATACCAAGCCCGTGGCTTCCGCGATGCCCGCATCCTAAAAGACAGCGTGGCCAACGTAGGCAAGGGTCGTATTTTTGTGTATCTCACTGTATACGAAGGCAATAAGTACTACTTTAGAAACATTTCTTGGAAAGGGAATATTAAATACCGCACCTCATTGCTCGACACACTGCTCTCTATCAAGAAGGGCGATGTGTTTAACCAAGATCTGCTCAATGAAAAGCTTTTCGCAAACCCATCAGGCTTTGATGTACAAAGCTTGTATATGGACGATGGATACTTGTTTTTCAACATGACACCCGTGGAAGTAGGTGTGTTCAACGACAGTATTGATTTAGAAATTCGTATTTCTGAAGGTCCGCAAGCGAAAATTGGAAAAGTTAGTTGGACAGGCAATACCAAAACCAATGACCGGGTTATTGTGCGAGAGATTCGCACCCGTCCTGGAGATATTTTTAGCCGCGCTGAAATTCAGCGTACCATGCGTGATTTGGCAGCCTTAGGTCTTTTTGACCCCGCCACGATGAACGTAAATCCGAAGCCAAATCCTGCTGAAGGTACGGTAGATATTGAATACCTACTCACTGAGAAGCCTAGCGATCAAATCGAACTAAGCGGTGGCTGGGGTGGCAATGGATTCTCCGCAACACCTACCTTGCTAGGAACCGCTGGGGTTGTATTAAACAACTTTAGCACACGCAAACTATTCAAACCCAAGAGCTGGAATCCAGTACCAACAGGCGACGGCCAAAAACTCTCGCTACGAGCCCAAAGTAACGGGTCTAACTATCAGGGATATACCTTCTCATTTACCGAACCTTGGCTGGGCGGTAATAAGCCCAACTCCTTCTCTGTATCGCTGTTCCATACAGTGAATAGCTTTGATTTCAAACAACGCACAGATCCAGGTCGCCAAGTATTCTTCAATACTGGTGTAAATCTTTCCTTAGGTAAGCGTTTGAAATGGCCTGATGACTTCTTTAGTCTGCAATATTCCATTGGTTTCCAGCAGTACAAATTTCAAAACCTGAACGCCGGTATCTATAGCTTCCCTTCAGGTTTCAATGGCTCTTCGTACAATGCTTCCTTTAACTTAGTCTTAGCTAGAACTTCCATCAGTGATCCGATTTACCCTACTTCGGGTAGCTCGTTTACCTTCTCTTTCCAGGGAACACCTCCATACAGCTTGCTCAACAATAAGGATTACAGTGGGCTAACTGTTAATGAAAAGTATAAGTGGGCTGAGTTTTACAAATGGAAATTAGATGCTGAATGGCACACCACCCTATGGAAAAAGTTGGTACTTACTACCAAAGCGCGTTTTGGATTCCTAGGCTATTATAATCCCAAATTGGGCTTAACCTTCTTTGAAAGATTCCAAGTAGGGGGTGCTGGCTTGTTCGGCTTTAATATTGCAGCTACCGAAATCATCAGCCAACGTGGCTACGACAACTATACGATTTCACAAACTGCGATGGGTACAGATGCAGGTGCGCCTATTTTCAATAAATTTACCGCAGAACTGCGCTACGCAGTTACCCAAAGCCAAACAGCAACTGTGTATGGTTTGGTGTTTGCTGAAGCGGGTGATGCATGGCAGAATGTATCCAAATACAATCCTTTCCAATTGAAACGCGCTGCAGGTGCAGGTGTGCGTTTGTTTATGCCTATGTTTGGGCTTATCGGTTTGGATTGGGCTTATGGCTTCGATTACAAAAATGTACCGCGAAGCGGCAAGCCCGGACAGATTCACTTCTTCATAGGACAGCAGTTCTAAGCACAATACCCTGCGCTTAATCTTATCGCTGTATCAATTGTAAGTTACATTAGAGTAAGTTACGTTCCTTTAATACCGCTTCTAACTCTTTGTTATTGTTCGGGGTTTTAGCCAATTTGTAAATTAAAAATACGGGTATCAAAAGAGGGAATAGAATTCCAAAGCGTTTTTCGGATGATAAAAGCCATGAAACTACCCCGAAAACCAGTATTCCTGAGAGAAAACCAATGGATAAGGAATACCAGAGCTTAGATTTCATCATTTTTTTCTTCTGTTCTAATAATGCTTCGTCGGTAAGTTTGTAAAGATCGTTTTTGTCCATTTTTGTGTTTTTTTAAGAAAGAGCCAGAAACCGCATTAACCCATAATATACACCAAACCCGCAAAGGCCACGCTGACACCTATCATGGTTAAACCATACAACATGAAGTAATTGTGTCCGTAAATGAAGGTATATAGCATACTCATTAAACATAGTGCAGAACCGATACCCAATAAGATCATCCCTGTATTTCGATCCTTGGCGCGTTTCTCTTTTTTCACCAAACTACAAATAGCCACTGCATCTTCAGCAGCCATACCTGCCTCTGTTAATTTCTGTTGCATGGTGTCCAAATCCATGCCGTTGGCAAGCCATTCCCTTGCATTATCGGTCCAATTCTGATGCATAGTTGTGTTTCAAATTTGCAAAAAAGGAGATTGAAACCATATAACAAGCGTTAGCCTGCAATTTGTATTGATTGCAAATAAGAAATAAGCGAAAAATGAAAAACGCTAGCTTTAGAAATCGAATTGTATACCTTGGGCCAAGGGCAGCGATTTACCATAGTTAATGGTATTGGTTTGACGGCGCATGTAGGCTTTCCACGAATCACTGCCACTTTCACGACCTCCGCCAGTTTCCTTCTCTCCACCAAAAGCGCCACCAATCTCAGCACCACTGGTGCCTATATTCACATTGGCAATGCCACAATCACTTCCTGCATGGCTTAAGAAATACTCAGCCTCTTGCAGGTTATTGGTAAATATGGCACTGCTCAGTCCCTGTTTTACATCATTTTGCATAGCCACCGCTTCTTCTAATGACTCATACTTCATGAGGTATAGAATCGGTGCAAACGTTTCCTTCTGAACAATGTTAAAGTGGTTTGCCGCTTCGATAATAGCGGGTTGCACGTAACAGCCGCTTTCGTAGCCATTGCCATCCATAACCTTACCGCCACATAGCAGTTTCCCGCCTTCTTTTTTGGCCTGTTCTATGGCATGGGTATAGGCTTCAACAGCGTCTTTGTCAATCAAGGGACCCACGTGGTTTTTCTCATCCAAAGGATTTCCCACACGGATTTGCCCATAGGCTTCTACTAATTTTTTCTTAAAGCTATTGTAGATACCCTTGTGAACTATCAGCCTGCGGGTAGTTGTACAACGCTGTCCAGCGGTGCCAACAGCCCCAAAAACAACAGCTCGAAGTGCCAATTCTAGATTTGCTTGATCGGAAACGATGATGGCGTTATTGCCACCCAGTTCGAGCAATGATTTGCCCATGCGCGAAGCTACAA
>B570J29032_109959035_pt1 | contig 17454 bp, 17 predicted proteins | sample LakMenEpi16Nov12_FD_29032 | JGI IMG/M metagenome (IMG submission 29032) | reverse complement strand
CTCAATGAGCCATGGGAAACCCCTGCCTCCGTATGAGCGAAGAGCCGAACGACTTCCAATGTCGGTGCCTAGAACAATTCTGTCCAAGTGCCCATGATCAATGAGGGTTCTTGCGCTGTTGAGGCGAACATCGTCCATCGGATACCCCTCACCCTGATAGCCAATATTGTCGATACTGCAATAGACCCCACGTTCAGCAATCTTGAGAAGGCTGGAGGTGTCTTCGCGATCTCCTAAGTGGCTGATGATTATTCGATCCGGGCTTACCCCAGCACTTTCCAAAAGGTCAATCTGTTCAAGTGCTAACTCACCAAAATGAGTTGTGTGCGTCAATATTGCAACGCCGGTTTCGAGACTGGCTTTTGCAGCTGCGTGAAAAACTCTCTCTTCTGCAGCGGTAATAAAACCTCTCTCAGTTCCAATTTCACCAATAAAGCCTGCCTTGATATCAGTATCTGCAAAACCTTGCTGAATCTCTTTGACCATTCGTCGAGCAAGTTGATTAGATGTTTGGCGAAAAACCGCATCCTCATAGACAATTTCCCGATACCAGCCACAACCGAGGACAATATTTACCCCTGTTTTTTCAGAAATCCGTTTTAACACGTCGGGTTTAGTTCCGATTCCACCCGAGCTTGCATCAATGAGTGTTCCTCCACCGGCATCTTTAAACAGCTGAACTTCATACTGAGCCACTTGTTCATCGTCAAAAATCACGTCGTAGCTTCTGATCATTTTGAAGTAATCCCATAAAACATGCTCATGGCTGTGAGTAAAGCCCATGTCAGACGGATTAATCAAACCATTGACTGTTTGAACCTTGTTTTTTTGGTTAGTACTCATTTTTTTATTCCATTTCTCTGTGCGGCAATTTCATTAATTCTGGTGCCAATGAGAAAACCTTGGCCTTGCACAAGCGACATTGGATTTAAGGTAAGTACACCTTTATCTGACATTTCTTGTCCCAGAATGATTCGGGGGCTTCCCGCAGCCAACTCTAAATAGAACTCGTCAGCTGATACTCCATTTGGAACATGGATATGTAAATTAGTAACATCAAGTGGGGAATAAAACACTTCCTCGGTTTGAACCAAATTTGCTTGCTCTAGAATTCTCTTGCATTCAGTGATCTCAAGGTCGCCTATCTCATGGCCGTGAGTGATCACGTACTCCTGTATCGCAGCTACTAATCCAAAGATTTGTTCTCTCCCAACCTTCATAGCTCTACCAATTCCATTAGAAGGTAAGTCTGCAAATTTCCCCTCAGCAATTTGATAGCTCCATGTTGCACTTCTTTCATCTAAATCTAAATGGTGAAGCATGGCAATTTTCACATTAGCTGGACTAGCGACAAGCAATCCGCTTGTATGTGGTCCTCTGAAACCTTTTCCCCCACTAATAGCAATGAAATCTGCTCCTTGCTCTAAATAACTTTTGAGCCGGCTTAATGGAGGAACAAACAATGCACCATCTACAATTACGGGAATTCCATGTTCATGTGCGATTTTCGAGCAAGTAGCTAGATCCAGAGCAGCTTTATCTGAGCTTTCGCGCCAGAGTAAGGCGCAGACATTTTCATTAATGCCTTCAATTAAATGAGCAGTGGTGGTCTCTTTAAGGTCACCAAACGGCTTAATTTTTGCACCAGCTGCAGTAACTGCGTGGTCATAAGGATCTTGATGTAGACGCTGAACTAAAACTTCGATTCTGTTGGTTTTTGGGAATGGTAAATCAAGATGCATTTGGCGATCAAAACCAGCTATACATGCTGCGGTGCTTAAGGTCAGGGATGCAGATGCGCCAGAGGTAACTAGACTGGCAGGTGCGCCAATCATTTCTGCAATTAATTTACCCGCACTTTCATGGAGTTCTTCCATTCTGTAACTTCGTTCATTGGACTCCTGCATCGCCTTCCAGACATTTTCGCTCAGTGCAAGTCCGCCGAGTCGCGTAGCGGGACCGACACCATTAATTATTGCTTTGATTCCTAATTTAGAATGAACGGACACTTTAACCTGCAACTTTACTTCGGGAACCGGTTCGCCAGCTTTCGTAAATTCCATCGGTTGCATCGACTACCAACTGACCCATGGAACTACCGCAGCCCTCTGGAATCTCATTTCCTCGCGCTGTTTCGAGAAGCAATGCCGTTGGCATGTAAGACTTATATGCAACATCTTTTTCTTCAAATTCTTCAACCCATGAATCTCCAATAGCTCCATGGAATGTGATTTGCCGCCTGGTTGGGTCAACGCGCAAATCACCCTTTGGTCCATATGCTTCAAATCTCCAGGTCACATGCGGTGCACTTCCAAAAGTGCTCACACAATACATATTGACTGAGGCTCCATTTTTCATCTGCGCAGAAACAGATTCATGATAATCAAGTGCAGCCCCCGCTGGGAAACTTGAACTAGCCACCCAGTCAAATGAATCTCCCAAGATATGAATTAATAGTCCAAGAGAGTGACTCATGGTTGTACCAATTGCTCCTCCTGCCGCAATTTTGGGATCAATATAAGTGTTTCTCTCGCTCATAAAACCAGTTGATGTTGAATGGTCTGAGGGCGCTCCTTCAAGAATTTCGCGAATTCCACATGTGATTCCAAGAGTTGCAAACTCAACATTTCCAATTAAGCCATCCTTAATCAAGTCTCGTGCCCGACTAAAGATATTTGTGTACGGCCATCCGTAACCCACTAGAAGAGTTCTGTCATTCTGTTTTGCGGCTGCTAACATTTTTGCTGCTGATTTTCCATCGATCGCGAAGGGTTTCTCACACAAAACGTGTGCACCTGAATTCAATGCTGCTACCACCATGGCCTCGTGTGCAATCGGTGGACTGCTCACAATTACGGCATCCAAATCAAGTTTCAGCGCCTGCTCCCATGAGTCCAGAGCATTTTCAAAACCAAACATTTCTTGAATTTTAGTTGCTGTTTCCAGGTTCTGATTAGTGATCACTACGAGTTCAACGTCTGCATGTTTCTTCAACTCGGGAATGTGTACAGCAACCGACCAGGCACCTGCGCTTAAGACTCCAACTCGAAGTTTGTCACTCATTATTTTCCTGTTCCGGATGCTAGGGCTGTCACAATGTACTTTTGGAAGACCATTGTTAAGAGTACTGGCGGAATTATTGCAATAACAGTGGCGGCAGAAAGTAGCGTCCAATTAAACGTTTGCATTGATAGAAATCCAGCCAGAAGTGGTGGGACTGTGTAAGAGTCAGTAAGTACCAGCGCGAAAAAGAATTCGCTCCAGGACTCAAGGAAAACCAACACACCTGCGGCGATGAGACCTGGAACAGCTACGGGAAGAATGATGAGTCTTAAGGTTTGAAGTCTGCCGGCACCATCGAGGGCAGCAGCTTCCTCTAAATCAACAGAAATCTGATCAAAGTAATTCTTCAAAATAATAATTGCTAGTGGCAAGGTGAAGGATGTGTAGCTAATAATCAGAGCCCATGGAGTATTAAGTAGGTCGAGCACTCGCAGGAAGATGAAAATAGGAGCAACCAGGACGAGTCCTGGAACAATGCGTGAAAGAATCGTAAAGTTTAAAAAGAAATTTGACCCTACAAATCGGTATCGTGACAATGAGTAGGCGGCAATTGTAGAAATAATCAAAGTGATCACGACAACTGAGGAAGCAACGTAGAAACTATTTAGCATCGTATCTACGATTTTGTTGACGGAAACGTTACTTTCCGCAGATTGGCAGTTTGAAATATCAATGCCAGGTTTGCAGTTCTCGTCTCGAATTGGAATTCCTAGGACGATTCTATAGTTATCAAGAGTGGGGTTAGCTGGCCAGAATGGCGTCGGGCGAGCTCCAATTTTACTAGGCTCCGTGAAAGAACTACTGATTGTGTACCAAATAGGAAACAAGATCCAAAGTACAAAACAAGCCGCAACCGAATAGATCATTGAGGTGCGAACGATGCGAGCGCGACTTAGCGGTCGACGTCTTCTCACAGTTTTCATCTTTTACACCTCGATCTTTCGATAAAGGGTCTTTACTGCAATAAGTCCACCAATCAAAGCGATTACCGCAAGTGCGACCGCCAATGCAGAGCCAACTCCAAAGTTAGTGAAAATAAAGAACTGTCTATAAATCAGATAACTCAACAAAGTGGTAGATGAGCCTGGCCCACCTTGAGTCATTGCGAAAATCACATCAAACTGCATTAAGCCATAGATCACGTTTAACACTGTCACCACTGTTAATGCAGGGCGTAGCCAAGGTAACGTAATGTGTCGAAAACGTTGAATTATTCCGGCACCGTCAACACTTGCTGCATCCCAAATATCTCGTGGCATGGTTTGCAACCCGGCTAATAGGAGTAAAGCAACGAGGCAGGATTGTCTCCACGTTGCAGCTAAAGCCGTCATAACCAGAGCTGTATCAGGATTGCTAAGGAAATCCTGGTTGCTTGAAATCAGATTAAGTCGCATCAGGACACCATTAAGGAGTCCAATATTCCCGTCAAGAAACCACTTCCAGATAATTCCGACAATCAACCAAGGGCAGGCCCAAGGCAGAACTAGAAGACCTCTAAGGAATAGTCTTCCAATAAACTTCTCATTGAGAAGAAGTGCCCCAGCTAATCCGATTAATGTGGAACCAATAATGAAAATTGCGGCGAAAACAATTGATCTTAAGCAAGTTGCCCAAAAAATTTCATTCTTGAATATGAATAAATAGTTGTCCACATTTGTGAATTGACCAATTCCGATGCCATCGGCAGGCACCACGAATAGGCTTTGGAATAACGTTAATAGTGCTGGAATCGCCAACAAGACGAGAAGCACAAGAATTGCAGGAAGAGCAAGATAGAAGCCAAAGCGTCGGCTTGGGACCGAACGCTTTGACTCCCGTCTTTTCATTCCTTTTGAAGTGAGAATCTATTCACTCCTTTTTTCTTTACTCTTGATTAGAGACCGCTGCCTGATTTAGCGGTCTTGCATGCAATAGCTAAAGCGTTTGCAGTTGCGCGTGGATTTGAGTTTCCGAGCAGCAGGTCGTGGATGACTGTTCCACACTGTGCTTGGAAGCCCTGGTACCAAGGCAATGTACGTGCTGGGACGATGTCCGAAGAGTTCTCGAATGTGTCCTTGATTAATGACAAATCCATGTACTTAGGGAACGCAGCGACAACTTTTGGATCTGTAAAGAAGCCAGCATATGGAGCACAAAGTGCACCAGAGGCTGCCCACTTCTGGAAAGTACTGAACTCTCCCTTTGAATCCTTATATCCGTATGTCTTCATGAAGTCCCAAGCAGCGGCCTTCTTCTTACCAGTTACTTTTCCTCCCATTTGGATAACTTCACCCATTTGTAGAGTCTTTCCACCGGTACCAACAATCTTTGCCTGTGCAATATCGGCAGAAGCAGATCCCTTGCTTTCAACAATATCGCGAAGGAAGTAATGGTGAAGGGCATAGAACGCTGCATCGCCATTTGCAATTGATGTTGTGTGCTTTCCTGGATCATCGGTCAGAACTGACTTTGGAGTCATTCCATCCTTGTACATAGCCTGCCACCACTCTAGAACTTCTAGAGTCTTTGGGTCATCCATGAAAATTGGATCACCCTTCTTATCGAAAGGCTTAACGCCTCCAGCTAGCAAGTACACATGTAGATATTCTTCTACGAAATCCTTAACCCAATAAGCAACGTAAGGTGATGCAACGCCATTGGCCTTGATCTTCTTGCATTGATCATAAGTTTCTTGAAGTGAATTTGGAGTGCTGCTAAATCCTGCAGCAGCGACCATCTTCTTGTTGTATTGAAGCATGTGAACTGCAGAGAAGTAAGGCGCACTTACAATTGCTCCATTTTCTGCTACGAAACGGCTACGAGCAGATGGGAACATCTCTGCAACCATCTTGTCTGCGCCTGGAAGACCACGTAGGTCAGCAGCCCACTTTTGATTCACAAACTTTTGTGAGTTATATGCAAAATTGTAAAACACATCAGCTGGCTTTCCTCCGCGCTGACGTGCCTGAATTCCTGCAGTGTAACCAACGTTTGGAATAAAACTTATATTTACTTTATTGCCAGTTTTACCAGACCAGCTTTTAACTAATGACTTAATCGTATCCGGTTGATATTCCCATGCTGTGAAATTAATCGTTTGACCAGCTGCATCAGCAGATGACATCATGCTGCTGCTTAGCAAAGGTGCAGTTGTTAAACCAGCAACACCCATTGCTGTTAGTAAACTACGACGATCCAAGTTTGAATTCAAACCTGTACCAGTTTCTGAACTCTCCATTTAGAACTCCAATTCACTTATTCGTTCACATATATGAACGAACTTTTTAAATACTTTCCTCCAAGAAGTCCTACGTGTCAAGCAAATCTGCTAATTTTGTTGCATCCAGAATTGAAAGGTTTACATGAATCAAGCCGCTTTCCACCTAGTCCTAAAACCCCAGATGGGGCAACGCTATATAGACCTTCACTCCCCTGTGCCCCCCGAGATAAGTGACCAGTTAGGTCAGGCAGGGATTTATAACTTTTCGATATTTCGCGACGGGGACCATATTTTTGGTGTGCTCAATTATGAAAGTGAGTCCCAGATTAAAGAATTTTTAGCACTAGATGTAAGTCCGACTTGGACAAAAGAGATTATTTCAATCTGTGATTATCGCGAGGTGGATTCTGATCTACCGCTACTTAAACGCTTGACTAGAGTTTTTCGCTTTGAAGGTGCCTAGATGGATTTAGCAACACAACTAGAGGAGAAGTTATCTAAATTCCCCCAGATTCAGTTGTGTAAAGGTCCATCGGCAATTCAAGATTTGAATAACTTAAAATCAAAATGGGGTCTGGGTTTTGAACTCTCAATAAAGCGCGACGACCAACTTGGAGTCGCTTTCGGCGGTAACAAATCACGGCAATTAGAATTCTTGCTCGGTGATGCAATTGAACAAAAAGCTGATTGCATCGTCCACGGAGGTGCGCTCCAGTCAAATTACGGTCGGCAAGTTGCAGCTGCATGTGCCATGCTCGACTTAGATTGTTATCTAGTACTCAGCGATCACTATCAACAAAAGATGAATACAGGTTCGCATTTAATTTCGCAAATTCTAGGAGCAAATATTTCTTATTTTCATGGTCCACTCGGAAGTGGCCATGAGATTGAAAAAAGGAAACTTAGCCAGGAGCTAGAAGCCCTTGGTCGTAAACCATATTTGATTACTTACCCGAAGTCAGAAATTCTCGGGAGTTTGGGATATCTCAAGGCTACGATTGAACTCTCGCGTCAGCTACCTGCCGACAAATTTCCTCAAAGAATCGTGATGCCAGCTGTCGGGGCAACGTATATCGGGGTTTTACTAGGACTAAAGCTTTTGGGGTACAAGGATGTAGAAGTCATTGGCATCGCACCGCTTTCCAACGAATATCCAATCAATGAAACAGTGCTTGAGACGATGAAAACACTTTGCACACTTCTGGAGATTGATTTTGCTTCAATCGATACTCCAGTAATCAATTTGGATTTCTCGTTTGTCGGCGAAGGTTATTCAAAAACGACAAAAGAGAGCCTCGATGCGATGAGAGATTTTGCTAGATTCGAAAGCGTGATGCTTGACCCCGTCTATACCTCAAAAGCCGCAGCCAGTATAAAAAGTTTGCCTCAGGATGGTAAGCGAACTCTCTTTTGGCATACAGGCGGCTCTCCCGCGATCTTCGCCTATTCAGAAGATATCTTGAAAAATCTTACTTCGTAAAGATCTTTAGCTCGCACGATTGTCGCGATCAAAGAGAATTTCACCTTTAACCATCGTGAATACTGGCTCTAAACGCATTTGTCCTATAAAACTATGTCCGTGAGCGTCATTAAATGAATACTCCCCCTCGACGCAGTCAAATGCGGAAATGTCAGCTTGTGCACCTATATCTAAAGTACCAACGCCAGAACTTGAGAACTTTCCATATCTGCCTGGTGCTGTAGTCGCACGTATGAGCACGTCGGAGAGTTCCATTCCTAATGCGACGAACTTTGAAAGGACTGCAGGTAAGCCAATCACCTTCTCTACAGAATATGTATGTAAATCGGTGCTGATCGTGTCTGGATAAATGCCGTTATCAATGAGAATTTTGGCGACAGTTGAATCAAAGCCACCCATTCCATGACCAATATCGAAGAGCACTCCGCGCTCTTTTGCTGCAATAAAGGAGGGGCGTGGCTTGGAGTCCTTAACAAGATTATTGCCCACCCATCCTGTGTATGCGTGAGTCAAAAAATCACCAGGTGCTAACTCTTCTAAAATGTCTTCGATATTGACCGGAGCAGGTCCTAAATGAACCATCAGCGGTAGCCCGAGTTTGGTTGCCGCTGAGCGTGCTTTTTTAAATCCCTCCAGCGCAAAATCACCACCCACGTCATGAGATGCACGTACTTTGATTCCGATAATGTTTTCAGGAAACTTTAATGCTGTTGAGATTGCAATTTCTTCATTGCAATAGGCGGTACTTTTCAATTCACCTTGCAGCAAAATACTTGTAGTCCCCACTGTTGAAATATTGAGAAAAGACTGTATTCGCAGTTTGGACTTGTCGATGACTAATTCTTTAAATGCTGGGAAAATATGGGCTCCCGCGCTACCTGCATCTACCGCTGCGGTAACTCCGTGTTTCAATAACGAATCAGAGTGAACTCCTAAATCCTGCCCATGGAATATATGGGTATGAAAGTCCACTAATCCCGGAGTAACTAGTAGGCCTGATAAATCGATTGTTTTTTCTAGCGAAGCAGGAGTCGGGGGCAATGTGTCAGATGAGATTTCCGAGATGAGTCCATTCTCAACGGATACTCTGGCTGGAGCGAAACTTCCCTTGTGGGGATTGAAAAGACGATCCGAAATCAAGGTGAGTGGGCTTCCTGGCTGCTGCCCTACCGTCATCTTGGCTCCTTGTTCATCGCGCTGAGATTACCCCTTGTGCTAATTCCTAACTATACATAACATCTACAAAGCAAATAAGCAGAAAGTTCATATCCGTGAACGAAAGGATAAAGCGCTATGCCAGAATCAGCACAAGGTGAAGTTAAGTCATCGGTCCGAACTCTGCAAATCCTTAAACTGCTATCAAGTCATCAAGTTGGTTTAACTTTCACGGAAATTCAAAAACATTTAGATATCCCGAAAAGTAGTTTATTTGTTTTACTCTCGACTATTCAACAAGAAAAGTGGATTGAGTTTAATGCGAAGACAAATAGATTTACATTAGGAATTCAGGCGTGGGAATCAACGCAACAGTATTTGAACAGTAGTCAACTCATTTCAATTGCCGAAAGCCATATCACTGAGATGATGAATGACTTGCAATCTTCAGTGCACTTAGCAGTTCTTTCTGGATGCGATGCATTGTACTTAGCCCAAATCAAGTCTGACCGATCTTACGATTTGCCTTCAAAAGTTGGAGTGCGGCTTCCTGCGCAAGCAACTGCCCTGGGAAAATCACTGCTTACGGGATACTCTGATGATGAAATCAGGAGTATGTTCAAGAATCTAGTCTTTAAGAAGTTTAATGATTCAACTATCGGCAATCTTGATGAGCTGGTGAAGGAAGTCAACAAAGTAAAGTTACAAGGCTTCTCAGAATCTAACGGCGAACTAGTAGAGCGGTTCTACTGTGTAGCGGCTCCAGTTACTGACCGAAGCGGAAAAGTTGTTGCAGCCATTAGCTCAACGGTTCCAAAGCGCTATTTAGTCGAGAAAAAAGTGAGCAAGACTAGAATGCAAGAATGCGTGCAAGATGAAGCGCGACAAGTTTCGGAAGAGCTCAAGGCTTATTCTTGATGCTACCAAGTGGAGAATTTGAACTTAAAAGCTTTATTGATACACCTTCACTGGTTTTAGATATCGACATTTTCAAATCAAACGTTCAGGAAATGTTGAAGATTTGTAGTGAAAATGGGGTCTCACTTCAGCCTCATGCGAAAACCCATAGAACGCCTGAGCTTGGCTTGCTACAACAGGAGTTAGGTTGCGATGGATTGTGTGTTGCTAAAGTTGGAGAGGCAGAGGGTTTTGCTAAAGCAGGTGTTAAGAAAGTTACTATTGCGTACCCAGTTTTGGGTGAGAGTAAAGTAAAGAGAGCTTGGGAACTGTCTACATCGATAGACCTGACTTTGGCGGTCGATAGCGTAGTTGGCGCAGAATCCATTGGACGCATTTTTGATCAGCACTCACAAGTTTGCCCGGTTTTGCTAATAATCGATTCAGGTTTAGGAAGAGATGGTGTGCGGCCTGAGGATGCTCCAACTATTGCGAGTGCAATCAATGCAGTCCCAGGTGTAAAGGTTGTTGGAGTCATGACCCATGAAGGCGTTGTGTATAGAGCTCCCGATCACGATTCCATGGTTGCAGATGCAAAGAAAAACTCCGAAATGATGGTCTCAGTTGCTCGTGCAATTACGAGCGCCGGAGTCGATTGCACGCGAGTCTCAATGGGTGCAAGTGCGTCTGCGCGAATTGCGCCAACCGTAACTGGCGTCAGCCAAATTAGACCAGGTATTTTTGCCTTTAATGATCTAGGACAAGTCGCACTTGGAAATGCCACTCCCGAAACATGCGCAGTTCGAGTTTTAGCAACAGTTGTGAGTCACCCAACTCCAGAATCTGCAGTTATCGATGCGGGTTCTAAATCATTAAGTGCAGACCTACTTCCTGCAAAAGAGCATCGTGGTGAATACCCTGGACACGGGCTGATCTTGGGTAAGTTGGGGTGGATTATTGAAGCGCTATCCGAAGAACATGGAATGCTTAGGTGGGTTGGTGAGGGAACTCCAAAAGAATTGAACATCGGCGAACAGGTTCAAATCATTCCAAACCATGTGTGTACGGCGTTTTCAAGCCTCAATGAATCTGTCGTAATTAGTAAAGGCGAGGTCGTCAATCGCTGGCGCACTTTTGCTCCCGGAGCTTCCCGCTAAATTCACACCACAGCTAACAATTGGAATATAAATGACACCTGACGAAGCACTTGATTCAATCTCGAGCAAAGTAACTTACCCACTGGCAATAACACTTAAACCGGTGGCCAAACTTGAGAACAGCATTTATCTCTCAGGGCAAGTTGCAATGAGAGACGGCTCCCTAGTTGCCACTGGTTTAGTTGGCGATCAAGTTTCTCTTGAAGTCGCTCAAGAATGTGGTCGTCAGTGTGCAATCAATCTTCTGAATGTTTTGAAAGCCGAGCTCGGTAGTCTTGCAAAAGTTAAACAAGTTGCCAGAGTTGCGGTATATGTTGCAAGCGCAGATGGATTTACTGATCAACACTTAGTTGCACATGGCGCAAGCCAACTTTTCATAGAAGTCTTTGGACCTGAGATTGGCGCTCATGCCAGAACAGCCATTGGGGTTAAATCGCTTCCACTCAATAGTCCAGTTGAGGTTGATGCAATTTTTCAGCTTTGATTAAGGAAAATTACTAGGGACTCAATTTCAAAATATTGCCTTACGTATATCAGTTAAGGACTCAGGGTTTGCAAGTGATGCAACATTTCGAATTTCACGACCATGCGCTAGATCAGAAACTGCGACTTCTGCTAACTTTCCATTAAAAGTCCTAGGCAAATCTGTCACAAACAATATTTCAGATGGCATATGCCGAGGCGAGCATTTTCTTCTGATTTCTGCCTTTATCTTCTCTTTGTAGCTAACTTGATCTTTGACACTTGTTGCGACAACTAAAAGGACCATTCTCTGGTCACCATCCCATGGTTGAGTGAATACAAGCGCACCGGAAATCTCATGTAAAGAGTCAAGTGCTGAATAAATCTCCCCAGTACCGATGCGCACTCCGCCTACATTTAACGTCGCATCCGATCTACCGTGAATAACAAATCCGCCCTCAGACGTTCGTGATACTAGGTCACCATGTACCCAGATATTTTCCCATCGATGAAAATAAGTATCTCTTAGCCGAATACCATCTGTATCGCCCAAGATTCCAAGTGGAACCGTCGGAAAAGCTGACTTGCACACTAATTCACCAATTTCATCTACTTCGCATGAATCTCCTTCCTCATTCCAGCAATCAATATTCATTCCAAGTAGTGGACCCTGCATCTCACCCGCATAGTATGGAAGAAGTGGATTAGGTCCCATAAATGAACCAACTAAATCTGTTCCACCAGAAAATGGTGCAATGAATACTTTGCCTTCAAATTGATCACTCAGCCACTGTGCAGTTCTTTGAGAAAGAGGTGACCCCGTAACCATGATTACACGCAGATCGGGCATCGGACCCAAAATCTTCAAATCTGGATTCTTCTCTCGAACTAAATCCAGCAACCTAGCGGACACTCCTAGGTGAGTTAACTTTTGTACTTTAGCGAAGTGGAATAAGCGCAGAGAATCCGGAAAAGTTGGAGCGCCATCAAACAATACTAAGTCCGCTCCAGTGGCCAAAATTGAAAGTTCCCAATTCCACATCATCCAACCTGTGGTCGTGTAGAAAGAAACTCGATCCCCAGGTCTGATGTCGCAATGTAATTTCATTTCGGCTAAATGTTTGAGTAAAACACCGCCGCCGCGGTGAAGTAATCCTTTTGGTGCGCCCGTGGTGCCTGAAGTGAAAAGAACATACGCTGGATGGTCAAAGGGCCTTTGGGTAAATGCCATCTTCTTCGGTTTCGCAATCGCTGCAGACCATAAAACTGCGCTCCCTAATTCACTATTCTCGCTTAAACCAATGATGAGTTTGAGGCTAGGTAATGATTTAGCAACTTGTGCAACCATCTCGCTTCTATCTAATTCTTTGCCTTGCCATGGATATGCGTTGGTAAATACCAAAACCTTGGGTTCAAGTTGTGCAAAGCGAGCCAAAATAGTCTCTGCACCAAATTCTGGCGAAGCTGTAGCAACAGTTGCCCCAACACCGAAACCTGCCAAAGTGGTGACTAGAACCTCTATTCCTACCGGCAGTATTGCCACTACTCGATCTGATTCAGTTACCCCATATTCTTGAAAAGTATTTACTAGCCCTGAAATCATTCCTTCCAATTGTTCATAGCTGAACTGCTCGCCAAAATTATCTAAATCTGATTCCTTGACGCTAGAAACTTTTCCCCTACCGCCCAACATATTCTCGAGGAGGCTCAATTTTGCACTTGGGAAAAAATGCGCATCGGTAAATTTCTGTACATGCTGAGACTGACTACCTTTTTCTCCAATAACCTCAAAAAAATCCCAAATCTCAGACCAGAATTCTCCTGAGCTATTTACAGACCAACTGTGAAGTTCTTCTAAGCTATTAATAGGATATTTACTTCTGATTTTTTCATAAAATTTCTGTAGCGCGGCACCACTATCGGAGTGTGGGACCCAAGTAGCACTTCTCATCGAGTAATCCCCATGTACTTATGTTAACCAGCCAGAGCTCGACCATCAACAGAAGATTTTTCTTACAATTCTCTAACTCTGGGGGTAGGCTTGGAAAAAATGATTGGGTGATTCATTCATGGCAAATTCGCTAATGAACTCTATATCGAGTCAACCTTGGGCAAAACCTTTTCGCGATTACAGGGAAGATATTTTCCAGTGTTATGGAGAAAGTATCGGTAAACATGTAGATGATCTAGTAACTCCTGCATTAATCCTTGATCGTAAAATTCTAAATCGAAATTTAAGTAAAATGACCTCTGCGATTGCAAATTCACACGTTGTTCTAAGACCTCACACCAAAGTTCAAAAATCTACAGATCTTGCAAGACTCCAAATTGAATCTGGAGCTGTTGGCGTAACGGTGTCAACAATCTGGGAAGCAGCTGCTATGTTCGCATCTGGTGTTCAAAGTGTGCTGATAGCTAATCTCGTCGTAGGCACTAAAAAAATTGACTGCTTAGGATTGATTGCAAAGCACGGAGATTTAATTGTGGCTGTTGATAGTTTGCAGAACATTGACGAGATAGCTGATTCGTTAAAAAGACATGGTTCTAAAGCTTCAGTTCTTATAGATTTAGATGTCGGATTGGGACGATGTGGGGCGAGATCGCCAGAAGAAGCTCTAATTCTTGCAGATCGAGTTGCAAGTCATCCGAACATGCTTCTGAAGGGAATTCAAGCGTATGAGGGGCACTGCATGCTAGAGCCCAATCAAGAAGTTAGGGTCACGCTTGCCAATAAAGCTATGGATTATGCAGGTTCAGTTTTAGAAGAAATCTCAAGAAGATATCAAAGTGCAGTCGTGCTTTCAGGTGGTGGAACTGGAACCTACAACATCACGGGAAAGCATCCATCGGTCACAGAATTACAAGCAGGTTCTTTTGTTTTTATGGATTCATTTCACGGCAATCTCGTTCCCGATTTCGAAATATCGCTCACTGTGCTCGCCACTGTAACTGCTCGACATGAAAACAAGATCATTCTTGATTCCGGCAGGAAATCAGTTGGTATCGACTTCGCTCCGCCAAGACTAAAGGACTTTAACTTAGCGGCCAGTTTTTGCGCTGAAGAGCATGCAATATTCGATGTCATCGGAGATGAAGGAATCCAAGTAGGAGATAGGCTGGAATTGATTTCAGGTTATGCTCCAACATCAGTCAATCTGCATGATGTGATTTTCGTTGTAGAGGAAAATGAAGTAGTTGAGCTATGGCCAATTTTTCCGAGAGGGCCACAAGATAAGGGATTTTTAGCTTCACTTCAGAACAATTAGCTTCCATCTAGTTCACATTTCTGAACTCAGAAAATTTACTTCCATTGCTATTGATCTCATTGAGGTCTACATTTACAAAATGTTTCTAGCGTGTAATTAGTTTTTTGAAGGGATTGCGCCATGACTTCTCATTCACAATCTATCGCTCTTGTAACCGGTGCTAGTCGAGGAATTGGGCGCCACATTGCCCTTGGACTTCTTAGCGCTGGGCATACAGTTATCGCGGTATCTCGGAACTCCTTTGATACAACTGGACTTACTTCAGAACAGAAATCCTCGATATTTAGCATTAATGGCGATGTTAGTGACCGGTTGTTTGTTGAAAAACTTGAGCAGCAGGTCTCTAAAGAGTATGGAGTCGTTCAAGTACTTGTGAATGCTGCAGGGGTGTTTGGACCCTTTGATCTAGTGCAAAATACTGACCCAGATGAATGGGCGCGCACAATCATTGTTGACGCAATTGCCCCCTATTACACATCTCGATATTTCTTACCTGGAATGCTAAGAAGTAAATGGGGAAGAATAATTAATGTTGGTTCTGCCGCTTCGTTACACGCCCCAGGCCCTCTTTATAGTGCTTACGGGACTGCGAAGGTTGCACTCAATCAATTGACGCGACAAATAGCTTCAGAAATTGCAGGTTCAGGTGTTACGGCGAATGTGATTCATCCCGGCGAAGTAAAAAGTGATATGTGGGTCGATATACAGAGTAAAACTGCATCACTTGGCGAGGCTGGTAATAATCAACAGGTCTGGGTTGACTGGGTTGATAAGACAGGTGGAGATGATCCGGAGAAAGCTTCAGACTTGGTATTGAAATTGGTGAGTGCAGAAAGTGATGACGTAAATGGAAGTTTTTGTTGGATCGAAGATCCGCTTCAAGCCCCTATTCCAAGTTGGTAAAAATAAAGCCTTAAACATTCAACACTACGCATGCCATTTACAAATTGAAGAATTCCATCTACTTTTTCAAAGATATGGAATCTGTTAAGGCTCTCGCTAAGTACCCTCAGCATTTACTTGCAAAGCAGGAAGTAAAGCGTTGGTACAAGGGTTACCAGATTCTTATCACTGAAGTAACTGCCTCATATGGCGATGGAAACCTTCAGTACCCGTAACCAACAACGAGCTCCTTCGCTTAGATATCTCGCTCACGCCAAGCCATAACCATTGACGGCAATGCCGCACAGGCAAAGAGGGTAGCAATTACGATGTAGCTGCCATCGTTGCCCTCAGGTTGGAATAGCTTTAGATCTGGTCCAAGGAGCATTAGAAGCATCAACGCCAAAATGATGTATCCGAAGATAAAATATGCATATCTGAAGGATGTATTTCGAACAGCAATCTGCCTTTCATCTAGCAACTCATCTGGTGCATCTGCAATTGACCTAACAGCGATACGCAAGAATGAATAGCAGCCGAGAGTTGCAAAGATTACAAAGATGGCGGTAACGGAATAGATGATAATTCCTACGCCTGGACTTAGATTCAAATTTGTTTTGAGGGTTGGCCAATAGCTACCCATTGATGTGAGTAACAAACCGAGTGACATAAGCAGAACTAAAATTCGTCGGTTGCGCTGTGGTCTGAGCCATCTGTATTTTGAGTTTTCATCATTAAGCAGAGCCTTAACGCCTTTTTCTGTTACGCCCTCAAACCAATAAATCTTATTCTTCTTAGACATCCTTACTTTCCTTTCTTAAATGGAGTGAGGGAAAAGAGCTCTGAAACTTCCTGATTAAGTGACTTCGCTATGCGCAAGGCCAGAACAAGTGAAGGGCTGTACTCCTCACGCTCTAGGTAACCAATTGTTTGATAATGCACCCCAGCTTTATCGGCCAGGTCTTGTCTTGATAGCCCAAGGGCGGCACGTGCTTCTTCGATCCGGTTGTAGACAGGTTCTTCCGGGTTGCGACTCATAGGAAATAGCATATATGCTATGTAGTATTAATACAACATACTTGAGGAGAATGTAACGTTGATGAAAAAGAAACTTCCGGTAGTTTTTCATCAGCTATCAAATTTCTCCTCCGGTCTAGGCAATTCAATTGTCATGATCACAATTCCATGGTTGATTCTTGAAGAGACCGGCTCCCCAGCCTTTGCCGGATTAGTTGCAGCGATTTCTGCACTGCCTGGTTTGTTGATCTCACCAATTGGCGGGTGGTTGGTTGATCACATTGGTAGGCGCACAGTGAGCATCGGGGCAGACTTACTCTCAGCTGTAGCGGTTGTTGCATTTCCGATCGTTGCATTAACTTCAGGACTCAATAGCACGACAATTTTTGTCATCGCTGTTATCGGTGCAATTTTTGATCCCGCAGGCTACACAGCACGGAAAACACTATTGGCTGATGTTGCAAAGGCTTCAGATATAGAACTTGATCGACTCAATGGAGTCCACGAGGGCTTTATGGGAATTGCGTGGGTTTTTGGTCCTGCTGTTGGAGCGAGCTTAATTTCCACAGTCGGTGCGATAAATTCATTCTGGGTCGCTGGTGGACTCTTCATTTTTGCAGCATTGACTATCGCATTCTTGCGGGTTGGCAATCTCGGCAAAGACGCACGTGATTTGGCTGAGGAAATGGGAGAAAAAACAAATCGAAGTATTCGCGTGGGCTTCCAAGTGCTCTGGAATGACAAACTGCTTCGCACCTTAACTATTTCTATTCTCATCATTGCAGCCGTTTATCTGCCGACTGAGACAGTTGTCTTGTCGACCTACTTTGAAGATTTAGGTCAGCCCGCCAGTCTCGGAATTGTTATCTCAGCCCT
>B570J29032_109959039_pt1 | contig 17496 bp, 13 predicted proteins | sample LakMenEpi16Nov12_FD_29032 | JGI IMG/M metagenome (IMG submission 29032) | reverse complement strand
CGGCTGCTCCGAAGACAAGAATCAAAATCGGGCAGATTGGAGTGGCTCACGGCCACGCGACTAAGCTATCTGTCTATCGCGAGTCGCAGGATTATGAGGTGGTGGGCATTGTGGAACCCAACCAAGAGCTGAGGAACCGGGCCGAGCATCATCCGGCTTTTAAGGATTTGCCTTGGATGACTCAAGACGACCTGCTAGGCCAGTCGGACCTCCAGGTGGTTCTGATCGAAACCAGTCCCAAAGACAGTTTAGCAGTCGCCGGAGCGTGTGTGGCAGCGGGCAAACATATTCATCTTGATAAACCGGCTGGCGAGTCGCTGGTCCAGTTCGAGAAGATTCTGAGCCAGGCGGATCATCAGAAGTTGCTCGTGCAGATGGGCTACATGTATCGCTACAACCCGGCCATCGTTCTCCTTAGGCAGTTCATCAGCCAGGGCTGGTTGGGTGAGATCTATGAAGTGCATTCGGTCATGAGCAAAGTGCTGGACATTGGTAGTCGCCGTGGATTGGTGGCTTATCCAGGCGGCATGATGTTTGAACTCGGGTGTCACCTGCTGGACTTGGTTGTCAAGCTGTTGGGCGAGCCGCAGCACGTCGCATCCTTTCGGCGCCATTCGGCGGATCACTCAGACACGTTGCAGGACAACATGTTGGCAGTCCTTGAATATCCCAAAGCGATCGCTTCCGTTAAATCGTCTGCAATGGAAGTAGAAGGCTTCGAGCGTAGACATTTGGTGGTGGTGGGTACAGAAGGTACCATGCATATTCAGCCGCTAGATGATCCGAAGGTTCGTTTGGCATTCAATCGGACTCGCGGTCAGTACAAGTCGGGGTATCAAGACATCAGCATGCCGAAATACGCTCGTTACGTTGATGATGCGGCGGATATGGCTCAGGTGGTGCGCGGTGAAAAGCCGAGCGACTTTTCTTATCAGCACGACTTGAGTGTGCAGCGAACCGTGCTTAAGGCTTGTCAAATGCCGTTGGATCATTAACGGGTGGCCAGAGAATACGCTCGAGAGCCAAATGCAGGCTGTTCGGCTCGGCCCCGATCTCTTCAGACAATTGTTGCAGAAAGCCAACCAAGAAATCGGTTCGCTGTTTGGCCAGTTTTCGACCGGTGGGCGTCTTCATCGTATCGGCCAGCGTCAGCAGTTTAGCAAAGAAATGGTCGACAGACTGCTTTCGATCATCGGGTGAGCGGTTGTATGGAAACGGGTCGTTTGGGTCATAAAGTCGTTGTCGCATCGCGCCGCCAGTCATCAAGCAGCGAGCGAGTCCAATAGCGCCCAGCGCTTCTAGTCGATCCGCATCCTGAACCACGCAAGCTTCCAAGGTTTCACACGAGATGCCAGCCGAAAAGCTGTGAGCATGAATGCAATGGGCGATAGCGGCTATCCACTGGGAAGCGTAATTGTTCGACTCAAGGAATTCCGTAGCGAGCTGTGCGGCCAGTTGTGAAGCAATGGCGCGCAAGGGCGAATCTTTGGCGATTAGGACACAATCATGCAGCCAGGCAGCGGGCATGACGATGTCAAGATTTGCCTGTTCAATGTGTGCTATTTGGCGCGCGTTAAGTGCGACGCGGCGTACATGGTCCAGTCCATGTCCCGAATCGGCTTCAGCAAGCTGTTGAGTGACCCATGCGACAATCGTCTGCTCCCAATTCGTATCCCATACCATAGGCGATTCTCGATGCATGTCTTTTTCTTAGTGCATTGGCGCAGCGAACTTTGTTGTGGCTAGTGTTGCTGAGATTATCTACTGAGTACAATTTGTGCCAATCCATGATTAGCTTCCGACATTGCCGCTGGCGTGGATGAATTGGATCGACCTTTTGACGTGAATCAGAAATAGATGAGCTGACACTTATGGATCTTTCATCCTTGGACCTTTTTCTTGTGGTTCTGTATCTAGTAGGCATTGCCGCCTTAGGCATTTGGGTGGGGCGTGGAGCCGAGTCGGGTAAGGATCTTTTTCTGGCAGGCCGGTCCTTGCCTTGGTGGGCCGTTGGTACATCTCTGGTTGTGACAGACATAGGTGCCAAAGACATGGTGGGGCTGGCCGATGATGGCTATCGATTTGGGTTGGTGATGGCCAACTTTGACTTGATCGGCTGTATCTTTCCGGTGTTAATAGCCGCCTTTGTATTCATGCCATTCTTATGGCTAGCTGGAGTCTACACGATTCCCGAGTATTTGGGATTGCGCTATAACCAAAGTGTACGATATAGTTTCGCCATCATCTGGATCCTGTTTATGGTCGGAACTCTGGGCGTTGTTTTTGTGAGTGCCGGGACGATGTTTCAAAGTTTGATGGGTTGGGATTTTATGACCGCCGTGCTGCTGACTGCGGTATTGGTGGGTGCGTACACCTGTTTCGGCGGTCTGAAGGCGGTGGTGTTTACAGATTTCGTCTCCTGCATCGTACTGATCGTGGGGGCTACTCTGATGTGCGTCATAGGATTGAACGAAGTCGGCGGTTGGACGGTTCTGCGCGAACGAATTGCGGCTCTGCCTGGCACCGAGTATCATTTTCAATTGGTGCGTCCATCGACGGATCCAGACTATCCTTGGCCTGCAGTTCTGTTGGGACTTGGTTTTGTGTTGGGGCCAGCCTACTGGATCGGAAATCAAGCCATCGTTCAGCGCACCTTTGGAACCAAGAGTCAAGCCGAAGCGAGAGCTTCTTACGTTTTCTGCGCCGCGATCAAAGTAGTGTTTCCGTTCCTATTGGTCGTGCCTGGATTGATTGCTCTAGCCCTTTTTCACGAACAATTGGGAGATGGCCGCGCAGAAACTTGGAAATCGGGAAGTGTGCTACCGATGATTGTGCAACTGTTGCCTACAGGTGTCCTAGGAATTGTGCTTGGAGCCTTTTTCGCAGGCATCATGTCCAACTTAGATTCTTATGTCAATTCAGCTTCGACCATGTGTGTGACCGACATCTATCAGCCGCTCATTAATCCGCAAGCCTCGGATCGACATCTCTTATGGGTAGGCCGGCTAACGATGGTTCTCCTGCTAGTCTTAGGAGTTATGGTAGCGCCGCTGATACACGGATATTTTGGGTCAGTGTTCGAGGCGTTTCAAAAATTCCTGAGCTTCTTTCAGGGTCCGTTATTGGCGCTATTGCTACTGGGAATGTTGTCCAGCCGAGTAACTGGGTGGGGTGGCTTGGCCGGATTGATCATTGGGGTCGGTTCCGCAGTGATTCTGGCCTGGTTGGGTTGGATTACCCTATGGGTGGCCTGGTGGTCCTTTGTGGCGGCATTATTGGGGACACTGGCAATCAGCATGCTGACCCGACCCTACGATAAGCAGCGGCTGGAAGGTCTGGTTTGTTGGTTGCCCCCGAAATCGTCACGACCGGAGTTGTAAGAGCAAGTCTCAGGCGTTTAGAAAGGCGTATGATGTTCGACGTTAACTTGTTTGAAATTTTCAGAATTGTGGAAGCTCACACCTGTTTATTGGCTACTGCTCCGTTGGCAGGTAGATTGGCCTTTGCTGGGCTGTTCGCCGGTCTGATTGCTTGGCTACTTTGGTTGCCAATCGAACGACTTAGCGATAAAGCGGTCTCGGTTGATCAACCTGAAGCCATCCGATCCAGTGCACCATCAGCCAACATCGTGCGTTATACAGCCGTCGTGATCGCTGCGCTGCAAATGTTGCTTTATCTGTTTTGGCAGTGACTTGCTTTAGGCAGGCTTCGGCACAAAAATGGCCAGTTGATACGCTTGAATCAACACGCGTTTTCCATTACTTTGCAGGTTCTTTCAATCCGCGACGAATCAGCAGACCATCGACCTGTGGATCGCGACCGATAAAGTCTCGATAGAGTTGATCTGGCTCGCGAGTGCCGCCTTTCGATAAAATCGTCCGTCGGAATTTTTTGCCATTCTCGGCGGTCAATCCTCCTTGGCGACGAATTACATCAAAGCTATCTGCCGCCAGTATTTCGCTCCACAAATAGGCATAGTAGCTTGCCGAGTAACCTCCGGGCCAGATATGAGCGAAATAGGCACTCTTGTATCGAGGCGGCACCATCGCCAGGTCAACGCCTAGGTCGGCCAGCGCCTTTGCCTCGAATTGTTCGATGTCGGCAGGTACTTGCTGAGTCTTTAACGAGTGCCATCTTAGATCAAGAAGCGCAGCCGACAGGTACTCCAGTGTGTCGAAGCCTTGATTGAATTTGCCAGCGGCGATCACCTGCTTAAGCAGCTCAGCAGGCATGATCTTTCCAGTCTGATAGTGCTTTGCATAGTTGGCCAATACTTCAGGATGGATCGCCCAATCTTCTTGAAAAGTCGAAGGAAATTCTACGAAGTCGCGTGGCACGGACGTACCCGCCAAGCTGGGATAATGAACATCGGAAAACAGTCCATGGACACCGTGACCCAATTCATGAAACATGGTGGTGGCGTGATCAAAACTGATCAAGGCCGGTGCGCCTTGAACAGGCTTGGGGATGTTCTGTACGTTGATGATGACCGGTTTTTGGCCTAACAAACGTGATTGTTCGACAAAGCTGCTCATCCACGCACCGCCGCGCTTGCTGGGTCGCGCGAAGTAGTCGGCATAAAACAGGCCTATTTGCCGGCCGTCTTCGTCGATCACATCAAAGACTCTCACATCGGGATGATAGACCGGCAAATCGTGGCGCTCTTGGAAATTCACTCCAAACAGTCGGTTCATCGTGTAGAACACGCCATTTTTCAGAACGGAATCAAGTTCCAGATATTGTCGCACTTCGGCTTCATCGATTCCATAGCGATCCAGTCGGACTTTCTCAGCGTAATACTCCCAGTCCCAAGGCTGCACCTGATCGTCGATGCCGTCCAGTTTCATTTGGGCCTGAATGTCCCCGGCCTCTTGGTGTACTCGGGCTATCACATCGGGAACAAGGTCGGCCAGCATCTTCTGAGCGGTAGCCGGGTCTTTGGCCATTTGGGTTTCAAGTGAGTAGTGAGCATGGCTGGCATACCCAAGGATATCCGCCTTTTCCGCTCGCAATTTGGCCAGTTGTTCGACCAACGGACGATTATCGATGCCACCGTCTCGACCTAGGGCTCGGTAGGCGGAAGCTTCCCAAACCCGTTGACGCAGCGCTCGATTCTTTAATTGAGTCAGCGCGGGCTGTCGCGTGGTATTGGTGATCTCCAGCAGATATTTGCCTGGATGTTTTCGATCTTCGGCTGCTTTGGCGGCAGCCGCAATTTGGTCCTCAGATAGACCCTCCAGCGACTGTTTGTCATCTACCAGCACGGCTCGCTCTGCTGTAACGGCCAGTAAGTTGTCTTGGAACTTGGTCATGGCGGTCGACAACTGTTCGTTGATTTGCCGAATTCGCTGTTGTTGCTGGTCGTTCAGTCGGGCACCCGCTCTGACGAAAGAACGATGAGTTTCTTTAAGCAATTGTTTTTGTTCATCGTTTAAGTCCAACTTTCCAGCTTGCTGATCAAGCTGCTCGACTCGTTGGAACAGCTTCTTATTCAGTAAAATATCGTCGCTATGAGCTGCTAGGAGAGGTGCTACTTCGACTTGAATCTTCTGCAGCTCGGGGTTGGTGTGAGCAGATGTCAAATTGAAGAAGACGCTTTGAGTGCGACGCAAGATGTCGCCAGATTTCTCCAGAGATTCGATAGTATTGGCAAAAGTAGGTGCCTGTGCTTGATCAGCGATTTGTTGGACTTCCTTAAGCTGCTGTTGCATTCCCGCGTGGAAGGCTGGCAGAAAGTGCTCTTCTTTGATGCGAGTAAAATCCGGTGCTTCCAACGGTAAAATGCTAGGGCTAAAAAAAGGATTGTCCATATTCTCTTTCTTTTCGGGGGAGGTGGTATCCGGATAAGCAGCTTTGACCGCTGGTCCATCCAAAACGAAGATCAAAGCCGCTGTGTAGACTAGCCATTGGACACGAACTGATATTGGCATTGGGGTTTTCCTTTTTAGGTGAAAGCAAGTCGACGATGGTGCTTAGAATTTTACTCGTTCTCGAACGCAGTGGCCATCCAAACAAAACCGAATTTTCGTAACTGTTCACCCTACCAATTGTTTAAACGTTTACGAAAAATCATCGCACCTGAGCCTGAGCAAAACTGAGGGCTTGATCCTGAGCCGCTTCCCACTGATCATCCTGAGCCAATTGGAAAATCTTGCGAAAAGCCGATTCTTCTGCTGGCGACAAAAGTTTGCTTTCCAACAATTGGTCGAATTGTTTCTGGCTGTCCGAAAGTCGCTGAGCGTTTTTGGTGTTGCATGCGGTGTAGACCTGTTTGATCAGATCCATAGCTTCGCGGCTATTGACTTCAGGTTGCTGATTACAGCCTGCCAGAAGAAAAATGACGCATAGACTGAAAGCACTGAAAATCGGCCCGACCAATATTCGCAGACTACCAATCATTGCTTATCACCTCGCCGCCAGCAATTGTGTTCAAAGCAGCCCATGTATCCAGGTTGATACTGGTGGGAACGTTTCGCACGCTGCCATCGCCCAACAGCACGTAGCCGCCCCCCGAGCCCCAAGGGGAATACATTTGACAGACGTGGCAAGTTGGGAACGACGGAGGGTGTATGACACCCGGTTCCGCTGGAGAGGGACCGCTGTGTACAAGCACGTAAGTTGCTGCTGCATCGCATTCGGTGAAGGGGTATCGATTGGGATCATTGGTACAGCAGACAGAACCTGGCATGACAGCCGCCCAAGTCTTATCGCTTACCGTGCTGTGCTCGCCAATAAAAACCGTATTGCTTAGCCCGTCGGAAACACTTCCAAATCGGACGCGAGAATTGCGATAAAAGGGTCCACTGGCATGTTTGCTCCAATCGTCCAAAGGCGGTTGATATCCCCAGGGTTCGTCATTGCCCACATTGGCAACGTAATGCGACCGTCCGAAGCGAGCCAGTTCGTTGCCCGATTGGTCGCGCGCGATGGTGTCGCCTTCAAAATTGGGTGCGCCAGGATTGAGGAATACGGGCAAGCGAGCAAGCACGAGTGATTGCTGGCTGTTATCCCAGGCTGGTAAGTTATAATTGATTTGTGAGGCTAGGCCCGTCTGCTCCAAGTAAGGCAACAACAAAGCTCCCCAAGCCCAGCCTGGAGGTGCATCAAGAGTTGTCGAGTCGGCAGCAGGTGAGAGCCTGTTGGACAAATAACCTGACGAGATTGATTTTAAGGCCGATTCATAGTTGTGAATGGCCAGTCCTATCTGCTTCAGGTTGTTTTGATTCTGAGTGCGTCGCGCTGCCTCGCGGGCTGCCTGCACTGCTGGTAGTAGCAGTCCAACTAAAATGCCAATAATAGCTATTACCACTAGAAGTTCGACCAACGTGAAGGCCAATTTGACCGAACGTCGAAGATGAAGGTTGTAGTCTTGCTTCCGCATCTAGCTACCTTTCTGACAAAACAAATCGGTGCGGCTAATAAGGGTCTTTTATCTATTGGGAAAAACAGGCAAGTTCAACATCAATTAGGATCGGCCCCGCATGTCCAGCCCTACAAATTGCGTGAACGGTTACGAATAATATTAGCCATGGCTAATATTTTGTCAACCTCAGAAAAACAAGCTCAGGGGCTAGTCTGGACGTTTGTGTCGTCGTCGTCAATAATCGGACAACCATGTAGCAAAAAAGCAAGGCTCAGCAGTCCACTAGAATTCAATCGAGAGAGCATGTGGGAAGTATAAAAAAGCGAGGCGAAAAACGGGCATCGTCAACGAAGGTCTCGGGTCCTCCCAGAGCACACCGCAAAGTACGCTCGGATCATCAAATCGAAATGGCTGAAGACTACGTCGAAGCGATTCATGAAATAATTCTCAGTAGAGGTCGTTGCCGGGCGGTCGATTTGGCTAGGCGCTTTTCCGTTAGCCAGGTAACCGTCAATCGAACCGTTGGGCGACTGGTGCGAGATGGTTTGGTGTTAACCGAACCTTACGGTCCATTGGAACTGACTCAAGCGGGCCTGCGGTTGGCCCAAGCATCCCAGCAGCGGCATGACATCGTTTATAACTTACTGGTGGCCATCGGTGTCGATTCCGAGACGGCGTCGATCGATAGCGAGGGCATGGAGCATCATGCCAGTCCAAAGACTCTGCAAGCCATCGAGCGATTCTTGAAGCGAGATAAACGATGAAGACCGGTAGCAAAATTCAGCCGATCCATGGTTCCTATCCGGAATTCACGTGGCTAGCCATTGTTGTTGGCTGGGCCATCGGATCGGTGCTGACGATATCGGTTGCCTATGCCTCGCTGGTGCTGGGTTTTTCGATCGAAGGTTCAGAACTGGCTGCCATCTTGGGATGGGGAATTCTTCGCGGTGTACTGCGGCGCACTAGCATCGTCGAGAACAATATCAATCAGACGATTGCCTCAGCAGTCAATGGTGCTTCGGCCGGAATCATGTTCAGTGTCCCCGCGCTGTTGATCTTAGCTAAGCAGGAATCTCTGTCCGAACTAGCTAATATCAATGTTTGGATGTACGGGCTAGCCGCGATGGCTGGCTGTGTGATCGGACTTGGCTTCGTGATTCCACTGCGTAAGCAATTGATCGATTTTGATCGGCTACCCTATCCAGGCGGCATTGCTGTAGCGACGATTTTGCGAAGCCCAGGGGCCGGAGTACGCAAGGCAAGTTTGCTGTTGGCCGGAATTGCCACGGCCATGATCTGTCAGTTGTTAGTGCTGATTTGGACTGGCAGCGAGCATACCGATTGGACAGCAGGTCAGCAGTTGGGTTTTCCTTCGATGCTGAACATTACCTTCTACGTTTCAATCATGACGGTGGGGGTTGGCTTTCTGTCTGGCAAGGGTGGTTTTTGGTTTGGAGCTGGAGGTTTTATCTGTTACTTCTTATTGTCACCTTTGCTGAGCGGTTGGGCGGATGACGCAGTGGCTACGTTGGCAGCAAGTCCTGATGCGATTCGAGTTGGGCTGTATCGCCCCACGGGTATCGGTATGTTGATCGGTGCTGCAGTCGGAGGCATGTTGGGCATACTTCCGATGATGATCAGTGCCGTCGGCGCCCTGCGACAGGCTTCACAGCGAAGCAGTGGTCAATTGGCACAGCAGGACGAAATGCCGATCTGGCTACTGGCCGTCATGATCGCTGTTTCCAGTGTCCTAATTTTGGGCGTGGCCTGGTATGTCGGTGCCGGGCAAATCTCGTTGGCTCGTGCTGCTCTAATGTCATTGTTAGGTGTGGGCTGGATTTGGGTGGCCGGAGTGATCGTGGCCGAGTGTGTTGGGCGGACCAATTGGTCGCCTCTTTCTGGTATGACGTTAATTGCTGTGACTTTGTTAATTTTTGTCGTACAAAATCAGGGCGATCAAGTTACCAACATACGGGTGGCACTGCTGATTGGCACAGCGGTATGTTTAGCAGTAGCACAGGCTTCGGATATGATGCTGGACCTAAAGAGTGGTTACTTGGTTGGCGCGATTCCTCGTCGTCAACAGATCGCTCAGTTTCTAGGTACGTGGCTTGGGCCCATCTTGGTAATTTGGCTGATGTTGCTTTTGCACACGACCAGCAAAGACGGAGGGTTAGGCTCGGAGTCTTTACCCGCTCCTCAGGCAACGGCTTTAGCCACAACGATCCAGTCGATCGTCAGTGGTGATGCGCCCACCTATCGGTATGCGGCTGGAGCTGGGCTGGGTTTGCTGCTAGTGGTCAGCGGGCTTGGCGGAATTGGTGTCTTGATTGGCCTCGGGTTCTACATGCCATTTGGAGTCGTACTGACCTACACGTTGGGAAATATACTGCGAGTGATCAGCGACCAATGGCTAGGCAAAGCGTGGGGGCATGAAGTGGGAGTTCCAGTCGCTGCAGGCTTGATTGTTGGTGAAGCGCTGGTAGGTGTCGGTGCCGCTATTTGGAAAATAGTTTCTTTGTAGGTGAAAAAGCGATGACTGCTATAACTGTGGTTGGTCAACTGCTGCTTTGGGGCGGATTTTTGGGTGCTGCTTTTGTTTCAGTCAGCCAACTGGAGCATCCGGAGTATCCGTGGCTGACTGTCGACTGGTTCTATTATGCAATCTTCCTGCTACTGGGTAGTGGGGGGATTGCGCTGCTTCGATGGTCGAAGGCCGCTAGTCAAAGACAGGCAGGTCAATCACAAGTCGACATGCAGTTGGTCGTCGAGCAATTGGCGACCTGCTGGACGACGTTAGATCAAATTTTGGCGCAAAGATTGGATGAATTGACCTGCGAACAGGTCCTGGAAATCATCGACAATAAGATGGCCCCTTTGATGGCACAATTTGCTGACCAGCGCCAAGTACTGCTGTCTCGATTGGGAGCAGCGAGCTATGCGGCCGTGATGACTGAATTTGCGTCGGGCGAGCGCTATCTGAATCGAGCCTGGTCGGCTGCCGCTGACGGATACGTGGATGAAGTGGTTGCTTCGATTCAGCATGCGGGCACGTTCTTACAAGCAGCAGCCAGCATCGCACAACAGGCTGCGAGGAACGCTGATTAAGAACGGCTTATCCACAAATCGACAAACTCCACCAGTCGGCGTTTGGGCGAGGAATTGTTCAATCCAAATTCCTGGATTTTTGATAATTCCCCCAATTCGGACGGTTGCCGCTTCGCAGAGCGGATGACCCGTACAGAGCAGATATATCTCTATTGCGGCTAAGTTTTCCCGGACCCGTTGCTGCCGAAACTGCGGCAAATATCTTCGGAAAATTTTCTTGCCTGATCCCGCATTCCGTGGTGGATCGGTTAGAATTGGGGAAGTTGTGTGACTCCCCCCAAACCCCCATTTTGAAAAGGTAGATTGATGAAATTGCAATTCCTATTGGCACTGCTGGTTTCAGGTGTCGTGGCTTTCACAACAGTTGCGCAGGAGAAAGCCAAGAAAGTTGACCCTTCCGGAACTTGGCGTTTTGAATACGAGCTAGAAGGGCAGACCATGGAAGATTCGCTGGCTTTGCAACTTGGCAAGGACGGTGCAGTTACAGGTAGCTACAAGGGCCGTTCTGACGAATCCATTGATGTGACAGGCAAGATTGATGGCGATCAACTGCTGATCGACTTGGAACTTGAGGTTCAGGGCGCACCTGTGAAGGTAAAGTTTGACGGCAAGGTGAAAGGTGATGACATTGACGGAATGGTGATCGCGACGCACCCAGAAGGCGAGCTGGAGTTCGATTGGATCGCCAAACGTAGCGTTTCTGTTGAAGATGTTGTTGGAAAATGGGAACTGGAAATCGATGCCGTCGATACGGTTCTTGAACCAACAGTTGAACTTACGTTAGAAGGTAAAGAGTTGAAAGGCACCTACAAAGATCCCGACTCGGGAATCGAAGTAGAACTAACCGACATCAAGATCGAGAAGAACGAACTGAAATTTTCGCTAACCGCCGACTTCCAAGGCGCACCATTAAAAGCCAATTTCTCAGGACGACCCTACGGAAATAAGGTTGCCGGTTTTATTGAGTATGATCTTAACGGTGAATCTGGCGAAGTAGATTTTGAAGGTGTCCGCAAGGTGGAAAAGCCTGCTGAACCAGCTAAAGCGGCTGAACCAGCCAAGTAGTTTTGATGGGAAAAATGCAAAATCGCTAATCGACGTTTCGTTCAATTGAAACTCCACTCACAAGGCCACCTTCAAAAGGTGGCCTTGTTCATTGGAACGGAAAGTAATAGTCGCAGGAATTGTTGGAATGGCAGATAAGCAGAAGTTGCGAGTCGGTGTCTTTGGTGTAGGACGGATGGGACGGGTTCACTTCGAACACTTGATCCAGCTCGTGCATACCAACGAGGTGGAGGTTGTGGCGATTGGGGACCGCGACAGTGCGACCCTGCACACCGCAGTGCAGCTAACCAAAGGGTGGATTGGCAAGGAATACCCGCTTAATTGGTCCTTGTGTGATTCTCCAGAAATGATGGCAGCTCAGATGCCTGACGCAGTGGTTGTCGCGTCTCGTACCGCGGATCATGCAAGGGACTGTCTGGCCTTCGTGTCCCAGTCGATACCCGTGCTGGTCGAAAAACCGCTGGCTAATTCGATTCAGGAAGCGGTCAGCTTTTGTGCGCAATTGGAAAAACACAATCAGCACTTGGTTCAAATCGCTTTTCAGCGCTACTATGATGCGGCGACACAATTGGCAGGGCAGTGGTTCGACGATGGTTTGATCGGTGATTTGCAGCAATCACATCACGTGCTTCAAGACAAAAATCCCACACCACCGGCTTACCAAAGCTGTGGGATAACAGCCGATATGGCTATTCATCTTGTTTTTGAAGCGATGCGATTTCATCGATTCCGATTACCTTGCTATGTACAATCGCTACGATTTGCTGCTCCTTATTATTCTGATCTGGCCGGTGAAGGGGCCAACATCGTGCATGTTTTTTGCACTTGGCCAGACAATTCCGTAGCACACCTGTGGGGATCTCGCATCAACAATACCGGCTATGACAACGGATTTAAGTTAATTGGCACTCAGGGGCGAATTGACGTGGGAGAATTTGTAGGCGATTTTGGTGACATCCACGCCAAACTTTGGCGAGGTACCGGCCAGGATTCCAGCCCGCGCGGCCATTTGGCCGACTCACGTACGTTTCCTATGACTAGGTACGGCGCTGATGCTCCCGACTTCTATGCGCGATTTGGGGCCAGTTACCAAGCCGAATTGCGAACCTTTTTGGAACGTGTTCGGCGTGCCGATCCGATGGAGATTGGCCTGGAGGTCGGCTGGAAAACGCTGTTGGTTGCCAACACGGCGGAAGCCAGCTCCCGCCGCAATGGTCTTGGCTTTGAGCTGGTAACTCCAGTCGGAAATCCTATTGTCAGTTTAGTGGATGCAGAAGCGTTTGCTCGGCAGCATTCAATTCAATAAGTAAGGCGAAAGGCGTTTGGAACAATACTAGCCCGGCGCGCCAGTGGGTGCGTGTCGAATCAATCAACTGACTCACTCGCTGGCGCGTCGGGCTGGTACTCTGGGTAGATTTTCATCTGCCGCTCGCCTAAGAATTAAGACTTGAGTTTATTGAATTTGAGAAGTCCTTAATTTCGAACTTTTCAGAAGTTCGGAACTTTGCATCAGCAGTCGGCAATTCAGCAGCGGATGCTCGCGCATTGCCAATGCGGACTTTAGAGCATACTGCCCGCTAAGATTTTCGCTATGCGGGACATACTTGACCGAGTTGGGTTCCAGTTTCGCCCAATTTTCATTTTCCAACATGCGCTCAATTTGTTCTCGCATGTTCAGGCTCTCAGCGACATAAAGACTAGCGTTTTCGGCGCACAGCAAGAAGACGCCTGGTTGCTCTAGTCCCGCTAAAGACTCACCGCCAAGACGGGCCTCGGACAATCGTTTCTTTTTGGGAATCCATTGACTAAAGTTGGCCATTGCAGATTCGCGTGCCAAATGCGAACGTTTCCGAATCGATAGTGCAGCAAGCCGAAAATCCAGAGAAGAAACGTCAACGCCCATTGGTCCAAACTCAGCGGCCAGCCGATCAAATTCATCGGCAAAGTCTGGAGAGCAAAGGATCTCGTCAAGCGTTTTCTGATAGTCAATTGCCAAAAGACGCCAGGCAACTTCGCTCGCAAAGCCGAATAGGTACATTCTGTCCGGTGAAAACTGAGCTGGACGTTGCGTCGCTTGCGGGAGCTTGCCTGTTTTTCGAAGCGACAAAAGATAGCAATTCCAGACGTAGGCGTTGCCACCAATACCTCTTTTTAGGCAGGTTGCCACAAACTCTTTATTTAGTTCTTTGCTGCATAACAGGTAATCTGCCGGGTATCCCAACTGTTGATAAGCTTCAATTACCACCGTTTCCGTTTCTTGACTAAACGGTTTCTTTCTTTGCTTGCCCAGGGCAGTGCTAGGAGCGCTTTCAATGGGATCTTCAGGACCGTCGATCGCGTCTCCAGTTTCCGTTTTGTCGAGCCGCTGACCAATGTACGTGACGTAATCTTCCGATAACTCGATTCCCATCCAGCGGCGTCCGAGCTTTTTTGCAACACACAGGGTTGTCCCACTTCCTCCAAACGGATCAAGGACCAGTTCTTGTGGTCGACTGGATGCTAAGATGATACGAGCCAAGAGCTGTTCGGGCATCTGGCAGCCGTGAAAGCCCTCGCGTTCCTTGAACGTCCCTGCAACGCGAGCAAAATACCATGTATCATGTTGCGGGCTAAAGGATTCCGGAGCATCTTGTGGGCGAGTGATCCAAGTGTTATCGGGCAATCGCCCGTTGGGGTTCGCACGATTATCCGCGTAGACCAGTTGCCTAGCCGACTTGACGCGAATCTGAGGGTTCGGACGGTTGAAGGTAAATCGACTTGCGTTTTTGACGAAATGAAAAAGATGGGTGTGTGAACGGCTAAAGCCGTTGACGCAATTAACTCCAAACGTGTAGTACCAAATCACCCAGCTTCGACAATAAAAACCAGCTTTTTGAGCCTCGATTTTTAGCTCGGCAGCGTATTCATCTCCGATGGCAAGCCAAAAAGTGCCGTCGGGTTTCAAAGCTTGATAGACGCCGTCAATCCACTGCCTACACCATTGGATAAAGTCTTCGGAAGCCCGTCGATCATCGTAGACATCATATTCGTATCCAATGTTGAACGGTGGATCGGCAAAGACAAGATCGATCGTACCAGGCTGCACCTGCCTGAGCAGAGCGACACAATCGCCTTGATGCACCCTATTTTGCTTTAGATACACTTAACCTTTCTCCCCGGAAACGTAGAACAGATGCTGCTCGCCGCGCAGCAGGATTCCGTCACCCATGGGGACAGGCGAACCAATGATTGACTGGCCCATGTCGTTTTCGGCTTTCAGTTCAAAAGAATCAGCTGAGATGTCCGCTACAAATACCACTCCGTCTTCTCGTACTGCGTACACTCGATTTCCTGCGACTAAAGGCGATGCATAAAATTTGTTGCGATGTTTGGATAGCTGATTTTTCCAAAGAGTTTTTCCGGTGGATGGTTCCAGCAATTCCACTTCGCCTTGATCACCCAGAACCAAAATGTTTTGTTGATAGATGGCCGGTGTGGGAACAAAAGTGCCAACGTTCTGGCGTTTCCACGCGTGTTTGGTATGAACTACTTCGCCCTGGTCCGTCAGTTGGACTCCGAATAGTAGAGGAGCATCGCGGTCAGCGCGACCGAATGGGACAACCACATGACGGTCAACGATGACAGGTGTGGCTATGGCCGGCCACAGTTTGTTGCCCTCTGGATTGAAATTGCCGCAAGACCAGAGCAGCTTGCCATCGGCCGCTGAGTTGACCGTGATGTGCTGAGCGCCCCAAGTGAGTATCGCTTCTTGGCCAGCGTGGTTGATGACCAGCGGTGTTGTGTAGCACTGATCACACTCGACCGGAGTTTCATAGTTTCGATCGACCTTCCAAGCCAGCTTCCCGCTGTCTTTTTCAAAGGCCGCAATCCATGAATCGCCATCATGCATGCGAACAAGGATCAAATGACGGCTGGTAAGAACGGGCGAAGTGCCAAAATCCCAAAAAAGTTGCTCCTTGCCATACTGTTTGACAATGTCTTGCTGCCAGCGGACTGAACCATCGGCCCGCACGGCTGCCAGCGTACCGCTTTTGAAATAGGCGTAAACGGCTTGTCCATCGCTAACGGGCGATGAGTTGCCGCCGGACGCGTTGCGGTGCTTGCCTGGTTCTTCCGGCCCAAAGGGTACTCGCCACAGTTCATTACCCATCTTATCAAAAGCCAAAATAGCGTCGTTGCCATCTACAGGTGCTGTCAGGTAAATCACTCGATTGACGATGATCGGCGTCGAGCAGCCTTTGCCGGGCAGTTCAGTACGCCATCTGTACGTTTGACTGTTGAACCGGTCTGGGTAGATGCCCGTTTCGATATTGCCGGTAGCTGATGGTCCTCGCCAAGCTGGCCAGTCTCCAAAGTCGGCAGCAACCCCACAGTGGGCAAATAGACTGGCTAGGACTACCATCGATCGCATAAATAAGTTGTTATCCATTGGAGCCTCGTTATCGATATTTGTGTTAAACAATTGGCTTGCGGTCGATGTGCAACACCGTGCCAATTACGTTTGAGTGTCTCTGAGTGATCATGTCTTTATGTCAGGGATGGCAAAAAGTCAGGGGTGGACGGCAATGCCATTAAGCATACTAGGTAGCTACGTTCGCCAGAACGTGGGGGATTCCGAAATGCGTTCCGCGTTCTGGCGAACGCAGCTACAATGAAAAGTCACAATACACTGACGCTCGACCCCAGCCACCCAAGCTTCCGCCTTCCGCCTTCAAAGCCGGAAGCGACATTATAACAGCCGATCTTTCCGGGGTAATAAGCCTTTGACGGCCCAGGTTACCAACAGTTTCAGGGTCCAGCGGGCAAAGATCGCGATTTCGCTTTCCAATTTAGCCAGTTTTCAGTTACACTTTGCTGCCTACCGGAGCCGGGCAGAATGCGGCTTGAATAGGCTCGCCCCGTCTCAATAATTTTCCACTTCTCAAATTCGTAACCCGCCAGATCCAATCCGTCGCGCTTATGCATACCTATCGAACTCATCATTGTTGTCAACTTGCCAAAGACCATGTCGGAACATCGGTGCGCCTTTCCGGATGGGTCTACCGAGTCCGTGACCATGGCCAACTGTTATTTATCGACTTGCGTGATCACTACGGCGTGACTCAGGTTGTGATCGACAAGGACAGTGAAGCCTTCCAGTTGGTTCAGTCGTTGCGTTTGGAGTCAGTGATCCGTGTGGATGGTGTCGTGTTGGCCCGCAGCGGCGATCGCATCAATCCCAACTTGGCTACAGGAGAGATCGAAGTCCGAGCATCGGCCGTTGAGGTGTTATCGGCGGCTTCGGAACTACCGATGCCGGTGGCGGGAACTGCCGAGTACCCAGAAGAGATTCGTCTGAAGAATCGTTACCTGGATTTGCGTCGAGAGAAACTGCATGCCAATATCGTGCTGCGCAGTCAAGTGATTGCCAGTTTGCGTAGGAGAATGATCGCGCAGGGGTTTACCGAGTTCCAAACGCCGATTCTGACCGCTTCCAGTCCCGAAGGGGCACGCGATTTTCTAGTGCCATCGCGGCTGCATCACGGCAAGTTTTATGCGTTGCCTCAGGCGCCTCAAATGTTCAAGCAGTTGTTGATGGTGGCCGGGTTTGATCGCTATTTTCAAATCGCTCCTTGCTTTCGCGACGAAGATGCCCGTGCGGACCGTTCACCGGGTGAGTTTTATCAGCTTGACTTCGAGATGAGCTTTGTCACTCAGGAGGATGTCTTTAATGCCATCGAGCCGGTGTTGCACGGAGTGTTTGATGAATTTTCTGCGGGACGCGGCGTGACAGCGCCTCCGTTTCCTCGGATTACCTACGCTGATGCTCTGCTGAAATATGGTAGCGACAAGCCGGATCTGCGCAACCCGATCGAAATCGCAGATGTAACTGATATCTTTCGCGGCGGAGGGTTTTCCGTCTTCGCCAATGCGATCGAGCAAGGTTCGGTAGTTCGAGCCATTCCAGCGCCAGATGCGGG
>B570J29032_109959041_pt1 | contig 17534 bp, 15 predicted proteins | sample LakMenEpi16Nov12_FD_29032 | JGI IMG/M metagenome (IMG submission 29032) | reverse complement strand
CTTCATCTAATGGCTTAATTGTGTGAGCATCATATACACTAACCGAAATTCCTTTTTGCTTTAATAACTCTGCTGCTTTTAATGAATTATAAACCATAGTGCCGGTTGCTATAATCGATATACCTTCGCCTTCTAATAGTTGATTAAATTTCCCTATAGTATAATCTACATCATTTTGATACACTACAGGATGATTCGAACCTCCAGTCAATCTAATATATACTGGTTTCTCGGTCTGTAATGATGCAATTAGTGATTTTGCTATACCTAAGCCATCTGCTGGAGAAAGAATTATAATATTTGGTATAGATCTTAAAACTCCAATATCCTCTATACAACAATGAGTGTTACCTAGTGGACCTTGAATTAAACCGCTGGCTAAACCAACCATTGTTACTCCGATTTCCGAATATGCCAAGTCAACTTTAATTTGGTCAAGACACCTTAGTGTTTGGAAAGGAGCAAATGTTGTAGTGAATACCTTATAACCGTTATCTGCCAAACCTGCTGCTATACCGATCATATTTTGTTCTGATATCCCTGTGTCAACAAATTTCTCAGGAAATGTCTTTCTAAATCGATCTAATCCTGCTGATGTAGACACATCCGCAGTAACTACCATCAAATTTTCTAATGATTTTGCGATTTCAAACAAAACCAGTCCCAAAGTAGGTCTTGGGCCAACTATCGACCAATTCTTTATACTTTTGTTAGTTATTTCAATCATTATTTCTGTTTTAGTTCCTCTAATCCTAAATTATAAAGATCCTTTGTCATAACACCATGATGCCATGAATTATTTCCTTCAGTAAATGAGAACCCCTTTCCTTTAACTGTTTTTGCTATAACAATCCTTGGTTTGTCAGATTCATTTACTAATAATACTTTATTAAGTTCTTCATGATTATGACCATCTACTTCTACAGCTTCCCAGCCAAAGCTTTCGAATCGTTTGACAAAATCTTCAACCTTTGATATATCATTGTTCGTGCCAGTTTGTTGAAGCCCGTTATTATCAATAATTGCAGTTAAATTATTTAATTTAAAATGTGGCGCAGCCATTGCCCCTTCCCACACTGAACCTTCATTACACTCGCCATCACCCATAAGCACATAAGTATGATAATTTAGGTTTCTTCGCTTAGCAGCAATTGAATGTCCAATAGCTACAGCTAGTCCCATACCCAAACTCCCATTTGTAAATTCAATACCCATACTTTTATTTCGAACAGGATGGCCAGGCAGATTAGTGAGGTTTTGGCCATATGAATGTAATTCTTCATCTGAAAAATATCCAAGATCACTTAAGATGCTGTAGTAGCCAAGAATACTATGGCCTTTACTAAGGAAAAATCTATCTCTCAATTCCCATTCTGGTTTACTTACATCATATTTCATTACTTCATAATATAATGTTACCAATATATCTATACTAGAAAGTGCCCCACCTAAGTGAGTAGCATTGGGGTTTTTTGAATTAGCAATTTCAATGCATTTCTTTCTTATTTTTTTTGAAATTGATTCTAAAAAATATTTTTTCTCCGGATCTAACATATTATTTCTATATAATTAAATTATAATTTATCTTGGCTTATACTTATCTAAAATTTCTGGAATTGTAAATACCCAATCTGCAGAAGTAACAACAACTCCGTCTATTAAACCTTGAGTTGAACATTTAGCAATTCCACGTCTCCATGAATGTAGTTGACATTCCATCATAAATTTCATACCTGGGACTATTCTCTTTTTAAATTTAATATTATTTACATTTAGAGAATTCGTTATCATCCCCTTATTTCCCGGCAATGTTAAGAAAGTTAAAATTGCTAAATGTGAAAGTGCTTCTAATTGTAACAATCCTGGAACATTAGGCATTGTTGGATAATGCACGGGGAAAAACCATTCATTAATAGTATAGTTTTTAAATCCCTTTGCATATTTTCCAGGCACAATTTCATCAACATGATCAAGGAAAAGATAAGGATAACGATTTTGTTGAAATTCTTGTATTTGAATACAATCCAACGAAAATTTTTCAAACTTATCTCCCTCAATTAAAGTATCGTAAGTTTCCATTTTATTTAATTATTTAGTATTTCTATTTGATATTTCTTTAATATTTCTATGCCTTTAAAGTATGAACCTAATTCAACAACATCATCCATTTCGAATTGTATATTAAATGCTTCTTCAAGTTCAGATATTAGCCCCATATGCCCTACCGAATCCCATTCAGGAATAGATTGGTATTCAAGTTTATCAACATCTTCTTCTTTTACTTCAAAACTATTTACAAACGCTTTTTTATACTTTTCTATATTTTCCATATTGTTTAGTTTTTAATTATGTATTTGATTATAAAAATACTGATTATTTTCAATTTATAGCATTTTAAGTTATTAAGAAAATACAGTTTTGTTTTCATTGCCCTTTGTAATTCTCGCTGGATTTCCGATAACAGTCATTTCGCAATCAACATTTTTATATACGACTGCACCCATTCCTACAATTGCCCCATCATTAATATTAATATTTTGTTTTATTGCACAATTCATTCCTAAATAAACCTTAGATCCAATCATTGACCCTCCTCCAATATTAGCAGTAGTTGATACTACTGTATGTTTCCCTATATTTATATCATGTCCTACACAACAAAATGGTTGAATTAGGACATTGTCTTCAATTACCACATTAGCGTGTATCGAAGTATATTCGCTGATAATTACACCACTATTTATTTTTACTTGTTCAGAAATAATTGCACTTGGATCGATTAATATAGTCAATTCGATATTATTTTGAATTAATTTTTCATAAAGTTTCATTCTTATAATTGGCTCACCAACAGCAATTACAGCCTGTTTATCTTCATTAATTTCTACAAAATCTTTAAGAGAAAATTCATCTACCTTTAATTTATTATTTAAATTAGTAATATTATCATTTATGTAAATTATTGAACTCCATTTATTACCCATAATATTAACTCTTTTGGCTATATCATAGATTTCACGTCCTAATCCACCCGCACCATATATTCCTAAAATCATTTTGGTAATTTTTTATAATTATTGTAATCAGTTTTTGATATTAATAAAACATTGAGAAATTATTAAGTTAATGTTAGAAATCTTAAATGTAGAAATTAATTGCAAAGATACATAATTAATTATCAATATTTTACAAAATTTGAATCAATTAATGTCTATACTTTTGAAAAATGGTTTAAAATTAAATTAAATGTATTATCAATATTAAAATCTTTTGTTAATCGCTTATACCCATTATTCCCCATTCTAATTCTAAGTTCCTTATCATTTGAAAGACAATTTATAAAATTAATAAAAGTTGTTAAATCACCATTTTCACAACTAAGTCCGTAGTTGCCTTGTTCGGCTTCTATACCAACATCTGTATTTTTATCTACGCCAAATAGAATTGGCATTTTATTATTCATATAATCTAATATCCGAGATGGATAATTAGGTATAGTAAATGCAGGGTTTAAAAAAACAAGTCCAACATCACAACTTCCCAAAAGTGAATTATACTCTACTTGAGGTAGATGTTCTATAAAAAGCGCATTTTCTGGCTTGTTTTTTTTGAACCAGCTATATATGCGATGACTTTCAGTACCAGAACCAATAATTACAAAAAATGCTTTAGTATTTGCTTTTGAAACTCTTATAATATCTAATAAAAAATCTACTCCTTGCGGTTTTCCAAGATTGCCTCCATAAGCAAAAATTATTTTGTCCTTAGGTAAGAAATCTACACAATTTAACTTGGATTTAAATTCATCAGAATATGGTAATAGGAATATACTATTGGGATTAACTTCTACCTTTGAATCTGATAAGCCTGGATTATTAGCTAATACATATTTTTTGTTATATTCAGACATGCATCCGATATGATCGGAAATTTCATAAAGACTTTTCTCTTTATTTCTAAAGTACTTATAGAGTAAGCTGTTTCGACTAAACATATTTAGGTCTACAGCATTTTGTGGGAAAATATCTTTCAACAATAAATATGTTTTAGCAGATGTCCTCGTTTTAATTTTACTAATTAATCTTGTAAGTGTAATGGGGGGAGTTGAATAAAGGATTAAATCAAATTTTTCATTATAAAAATACTTATCAATCGCTCCCATAAATAAGAACTCAATTATAAGAGTACTTATGAATTTTTCTAAAATATTTGTTTTCTGAATATTAGTAGTCCAAACCTTTAAAATTCGACTACCGTTCTCACGAATTAAACTCGTATTTTTTTTAAACTTCCTTTCTTGAGGACTTAAAGTAACAACTTCATGGCCCTCATCTCTAAATTTTCGAAGCAAATCGGAATAAATTGATCTTTCTTCAATACTGTTTATATTTGCCAATGTCAGAAAAAGCACTTTCATTATTTATTACTTTCTGCCCAAACAACTCTTTTGATATAGTCAACATAGCTTATAATAATTCTAACCACCTTGTCTGAAACATTTGGCATTGAATAATCCGCAACTTTTCTAAATGTTCTTTCATCTCCGGTCTTTTGTGATTCAAGCTGCATTAATCCTTGTAATATTCTCTCGGGATTTAGCCCTACCATCATTACAGAAGCCTCTTCCATCGCTTCTGGTCGCTCGTGTGCTTGTCTAATATTTAATGCTGGGAAATTCAAAATTGAAGATTCCTCAGAAATTGTTCCACTATCAGATAAAACTGTTTTAGAATGTAATTGCAAAGCATTATAATCATTAAAACCGAGTGGTTTTAACAACTGAATATTTTTATGTAAAATAATACCTTTTGTATCTATCATTTTTCTAGTTCGAGGGTGTGTGCTTACAATTATGGGTAAATCATATTTTTCTGCTACTATGTTCAGACTTGAAACTAAACCAGTAAAATTTGAGTCACTATTTATATTCTCTTCTCTATGTGCCGATACTACAAAATACTTTTTGACTTCTAATTGCAAACAATCTAAAATATTCGAGGATTTAATTGATTGTAGATAATGATTTAAAACCTCAAACATAGGCGAACCCGTTTTGATTATTCTATCAGCCGATAATCCTTCACGCAAAAGATACTCTCTTGCAATATCACTATATGTCAAATTTATATCTGAAATATGATCAACAATTTTACGATTGGTTTCTTCTGGAACACGCTGATCAAAACATCTATTACCCGCTTCCATGTGGAATATTGGTATATGTCTTTTTTTAGCAGGGATTGCACATAAACAACTATTAGTGTCTCCTAATACCAAGAATGCATCGGGCTTTATTTTTTCTAATAAGGGATCTATATTTATTAGAATTCTCCCAATAGTTTCAGTTGCCGTCTCTCCTGCGGCATTTAAAAAATAGTCAGGCTTGCGAATTTGCAAGTCGTCAAAAAATATTTGATTTAATTCGTAATCATAATTTTGACCTGTATGAACAATAATATGCTCAATTGCTTCAGAATTATCTAAGGCACTCATTACCCTTGCTAATCGAATAATTTCAGGTCTTGTGCCTACTACTGTCATTACTTTTAAGCGCTTATTCATTGTTTTATCTATTTATACTTTTTCAAAGTAAGTGTCGGAGTCATTTGCATCATAAAATTCATTGATCCAAAACATTGTAAATAATTCCTCTTGGCCTATATTTTTAATATTATGGGTATACCATATCGGCATATCTACATATGCTGGCTCATCTCCTGACAGATAATAATCATATACTTCATTAGTTCCAATTTTTCTTAATTGGATTAAAGCTTTTCCTTTAATTACTGAAAACCTTTCAATTTTTCTTGTATGAAAATGATTGCCTCTTGTTATTCCTTCTTTTGTAGTAGAAAAAGAAACCTGACCTCCTGTTTCTAATCTTATTATCTCAACGAAATTGCCCCTTTCATCAATGTTATGTTTATACTTAATTGGGAAATGAGTGTTTAAATTAAAATATGACCTAAAAGTGTTAAAAAGATTTAATTCAAACTGAGTATTAAAACTTGGAATTTGTCCATTTTTAAAATACGTATTTTGGAACTTAATTAAGATTTCTAGAATTTCAGAAACCTTATAAATGTCAGTATGTCCAATTGTACTTTTATCATTAGTTTTATTTTGAAATAAATATATAATCTTTTTTACAAGATCATTAATATAAATAAGGTTAAGTGATGCATCTGTTTCAATTATCGGGGTTTCATTATTGACTAACTGATGACAAAAGGTCGATATAACTGAATTATAAAATGGTACACCAAACGCTCCAAATACATTTGGTATTATTACTCCATGAAAAGTGGCATTAGACTGATTAGACCAATTTGCAAATAATTCCCTGGCCACTTTTTTTGAATTTCCAAATGTGTTATTTCTCTCTTCTTGAATAGATGAAGATAATATAACTTGCCCCCTAAAGCCTGTCCTTTTAAAGGATTCTACTAGTCTTTCAGCCAAGCCAACATTTGTACAATAAATAGCATTTTCTTCACTATGGCGATTAAGTCCCGCTAAATGAACTATAATATCACATTTTGAAACAAATGAATCGAGACCAATATTTTCATCAAACCAATCTCGTTTGAATTCAATTAATTCAAAATTATTAGCATCTAACTCTAATGTGCGGCATAAATGCCACCCTATAAAACCATTTGAACCTGTTACACCAACTTTAATCATAATTAATATGGATATTGAATAGCATCTATTTCTCCTAAAATATCTTTTCGAATAATTGGAAGCTTTAACAATAACTGTTTCATCCCTTCTACATCTAAAATTGTAGTATTATGAGAGTGGTACTCGTTAAGATTTGCAATATCAGGCATTCCTTCTGAAAAATATTGCTCATAGTTTAAATCCCTATTGTCTGCCGGAATTCTATAATACTCTCCAAGATCTTCAGCCTTTATCATATCTTCTCTGTTAACAAGTGTTTCATATAATTTCTCGCCATGTCTCGTGCCAATCACTTTAACTTCACTAAAAGATTTGTATAATTCAATTAAAGCCTGAGCTAAGGTGCCAACAGTAGCAGAAGGGGCTTTTTGGACAAATAAATCACCTTGATTAGCGTGCTCAAAAGCATAAAGTACTAAATCAACTGCGTCTTCTAATGTCATCATAAAGCGGGTCATATTGGGGTCCGTTAGGGTCAAAGCTTTATTTGCTTTAATTTGCTCTATAAACAAGGGTATTACCGAACCTCTTGAAGCCATAACATTACCATATCTAGTTCCACAAAATTTAGTTTTTTTAGAATCCAATATTCTAGATTTTGCTACCATAACTTTTTCCATTAGGGCCTTTGACATACCCATTGCATTAATTGGATATGCAGCTTTATCTGTACTAAGTACAACAACTTTTTTTACTTCATATTCTTGAGCAACAGTTAAAACATTATCAGTTCCAATTATATTTGTTTTTACTGCTTCAAGAGGGAAGAATTCACATGATGGTACCTGCTTTAAAGCTGCTGCATGAAAAATGTAATCAACTCCTTTAATTGCAGGTATTAAGCTATCGCGGTCTCGAACATCACCAATATAAAATTTTACTTCTTTATTGTTTACTCTTTTTCTAAGGTCATCTTGTTTTTTTTCATCACGACTAAAAATTCTAATCTCAGAGAATTGATTTGTATTTAGAAAACGGTTTAAAACTGCATTTCCAAAAGAACCGGTACCGCCTGTAATTAATAAAGATTTATTTCGTAACATAATAGTAATATTTACATTGTATTTTAAATAAAAGAAAATTAGAAAAGAATAAATATAAATTAATTAATTAAGTAAAACTTTTTTACCTTAAATGCGAAATTTTCCAATTCTATTTTCTTCCAATTTTCATCTAAATCATAATATTCAGCTAAAACTGAAATAACTTTTGGCGCTAAAATCAAAGCATGTCGAGCATCCTCGTAAAGAATTGAAGTTCTCCTCGCTAGTATATCTTCTAAAGTAAATGCATGTTCTTGAATAATATAAGTCAAAATTTCATCTTTTGACAAATCATACTGAGAAGAATAATGTTCTCTGGTAGATGCAATGTCAGTAATTCGATAATCATCGATATGATTACTAAATTTGTAATATTCTTTCGATGAACAATTTTTTAATTTAATAAATTTAGAAAATGAAGCTTTTAATCCTAAATTAAATTGATTATTCAAAGTGTTTACTACTTCTTCAGAAATTGATCTATACATGGTCCATTTACCTCCAAATACACTTAATATTCCACTTTCGTCTACATCAATAAAGTGTTCTCGAGAAATACTTTCAGAAGACTTCTTTACGAAATTATTTTGGTTATAAAGAGTGCGTACCCCTGAAAAAATTGACTTTATATCATTTAGTTCTGGAGTTTTCGCCAAATAGGGAGTAACATTTTCTAATAAAAAATTGATATCTTTTTTTGAAGGCATTATATCATAGTCAGGTTTCAATATAGTTTCATCAGTAGTGCCAATCAAAATACTATTTCTCCATGGAATAATATACATAACCCTTCCATCAGTAGTTTCAGGAATAATAATTGCACTAGAATCAATAGGGAAAAATAATTTATCCAGAACAATGTGAAAACCAGAACTAAAGGTAAGATTATCAGTTAAATAATTATTTTTGATTAGCTGTTTTCTAACTTCGCAAACATTAAAGCCTGTAACATTCAAAATAAATTTAGTATTAATGATACCATTGTTTCCAGTTAATAAATCATTAATTTTCAGTACTTTTATGTTATTATTTAAATTCTTGAATGATTCAAAAGAAGTATAAGTTACAAAAATCACACCAAAGGACTCAGCAGTATACATAAGAGACATCAAATACCTTGATTCGTCAAACTGCAGATCTGTATAATTTAAACAAAAAGAACTTTTTAAAAATTTTTTTATACCAGAATTTTTAAAATTATTAATTAGAAAAAAATCTTTTGAAAAGAATTTATAGAAGGAAATACCTAAAAAATAATAAAACGCCTTTGAAAAAGAGTTAACCGGAAGGTGAAAATTTATTGGCCTAATCAAACCTGTTGATAGATTAATAAGAATCCTTTTTTCTCTTAATGATTTGAATAAAAATTTAAACTGGAAAGATTTAAGATATCTGACTCCACCATGAAATAATTTTGTGCTTCGAGATGAAGTCCCGTTACCTATGTCACCCTTATCTAACACAACTACCTTAAGGCCTCGGGAAGCTGCTTCAATCGCCGATCCAAGACCGATGGCACCAGAACCAATTACTAATAAATCCCAATCGATTGACTGCACATAAGTTAGATGTGTATTTCTAATATTTAGAAAAGTTTTACTATTCATTTAATCAATTATAGATCTTCAAAAAGATTTTTTAAAATTTTATGACTCATATTATTGTTAACAAATTTTTCTATATTTTTTAAAATGCGCAGAGATTCATTTTTATTATTTTGAATTTGATTAATTTTAGTGTACACATTTTCTACTTGATTCCAATGTAAACCATTAAAATCATCAATTAAATATTCCTCAATACTTCCTACAAATGAAAAAATTGGTATAACTCCCAACTCCCATACCTCAAATAATACATTTGGAAGGCCTTCGGACTTAGAAGGAAGAAAACAATAATTTACATCATGAAGAAAATCCTTTAACTGAGTTTTTGTTTCAAAAGAATCAACTTTAATATTTATATAATTAAATTTTAAGCTAAGCAAATAACTTAATAAAATACCATCTCCTAAAAATATTATATCTAATCTAGACTGAGATTTTTCAAATAAATTTAAAAGTTTGATCACATCGTGAAGTCCTTTTTCTTCTGTAAATCTACCAACAAAAGCACATTTTGGGTAATCATTAAAACATTTGTGTTTTGTGATTACATTAAAAGAATCAGTAATTGTCCAATTTGGCAAAACCTTGACTGTATTATAAATGTTAAAACTTTTAAATATATTGAATCTATTACCTTGAACAACAAAATGATAAGATTTTTTAGTTAAACATTTGAAGATAAAACGATAAAAAAAACTTGTATTAAATTGTTCAAAAAAAATTCCTGCTCTTAGTAGGTAAATATTTTTTCCTTTTAAACCTGAAAAAATACCGAGAATAACTTTTTCAAAATAACTATAAACTCCGCTTATAAAAAAAATGTTTACGTCCTCATACACGCTATCTTTAGAATATTTCTTAAAAATAAGAATATTATCAATTCTTCTAGCAAAACGATCAAATATTGACTCTTGATTACTATTAACGCCGATGTGTACTTCTATTATATCGAAACCTTGTCGAAGTGAGTAATTAATTAAATATCTAGTGTCGGTTTTATTACCTCCAATAATTGATGAATTTTTACTAAAATTACTAAATATTCTTAATAACATAAAAGCATACAAAGATTTAATCCATTAATTGTTTGTAATAACAAACTGTTTTATAAATTTACTGTTTTTAGACGACAAAGTTGAAATATATTTCAAAGATAACAGGAAGAAAAATACATAATTGATAAAATAAATTGAAGTTGTAATAAATAAGCCGATTATAAAAAAAAATAAAATCCAAATAATTGTAGGTTTAAGAATAAAAAAAGAATTAGAAATAATGTATAAGATTACTAAAAAGAATAAAATAAAAAAAAATATACCGCCGCCTAAAAAAACTTCAAGATAGGAATTATCACTTAATGATATATCACTTGATTTATTAAAATCATCAACAATATCTTTTGATTGTCCAAATAAGAAGACTTCAGGATGTGTAATAATAGAATTTATGTAGAGGGAAATTTTCTCAGATCTACCTGCAGGTTCATAAAATCTTTTACTAATTTCAAGCTCTGGAGCTAAAAAAATTAAAGAAAAAAGAAAAATAAAAGCAATGTATGAAAAACGCACAAAAAGGTAATAAAATGTAAATATAAAAAAAACAATAACAGCATAACGAGATTGCATTATTAAAATTGAAATCCATGAGGTGCAAACAAAAAAATAAGAAATCCATTTAGTTATATTTTTTCGAATATTCTTATCAAATAATAAAATAAAATTTATCGCTAATATGTAACTAAAAATATTTGCCCCAAATAAACCATCTCTTGTATAACCAGTATCAGTAGTGAGAAATTTAAACCCAACAGATTCACCAAATTCATTTAACTCAATAGTTAAATTTGGTAAATATAATTTGTGAATAACTACAATTAAAGATGTGATGCCTAATATTAAAAAAAGAAAATTTATATAAAAAGGGTCTTTGAAGTTAATTTGCTTTAAATAAAGAAAAAATTGTATGTATAAAAATAGTGAAAATACCAACTTAAAATACCCAGATGTTAGGGGAGAATTTTCATATAAACATTTTAAAATACTAATCAATGAGAACAAAATAAATATTATAATCCAGATTTTATTTAATAATAATTTGTAAGTAACCATAGTCAAGCAAATTATCAAAAAAGTCAGAAAAGCATTATATCCAAATAATTTTGGTGAAGCAAAGAGCAAACTTAAAATGTTTCCATATAGTAAAATAATAATGGTTGCTGTAAAAAAAATACGTTTCACTTAAATAAAGATTTAAATAATTTAATTTTAATTGGGAAAGAGCCAAATTTTAATATAAAAAAAAACTTCTGATAATTATTTTTCTTAAATGTATCTCTACGTAACAAAAATAATTCAGACAAAATATTATAATATATATTTTTATTAACATGTAATTTTTTCAATAAAATTTTAATAATTAGTAAGCCTTTGTATCGATTATCTGAAGAAGAACTTATATTTCCAGCATTATGCACATTATATCTAATTGTTGGAAAAATACCGTAAGACTTTGTAATTGATTTATTTTGATAAAGATTAATATAAAGATACCAATCTTGGCAACTTTTAAGATCCATACGCATAAAGTGTATATTATTAATAAGGATTATACGCCTTATACTAAAAACACTAAATCCACCTAAATAATTAGAATAAAGCAGATTCTTGCGTCTCCAAAGTAATGATAAATGATGAATAATATTGCTTTTCAAACTGCCAAATATTTTATAACGTGCAAAATGACAATCAAAACCGTTAAGATGATGAAAAGAGTACAATTCCATAAAACGTCCGTCTAACCATGAGTCATCATCATCAAGAAATACAACAAATTCACCACTGGAATACTCTAAGCCTTTTCGCCTTGATGCATTAGCACCTATTTTGGACTTATTTTTTACATATTTAATATAATTTGAAAATTGGTCAAATTCATTAATTATAAACCCAGCATAAGCACCATCGTCAACAATTATAATTTCGGAATTGACTGATGGTTGAATATTTATCTTAGAAATTTCATTTAAAATACTTAGGATTGCTAGACGCAAAGTATTTGGTCGATTATATGTTGTTATAATTATAGTTAAAAAGATTCTTTCCATTTTACATATATAAATAAATGAAATAAAAAATTATTACTTAACTTACTAAGGTCGCCAATCACAAATACATCTTTAATTATCGCCTCTCTCTTATTAAGATACTCTTCTAATTTATCTCTGCAAGATTCAATTATATAATCGATTGGAGCTCCAAAACCTGTCTTTTTCATTTTGTATAGTGAACTGGGCAAATTTTCTATATAATCAAATTTCAATTTAACTTTTGTTTGATTTTGATAAATATAATCTTGTTCCCTAAAAGTATCACGGACATTTCTATATAATTGATAATCTAAAAATGGAACCCTGAACTCTACGCCATTTCTCATACTTGCAAGGTCTGTTATTTTTAATATATCATTTACTAAATAATTATTTAAATCAAAATCCATCATATCAATGGTACTTGGATAACTAGTAAAATTGTTGTTTTTTAAAGGGTTAAGTTTAGAAATATTTAATCCTAAGGATTTTATATCATTATAACAACCAGATGTATTTGTAAGTAAATGAAAAAAGGGATCTTGCAATTTTAAATTAACTATTTTTTTAGGGAAATAATTTGATAAATAATTTAAATAATAATAAATGGACTTTTGTTGATATTGTACATATCTTGTATATCCACCAAAAATTTCATCACCACCGGCACCAGAAAGAACAACTCTAAACCCGTTTTTTCTAGCAGCTTCTGAAACTAGATAAGTTCCAATATAACCACTATCTGCAATGGGTTCGGAAAGATTTTCATAGATTTTATTTAAAAGTTCAAAGTAATCAATATTACTAATTCTAGCATCAATTACCTCTAAATCTACATTAAAAAATTTACTTACAATTTTGGAATTATTTACATCTTCAGAATTAAATCCAAAATCAACCGTGTAAGCTTTCACATTTGTTAAATTCTTTGTAACATAGTTTAAAATTATTGAACTATCGAAACCCCCACTTAAGGATATTGCAATAGGAACGTCAGAAATTAATTGCGATCTTATTGATTGACTAAATAAATCTTTATAATCAAGTGAATTTTTGTAATTTAATTGAGGTGTCCAATTTACATTTTTAATAAGATAAGAATCATGATCTTTAAAGCTTATATTTAAGTAGGAACTCCTTTTTAATTGTACTATATTGCTGAAAAAGCTTTCGTCTAGTATGTTGTAAGAAAATAAAAAAAAAGAATAGACAGCTTCAAGATTCATTGGTAAATTTAAATCCTTGAAGGAATTTAATTCTGAGGAAAAGAAAATTTTATCTTCTGATATTAAATAATACATAGGTTTAACTCCAAAAAAATCTCGATAAAAAGTTAATTCATTTGAGTATTTATCAAAAATTACAATTGAAAAAATTCCATTAATTTTTGTAACAAAATCATGACTATATTTTAGAAATAACCATGGAATTAATTCGGTATCACAATTAGTAGAAAATATAATGTCGTCTTTAATTAGATCAGCACGTAATTCTTGATAATTGTATATTTCTCCATTAAATAAAATAATTAGATTATCATGTAGCCACGGTTGATTTCCACTTTCCCCAAGTCCTTGAATAGCTAGTCTAAAATGCGAGAAAAAGATATTATTGTTCCCAAATGCTTCATTGACATACTCAAATGCATCCGGACCGCGATGAGATATTCTTTTGCTCATCTGTAATTTTGTTTCTAAACTGTAGCAGTTGCTAATATTTTCAATTACACCAAAAAAACCACACATTATTTAAGAATATTAATTGTAAAATTATAAGATAATGAAATATCTGAAGATTCAAAAATTAAACGATAATATGTATCTCCATATATACCATAATCAATTGCTGAATTTATTTCATCACTATTAACTTGCCTAAGTCCGCCTAAATATTGATACTTTGCTGCTTTTGCTATAATTAAAATTATAAACATTCTTGCAGGTTTTGTTAAATTGATTTCATAATTTAATGAAAATCCATCAATTAGATTCAAAATTCTAAAATTACTACTAGATGATAAATTCGGTAAACTCTTAGATTTGAAACAAATACAATCATCTGAAGAATTCGAATACACATAATCAAGGAAAATGGTTTTACATCCTTCGATGAAATATACTGCATTATGATTATTAGCATTTGTTTGAAAATTAAATTCTTTTGAATAGTTTAAACGACCTAGATCAGAAACCAAATTTTGACCGTTTTTATTCAAAACGTAGTTCATTGATGGTGAATGACCATGACTAGATTTATATGGATATATTTCTTGTATAAAATATACAATTGATTTGTTCTGAAAATAAATCATGCCGTGACCTGAAACTTGATCAAAGAATGAATTCTCATTGCTAGATATTAAAATCGAATTTGATAATATTATTAATGAATTATATAAGTCAACTGAATTGACATCAGGTGTAAGATCACCAATATTTATCTGAAATTTAAGAACATTTAGAAAATTAGCTAAATGCTTTGAAATATTACTAATGAAAAAATCAGTATAATCTGTTTTAATTCGATAATAATTAAAAATATAAACGATTTGTAATTGCCATTTTAAAAAAAGTGATTGGTAGTTAGTAGACTTTTCATATTTCAACAATCCACTTTTAGAAAAATAATTAGATATGAAGAAAGAAAGATAATTACTGTGTTTTGTGAAGGTTTTTTTATCATTAATTGCTATAGATGAAACTAATACTGCTATTATATTCCTAAGAAAATGGTTATTTGTTTGGCCAAATGCATGAAACTCTAGTCTTGCATTTATTCTTAAATAACATTTGGCTAACAGCTTATTATCTATTGGAATAGAATTTAATGAATGTATAAATAAATAATTTACTAAAAGTTCGCTTAAAGAATAGGTATCAAGACGTTTAAAAGATTGTAAGTTATGGTTTATATCTTTTTCAGCAGAATAAGAAATCAAAAGTTTTGTAGGATGAAATTCAAATAAGTAATTTAATCTATACTTTTTAAATTTTAACTCTCTAGAATCATAAAACTCAAAAGATTTTTTATTTAAATTAATATCTGAAAAATCATACACTATTTCTTTATAATTACTTGAATTGTCATAAACTACATTAATTCGATAATTATTTTTTAATTTAAAATTCAATAAAAACTTCATAATATAAAAATAAATTCTATATCTTCTAAGATTACCGTATAAAAAAAAAAATAGTTTTTTAAGAAAGTGCATTATTAAAAATAGATTCATACTCAGAAAGAAATTTTTCTGAACTAAACTTTTCTTCAAAAATAATTCGAGCATTTTTACCATGTTCGTAAATTAAATTAGGGTTGTTGATATAGTTCGAGATTATTTTCTCAAGATCGTTAAATTCTTCGTAAGTAAAACCATTAAAATTATTAATAACTAATTCAGGATAGGCATTACCAGAATAACATATCACAGGCAAACCAAAAGACATAGCCTCAATCACAACCATACCAAAACTTTCATTTTGTCGACTTGGTGCAAGAAGTATATCAAAATTTGAGTAAATCAACTGTCGGTCTTCAGTAAAACATTTAAATTCATAAGAATTTAAATGTTTAAAATTTGATATCTCAAAGCCACATTCCGTTATAAATTCTTCAATTAAATAACCAAAATGGATGATTTTTAAACGGTTATCTAATCCTAGCTTACTATTTGCTAATAAAATAACATCTTTTGGATTTTTAAATTTGCTTAAGGTACCTACAAATCCAATACGCAAAGTAATACTATGTTTATAAGAAAAATTATTAACGAAATTAAAACCAAAATCTTTAGATGCATTATGAATTACATAGCCTTTTTTGCATCCATATGATCTAAATTTAATATTTAAAAATTCGGATGGATATATAAATGTAGATATAAGGTGACTATAAAGCCTAAAAAGTAATTGGTTATATTTGAAAGAAAAGGAATTGACAAATAAAGGAGAATTGTGAATATTATAGATTATTTTACAATTTGAAAGCCAAGCAGAAATAATAAATATTCGACTAATCCATCCAGCTGGCCATCCTCCATTGTGAATATTAATAATTTTGTATTTATTTTTTACTATAAATTTTTGCAAATATATAATAATAAATATTTTATCAAAAAAATATAATAGAGTTGTAATTAAATAAATTGCTAATTTGAATAATAGAGATTTAGATCTTATTGTTAAAGTTTTGGCTCTTATGTATTCAGCTACTGACAAACGAGGCAATCTAATTAAATTAGAATCACAGGTCCAGTGTTCAAAATTCACACACAAATCTACTTTCAGTGGAGAATTTTCTTTCTTAAACAAAAGAAAAAGATTTTCAACAACGGTAAACATTCCTGTCGTTGCTTTGAAATATTCTTCTGTAAATATTAGAACTTTTTTTTCTGACATAAAATATGTTTCAATGTATGATCAGTCTTTAATTCAATGTATTGTTTAAATCCAGAATCGAATATTTGATAATCAAAATGATTAGTGTCAAGAAGATATTTATATCTTCTTACTGGAATATAATAATCACCAAGTATTGGATCATACTTTATTCCACAATGAGAAATTTGCTTAAACAATTTATATCTAGGTTTAAATAAGTGTAAGAAAAAATCATGAATATAATTCTTTAACAAATACCATGAATATTTAAGATGGCCAACTGGATTTTCATTTAAAATTAAAAAAATACCATCATTATTCAAAAGCCCTTTTATGTCTATCAATAAAGTATCTAGCTCATAAATATGATGAATTGCAGATGTCATAATTATCACATCATAACTAGTTTTCAGTTCATTGATATTATTAAAATTACCATGAATAAAATTGATATTATCATAACTAACGTTAAGAAGTTTAAACATATCTCTGCTATGCTTATCAAATACTTTATCCCCATCATACAAATCAATTGATGAAATTTTATGATCGTATTTTTGTTTAAACAATGCGCTAGTCCAAGCCATGCCACAACCTAAATCAAGAATTTTTAAAGAAGACCCTAACGAAGGTCCAATCTTATTAAAAATAGAATTTACCGCAACTAAATTATTTGTGTTTTTTTTAAGAAAATTTAGATAATTCGACGCTGAATTCCATATGTCACGAT
>B570J29032_109959043_pt1 | contig 17553 bp, 22 predicted proteins | sample LakMenEpi16Nov12_FD_29032 | JGI IMG/M metagenome (IMG submission 29032) | reverse complement strand
AACATATACAACAGCATTACAAACATCACCTGCTAAAAATGGCGGTGGTGGTGGTAGTGGTCTTGTTGTAATTTGGTATGATACTGCTGAGTATCAACTAACACAAAGCGGTGGTCCAGGAACCACAGAAGGCGGATCATTTTCAGTAACTCTCTCTACTAGAAATGTACCAAATGGTACAGTATTTCCTTATACTATTACAGGAACGGTTTCTGCTTCAGATTTTTCACCTGCGACATTAACCGGATCATTTACGATCTCAAGTGTTGATGGCGGTAAAACAGGATCTTCAACAGTTACCCTTACGATGGTATCTGAATCAATAACAGAAGGTAATGAAACTTTAACACTAACATTAAACACAGTTGATGCTAGTTTAACTTTTGATGTAGGTGATTTTTCTAAAACTCCTTTTACTCGATCTACAGATAGTGCTGGATATCTAGTTGCCGGCAGATCGTACACGATCGCCACTGTAGGAACCACAGTGTGGACAGCATTAGGAGCAGCTTCAAACACAATAGGAGTAACGTTTACAGCCACAGCATCTGGAATTGTCGATGCTACCAATCTTGTAGTATCAAGATCTTATACTATTCTTACCGCAGGTGATACCATTTGGACAGTATTTGGTGCAGCTAATAATAATGTTGGAACAACATTCATAGCCACAGGTCCTGGAACCGGAACAGGAACAGCAATACAAGGAAATGGCACCGCTCTTGGTATATGGATACAAAAAACAATTCAAGTATCAGATTACAATAACATTAGAAACAAGGTAGCATCGGTATTAGGTACAGGATCTGTTGATTATGGATATGGTCAAAATGTTCAAAGTTCAGCAGTTTCTGTAGAGTCTAGAGTGACAGTAAACGATTATGCCAATCTTAGATATGATCTAATTAATGCTTGGACTCATCAATTTGGATCAGCACCTGCATTATTTTCAGCATCAGCCTCAGATACTGTAAGAGCAAATAGTTTAGACGCTCCGTATACACAATACGATTCATATGCAGATGTTTTAGTTGCTAATAGATTTAGAGTTCATTCGAGTCAGGCAATAACCGTAGTTAAATCAAATAAATCTACAATCTGGCCAAATGCTACTTATGGAACAACGTGGGCTAGTTTAGTATCATCTGAGATTTCAGTAACATTCACGACAGCAGGCAAAGCTAGAGGATTTTTTAACTCAGGTGGGGAAATACGATTTACCAGTTCTAGAACAGGTGGAACAACTGTTGGTAGTATTGCTTCACAAAATAATGCTTGGTCAACACTGCTATCTAGTATAAGTACCGTTGGATTTGGAGGACAAAAACCAGATTCTGGATTAGAACCTAACGATGGCTTAAATTATTATAGATTGTCTGACACATATCAGACATGGATAAACATATCAGCAACTACTCCGTATGCTGCTAATTCCTATAAAATATCAGCTAAGACTGTGGGTGTGGCTGATAATAGTAGTGGTACAGCTACTTCACTGCGATTCTTAGTAGAATGGGTTGATAACCATCCAGGCGGACTTAATCCAGACGGAGTTGATGGAACCTTAAACTTAGCGGTTTCTTCTTTAGAATCATCGGGAGTTTTACAACCTTCAGGTGCAGGAACGTTTGTAGTTGAATCTCCAACAATCACAGCCACAGATATAATACCTTAATTTTCTCAGGTTCATCTAAGTACTATAAATAAACTGCTATGTTTATTTTAGGAGTACATCATGGATGAGCAGTTCAAAAAAGCTCTAGAATTTTCCAATTATCGTCATACTTTTTCTATACAGAGAAGAACTCTAAAAGAAAAAATTGAATCCAAATTAGTCTATGGGTTTAACGGGGGTATTTTTAAAATTGATAGAGATCTTATATCTTTCGTCCAAATTTTAATAGATCAGGGCCGCATTAACGGTATTCCATTAATCGATATGAATGAAAATCCTGTAATGATTGATGATCTTACAGAATTTCGAGATGAGATTGTAGATAGATATTTTACCACTACTTTAGAATATTATGAACAATATGAAGCTCTTAAAAAGAATAGAAGCGTAGAAAAATTATTAGATCTATGAAAAAAGGTGCATTAATATTTGCTCATAATAGTAGAGATATTGATTATGCCCTAATGGCAATTATATCTGGCGGATTAGTTAAAAAGAATTTAAAAGTTCCTGTTAGTTTGGCCACAGATATATCTACAATTGAATGGATGAAAACCTCAGGAACCTACGAAAAAGCAGTTGATATATTTGATCAAATCATTGAAGTAGAAAAACCAATTACCGGAAATCAAAGAAAACTACACGACGGTCCGCAGAGCAAAATGGTTCCTTTTGTAAATGCTAATAGGGCCAACGCCTGTGAAATTACCCCGTATGATCGAACATTATTATTAGACAGCGATTTTTTAATATTTTCAGATAGATTGAATCAATATTGGGATATTGATCAAGATGTTATGATATCAGATTCTATTAAAGATATCTATTCACAAAATAGAATTGGATATCTTGACAAATATGTTTCAGATACCGGAATCCATCTGATGTGGGCTACTACAGTTATGTTTACTAAAAATGAAACAACGAAAACATTTTTTGATCTTGTAAATTATGTTAGAGACAATTATCAATACTTTGGTGATCTATTTAGATTTAGCACAAAACAATATAGAAATGATATTTCGTTTAGTGTGGCCAAACATATCATGGACGGATTTGAAACTGATTTAAGATTCTCTCTTCCACCCATCTTAACGACTATGGACAAAGATTCTTTATATCAAGTTAGTGATAAAGGTAAGTTAATATTTTTAGTTAGTCCTATGGCAGATACTAATTTTTGTGCAACGGCTGTTGATGGATTAGATGTACATGTAATGAACAAACATAGTATGATAAGAAATGCTGACGCATTGATGAGGCTTATATGAATTTTGGATATTTGATATTTGTAGCCAAAGATGATAATGTTGATTATGCTCAATTAGCCTATGCTCTTGCATTAAGTATTAAAAATACACAGAAAGAAGGGTATGACAAAGTGGCATTGGTTATAGACGATCCATCACAAATTGAAGGATACGTATCTAGTTGGGTATTTGATCATGTAATAAAATGGGACCAAGAAACATTTTGGAATGGTCGATCATGGATGGACAAGTTAACTCCTTTTGATCATACAGTATGTTTAGATTCCGATATGCTGTTTACTAGAGATTACAGTCATTGGATTGACTATTTTATAGAAAACTCAGAATTATATGTGGCCAACAAATCTTACACATATCGAGGAGAGATAGTCACTAGCGATGAATATAGAAAAACATTTACAGAAAACAAATTGCCTAATTTGTATTCATTCTGGACATTTTTTAAGAAAGGGAGTGAGCTGGCTGACGAATTTTTTACACTAGGTCGATATATTATTAAGAATCCTATAGAATTTTCAAATATGTTTTTGTCTGACTATAGACCTAAAATAGTTGGAACAGACGAAGCGTTTGCGTTATCGGCAAAAATATTAGGAATAGAAAATGATATTGCATACCCCTTAGAATTTCCAAGAGTAGTTCATATGAAACCTATGGTACAAAATTGGCCGTGGGCTAGTAACAAGTGGTCGGACAATGTTGGTTTTTATTTTAATCGTAACGCAAAATTGAAAATAGGAAATTATCAACAACACGATATTGTGCATTATGTTGAAAAAGATAAAATTAATACTGAAATTATCAACATTCTAGAGGAAATAGCATGGAAGAAATAATGGATGTTGAAAAATGGTTAGCTGAGTATAAACCACCAGAAGTTGAATATGCTGCGGCATTTGATCCTCAAACAGGAAGTGTAACTAAAGTTGGACCAGCTAGGGCATTGACTAATGAACTGCATAGAGCTTCGATGGATCAAGAAGTTGCTGAAAAAATACTTCAAGGAAAAATACCATTACATCATTGTTATGTAGATCTTGATTCGCATACAGTTGAAATAGCAGAAGTTAGATCCATATTCAAAATATCCGATATCTTACATCGAATTATTGGAGTAGAATATTCAACTTCTAATAAACACGATATCTACATAGTATATGATCGATCTGAAAAAACATTAACGGTTAATCTCATAGATGATTTTAATCAATTCATGGAAGTAACTGACGGTACCACTCCTAATAAGAAAAAACGTATACATTGGAATGGAGATACCGCGATGGATCTTTATATTACAGATTACAATGATCCTAATATATTACATAATATTCTCAAATTACATGTATCTGATCTTGTAGATGTTCCAAAAATATTTTATGATATTGCTTTACCAGAAAAATTTAGCATCTATACCAAACGAATTTTTAAACATTACGCTGTGGAAATCAAATGAAAATAGTTGAATTTGATATTGTATTCATTAGTTACGATGAACCTAACGCAGATCTGCACTATGCTGATCTCTTAAACAAAGCACCGTGGGCTAAACGTGTACACGGAGTTAAAGGCAGTGATGCAGCACACAAGGCAGCCGCAGCATTATCTGATACTGAATGGTTTATCACGGTTGATGCAGATAATATAGTACATCCAAGTTTCTTTGACTTAGACTTAGATATGAGCGATCCAAAAATACAAGTCTATGGGTGGTGTGGAAGAAATAAAATTAATGGACTACGCTACGGTAACGGTGGATTAAAAATCTGGAAAAAAGATTTTGTGGTTAATATGAGAACACACGAAGCCAGTGAAAGCGATCGTGCCCAGGTTGACTTCTGTTGGGAAGATGGGTATCGAAATTTTCCTACAGTGTATAGTGATAGTGTTATTAATGGAAGTCCTTTCCAATCATGGCGTGCAGGCTTCCGTGAAGGTGTTAAGATGACCTTGCTTGATGGAGTTAAAATTCCTGCTATGGAGATTAAAGAACGTATATGGTGGCATAATATTCATAGACTGCGTATGTGGTCAACAGTTGGCGCACACGAAGAACATGGATTGTATGCTATACTTGGTGCACGCATGGGAACATGGATGACTAATTGTACAGATTGGAATTATATAGATGTGCGTGATTTTGAGATATTAAAAAATATCTATGAAAATAATATTAATCACTCAACTATAGAACAAGATACATACGATCTTGGAACAAAAATTAAACATCAATTAGGTCTAGACTGGCCTTGGCTCGATGCACAACAGAGCAAATTTACTTTAGATTTATATGATGAGACTGTTGAATTAGTTAGGACATATTACAAACGATGAGATACGATATTATATTCATCAGTTACAATGAACCTAACGCGGATAAAAACTTTGCTAATCTAAAGGCTCGATTCCCTTACGCTCAACGTGTTGATAGTGTTAAAGGAATACATCAAGCACACATAGCAGGTGCCCGTAAAGCGTTTACAAAAATGTTCTGGGTCGTTGATGCTGATGCGGTTGTTTTAGACACGTTTAATTTTGATCATGTTGTTAGCGAATATGATATAGAAAATGTCCATGTATGGCGTAGTAGTAATCCCATTAATGATTTAGAATATGGGTACGGCGGAGTAAAATTGCTACCAAGAAAATTAACGTTAAACATGGATATCACTAAACCCGATATGACAACCAGTATTAGTCCACTGTTCAAGGCCATGCCAGAGGTCAGTAATATCACAGCATTTAATGTAGATGCTTTTAATACATGGAAAAGTGCTTTTAGAGAATGCGTGAAATTATCTAGTAAGACTATTGATCGACAGGATGATACTGACACAAACTATAGATTAAATGTTTGGTGTACCAGAGGTATTGATCGACCGTTTGGCAGAGAAGCCATTGAAGGTGCCGTACAAGGTAAACAATACGGATTAGAAAATAAAGACAACAACGAAGCACTAAAAATGATTAACGATTTTAATTGGCTGAGAGAAAGATTTGGACGATAAAGCCCGCATACAAAAATTCATTCCAATAATGAATGAGATTAGCCCAACATTCTGTTTGGCGAAGTGGCACCACACGACTATCTATTTAGGTACAGGTGAAACGCACAGTTGTTATCATCCTGCTCCACATAAGATTCCGTTACATGAACTTGCACACAACGTAGATGCTCTTCACAATACTAGACAAAAAATATCAGAGCGTGCTGAAATGCTGGCAGGTGGTAAACCAAGTGGATGTAACTATTGTTGGAATATTGAAGCATTAGGTGAAGATTACATCAGCGATCGTAAAGAACGTAATGCTAGTATCTATACCGAAGAAAGACTTGCTGAAATAAAACATAATCCTCTAAAGCATATAAACCCTCAGTACATTGAAGTTAGCTTTGGTAATGAATGTAATTTTAAATGCGGATACTGTCATCCTAAACATAGTTCAGCATACTACAAAGAGATCAAAGATCATGGCCCTTATACTATGGTTAAAAATCATCGTAATGATATTGATTGGTTTACCATATACGAAGAAGAAAGTAATCCCTATGTTGAGGCATGGTGGAAGTGGTGGCCTGAAGTTAGCAAAACTTTAACGATCCTGCGCATCACTGGTGGCGAGCCTCTATTACAGCAAAGCACCTGGCGACTATTTGACGAATTAGAAAAAAATCCACAACCACAACTTGAATTGAATATCAATAGTAACTTTGGTGTGAAACCTGTGATGATAGATCGTCTTGTAGAAAAGGTAAACACTTTATTAGCAAAAGGCTGTATCAAAGACTTTAAAATTTTTACTAGTATTGATACTTGGGGAGAGCCTGCTGAATATAGTCGTACTGGATTAAATTTAGAAGTATGGGAACGTAATTTAGACACTTATCTAACCAAGACACAATTACCTATTACATTTATGATAACATTTAATATTTTAACAGTAACTAATTTTCAGTCACTGTTAGAAAAGATATTAGAATGGCGAGTAAAATATAATGGATTTGAACAGAATAAATGGCAACGTATTAGATTTGATACTCCGTTCTTAAAAGAACCGTTACAATATGACATGAATTTATTACCTAAAGAAGAGTTTATGCCGTATATGTATAACCATCTAGAATACATCAAGACTAATCTCGATGATAAAGATCGCAGTAAATTTTCAGAACTTGAATATGAAAAATTTCTACGTGTAGTCAAGTATATGGAAACTTCAAAATATTCCGATGATAAATTGCTGGAAGGTTGGCGAGATTTCTACAATTGGTTTACGGAATATGATCGCAGACGCGGTACTGATTTTGCAAAAACCTTTCCAGAGTTGTCAGCATTTTATTTTAGGTGCATGAACGTATGAAAATTTTTATCACAGGAATAGCCGGATTCTTAGGCAGTCATTTAGCAGATAGAATGATCGAGCTTGGACATGAGGTTATAGGCAATGATACACTGATTGGTGGATATTTAGATAATGTAAATCCCAAAGCAGAATTACATATTATTGATTGTTGCGATTATGATACTTTACGTGAAAAAATGCAAGGAACGGATATTGTTATACATACCGCTGCGACTGCACACGAAGGTCTTAGCGTGTTTAGTCCTAACTTTATTACCAAGAACATATATCAGGCATCTGTAAGCACTATAAGTGCTGCTATCGCATGTAATGTAAAACGATTTGTATATTGTTCTAGCATGGCTCGATATGGGGCACAAGGCACACCATTCCGAGAAACACAAATTCCAAAACCAGTTGATCCATACGGTATAGCTAAAGTAGCAGGTGAAGAAACACTCAAAGTTCTGTGTGAAACTCATGGTATGGAGTGGAACATAGCAGTACCACACAATATTGTAGGTCCACGACAACGGTATGATGATCCATTCCGTAATGTCATGAGCATTATGATTAATCGTAACCTACAAGGTAAACCGGCTATTGTCTACGGAGATGGAGAACAGACTCGGTGTTTTAGTTATGTAGATGACTGTGTTTTCTGTTTAGAAAAATTAGCATTAGATCCTTCTATTGTCAGCGAAACAATAAACATTGGACCAGATGAAGGTACTATCACAATCAACGAATTAGTTGCTATGGTAGCAAAAGAATGTAAATTTACTGAACCACCGATATATTTTCCAGAAAGACCTAGGGAAGTAAAAGATGCAATGTGTTCGGCAGATAAAGCTAGAAATATTTTAGGATACGAAACTAAAACAAATGTTGGACAGGCTGTAAAAGAAACAGCTAATTGGATTAAATCTAGAGGAGCAAAACCTTTTGATTATAGATTCCCGTTAGAAATTGTAAATGAAAAAACGCCACGTACTTGGCGAGATAGGCTAATGTGATTAATTTTGTATTTGAAAATTTAGAGAAGTTAGAAAATTTTACAAATTGTCCTGATGTTAATCGGTCAGGCATAAAAAGATTTGCTACATCTCCAATAACACAACTAATGGTATATGGTCCTAGAGGACAAGAAAATAAGGCTACATCAGCTCAGGACATAATACCACAACATTATATGATTTGTTCGGGAGTAAATCATCATCCTGACAATTGGGCTGGAACTCATCTGGCTTTTCGCAATGAGGTGCAGAATGGATTTTCTTACCTAAGTCAGCAATATTTGAAAGACCTTAGAGAACATCGTGCGATGTTATTATTGGATCAAAGTCTCGAAGGATATCAAACAACCTGGTTGTGGGAATATTTTCACACAGAATGTAAGACCTATGGTATAAATCCTAAAGCCATAATATATGTTACTGGAAATCTTCTTTGTAAAGACCAGTATAAAGAATGGGCTGATTCTCATAATATTGTTGATAGAATGAATGTTTTGCCTTACGCTCACTTTGAGGAAGATGTACATTTTATATCAAAAGAAATGAAATTAGATCTTACTGTAGAAAAACATCTGCAATATAAAAAAGAAAATGCGGATAAGATCAAAACATATAATTGTTTACAGAAAAGACTTAGGGCTCATCGTATTTGGTTTTATGTTCATCTCTACAAAGAAAATCTACTGGAACACGGCCTAGTAAGTATGAATCCGTATAGTTTTACATTAGCTTACTTTGAAGGTCGTAATCCTGATCAAAATCTTTGTGATGAGGCAAATAAATTATTACCTCTATTAGTACATGGCAAACATAATACAGATCTTGATGACAACTATTATATTAGAAGAATACTAGATACTGTATGCTTAGATAGTTGGGTTTCGGTAGTATCTGAAGCGAGCTTTGGTGATCAAGACCATACTTTATTTTTAAGTGAGAAAGTTTTTAAACCAATAGCCTGCCTACATCCGTTTATTGTAGTTGGTAATAAAGGAAGTTTGAAAAAATTGCGTGATATGGGATATAGAACTTTTGAGGGATTTATAGATGAATCTTATGACGAGTTATCAACCTTTGAAAGATTTGACGCGATAACAGATGCGATCAAACAGATACATTCAATACAAAATAAAGCTGCTTGGTATGAATCAATGAAAGATATTTTGATACATAACTATAATACATTCCAAAAAAATTCTAGCAGAGAAAATTCTGCATGTGTTGAATTAAAAAATCATTACAACGAATATTTTAATCTATGATAAGAATGCCAAAATATAGAAATCCTGATATACCTAAGGGTTCTAAAGTCATAATCGGACTTGGTGATAGTTTCACCGAGGGCGTTGGTAGTTGGTCAAAATCTACATATAACAAATACGATGGATTTATCGATCCATTAAACGTTCCTAAAGAAATATATGATGAAATGTACTATAATAGTTGGCCGTGTCAATTAAGCCGTAATCATTTGCCGGATTATATCCCTATTAATCTTGGCATCACCGGCAAGGGAAATAGAGCTGCTGTTAAGGAATTATATTTGAATCCTGCTCTTAAATTAGAGAATGCTTCGGGCGGTATAATGGTATTAATGTTGAGTGGTATAGAACGTTTTGATTTTATTAATAAAGAATATTTAGATCATCATTTCTATACCATGTGGCCTAATCCTCAGGATGAAAAAAGCACAAACACACAGTTATGGGAAGCATACGCCAAAGATCTTTGGAGTGAGAAGTTTATATTAATTGAGACATTAATGAATATCCGAGAAGGAGAGATATTTGCTAAAGCTCACGGGTTTGATTTTATAGTATCATGTGCATTTGATCAAAGGGTTCATAAAGAATATTTCTATGAACATCTTGGAAAAGAACATTCTGAATTAATAGAATCGTTGCCTTGGGACAAATTTTTATATCCTAAAGAATGTAAAAGTTTTATGGAAATGTTATTAAATTATGATGGACATCCTGAATTAGCCAACGGAAATTTTTATGAATATTACAGTAAATTAAAATATCCTACAGAGTATATTACAAATTGTATGCACCCTACACAAACAGGATATGCGGTAATGGCTGAAGAAATTTACGAATTCTGCAAACTTAAAGGATATATTCATGACTAATAGCCTTGAAAATTTAGTCAATGTTATACCGGATCCTACATATTTTAATCCACCTAATTTTCTCCCAGTAGTTATGTTAAATCATGCAAATTCAGAAACTAACGAATTAGATGCAAGATTTTCTGGAACAGATTCTCCTAGTTTGTTTGAACAAAATTTAAAAACACAACCAGAAGATTGGCATTATCGTACTAAACATATAGAATATAAAATCAATTCTAGTGGATATCGAACTGAGGAATGGAAAGATATTGATTGGAAAGAAGCAGTGGTTATCCTTGGATGCTCTAATGTGTTAGGAATTGGATTAGCCGAAGATGAGACTATATCACATCAATTAAGTTTGTTGATGGATCGCCCTGTGGTAAATTTAGGAGGTCCTGGGGTATCTTTTGATTTTAGTTTTTACAATTCAATAATCTTATCAGAATATTATCCAACACCATATGCTGTAGTAGATTTATGGACCGGTACTGATAGATGCACGTACTTTGATAAAATAGATATAAAACATTGTGGAATTTGGGAACAGCACCCTTATTTTAAAGAATACATAAGAAATGATACGCATTCAATACTAAGAGCTAAATTCGTTGGCATGGCTAACAAAAACTTATGGAAACCTAGATGCAGATATTATTCTGCAAGTTTCTTTGATAGGTCTGCTTATTATACTGATTCAGATTGGATAGAAATTGATAATCAAGCTCGAGATTTAATCCACCCAGGAAGAAACAATTCTAAAGATATGGCAAGACTTATTGCCAAAAATATCAATTAAAGTATTTCTTTTGTAGAGTCTAAGATATCTTTTTTAAGTTTATCGATATCTACCTTAAAATCTAACTTCTTAATTTCGTCTTTATATTCGCTCATAGTGTCGAGTAACTTAGTTGCTACAGCATCAGGATCGGAGTGAGTTAATTGTTCCTTGATGTCGATTTGCCATACCCTGCCGTTAGCAAATTCTAGATGAACAAACTCTAGATATGCTATCGGCATAGTATTCATATACAAATCTTCAAAGACTTCTGGCCATTCTTTAACAAGATGTCTTGGTGGTTTAAACAGTGGATTAGGCACTAGCGTCCTCTGAAACTTTAGCTACTTTCTTTTTAGGAGGATCTAAATCATCCGCTTCTTTGCGTAATCTTGCTGCTTCTTTATACATGGCATCTGCTTGGCTACGATATGATTTAGCAATATCTTCGTCGCTTAATGGTGCATTGTTAGATGCTTGTAGTTTAGTCGATGTTTCTTTTTCAGTAACTTCTGTTGTTTTAAGTTTTTCTGTTGAAGCACCCTTAACAAAAGTACAAAGTTCGTCAACTGTGCAATTTTTTTGTTCAGAAATTAGAATATTCAACTGATCCAAAGAAACTTCATTGTTGTTTGTAGGAGTCATTATTACATTACTAGTAGAAACTTTCTGTAACCGATTATCTGACTGCATTGCTTGTAACATTGGTCTTCCGTCTGGAAATAATCTTACAAACATTAATTCCCCAAACTCGAATGATTGTTGAGCTTGATCGGTTTCAACTAATTCCATAATTGAATTATGGTATGCATCTGGTAATGTTGCTGTTGGTAATACCAATGCTTTGTCTGATTCGCCTGGTAGAGTTCTAAAAACCACAAGGACTCTTACTCCTGTGTTTTTAATCTTACCTACGTGTTTGAATGAACCCATTTTAGGCCTCCTTTTTAGCTACAGATTCTAAGAAGTTGTTTAACTTGTTGTAAGTTTTACCAACTGCCTCTAGTTCGTTAGCTTTAAACGCTCCTCTCTGTGATGCTACATCGATAATGCTTTTTAGAGCAACAAGGTCGCTGATATTTAAATCAGGTGCCGATGCTGCTGCTTCAGGAGCAGGTTCTGCTGCTGTTTGTTGTTCTTGAGTTTGTACTTCTTCTGTCATTTATATCTCCTTAGGTATGGCACTAATAAAATTAATTATAGTAAAATATTTATATACTACTATTATTCAGCGTCTGATTCTTGGCTAAATTTACGGGCCAATGCTTTGTTATAGCCCATCTTCTTAATATCGCCGGAAAACATGTAGAGTTGGAAGGCTGCTTTTTCTTTTAAAACAGTTATTGATTTTTTAGTGATATAATATGGACCATCTATGTTATTTTCTAACCATAGGAGAATCTGAGCTGTGATGGCAAAGTCTTTGGGGAACTCTACTTTGTAGGTCTTAATTTGAGCTTCTTTTCCTATGAAGTCCATAGCAGGTTCGGTCAGTCTTAACCCGCTGCTGATATTGTCGCGAACGTTCCACCACCAAGTACTGCGATATTGCTTCAGGGTATTTGTGTCTACGGATTGATTTGCTGCTTTGAGGAATACCGTAGTATAGGTATCCTTAAGATCCATTATTCTAACCTTTCGCCTTGTGTGAGCTTATATACTGCGAAATCTTCTGTTTTAAATAACTTATTAAGTTTTTTAGCAAGATTATATGCGTGACCTGGATTGCTAAATGATACTTTTTTATATTTAGGTCCTGGATAACTGGCCACTAAGCTGCCACTTTTAAGATTAAATGGTTGGTCTTTATAGAATACTGCCCAGATAGCTTCGCTATCTAGTATCTGCTCTACTTTAAAATTTTCCTTGTTAGCATACTCTAACAATATTTTAGGTTTTGGTCTACTCATTATACGTGTTTCCTAATTAACCACGTATATATTTATGCCTAAGTGAAGCTGCCGCCGTCGAACTTAACGTCAATTTGCGTAGTGGATTCTCGTATTTCAGCTAACATTTGATGTATTTCTTGCACTGTGCGACCTAGTTTGCTGGTCATAATAGCTAATTCGGATGTTAGTTCTCTAACTTCTTGTATTGAAATGGTAATATTCTTTTGTTGAGCTTTTTCAGCAGCTGAAACTCTCTGAATTAATCTTTCAACTGACGGTAAATTAGTAGGTAGATTATTTGCTGACATTGGATAGCACCTGTTTCATTTCTAAATCTGTTCTGAATGGGCCTTTGTATTCATATCTTTGTAGAGTGATCAGCTTAGGACAGAATGATTTAACCCAGCCTTTCTCAAAACGTATCACATAGTAACCTGCGCAGTAAAGACTTTTTGAATCACCGCTTTTGGTAAACAAGGGTAATTTACGCTGTATGTCAAACATAGCATTATGTGGTTCTACACTAGTAGCATACCCATGAACTTCGTTGGGCAGTGCATCGTATGCTTCTTTAACGATCTTAGCAACAAAGAAATCTTTACCAAATTGTCTTGTTAAACTTTCTTTATTAGGGTAAACTTTAACACCGTCTTCGTTACTCATAATAAAATGATTGTCTTCATTTTTACGAAGGGTGGCAATTTTTTCTCCGTCTTGTTCAACGATCCAAAATTTGTTTTCTATAATTGGTTTAGCATGTAATTCTGTCATTGTATATACCTCGCATTAAGTGGCTCCGCGTAACTCTGTGCTTGATCTGCAATTTTCTTTAGATCATATAAGTGGCAGAACTTCATCAATCTAATTCCAACTTGACTAATATTTTTATTAGCAAGTGTTCCTGCATTAATAGTTTCTTTAATAATCTCTTTAATATCAGTTGGCTGATGATTAAGATCAATTAATCTACGATTACGTTCGTAATCATCTAGAACACGATGTTCTTTTCCTTCGTGATCAACCCAACGTTGTAACATTAAGTTATTCCAACTAAAGCCTTTATTATTTCGATCTTCAAACGCTTCTGTAAGACCTACCTTTTTGCTTGTGCCTTTAGTACGTACACCTGGATAAGCACTAAACACATTGTCAGAGGTATCACCTCTCATACATTTTTCAAACAACTGCCATTCTGGATTAGGTGCTGCTTTTGGGTCTTTTGTTTTTTTATCAATGATAGGTTTACCTTTGTCATCAAAGTATCCTTCGTGCGTAATAGTTGTTTCCATTACACCATTATACTGTTTAACATTAGGAGCAATTAGCTGAGCAAAGTCAGTATCTGTTGAAATGATTACATGATTATCATTAGTATGACTCTGTATCCATCCAGCAATTAGATCGTCTGCTTCTAGTTGAGGATGTTGCAATACTGTGCAATTAGTTTTATCTTTGATAAACTCTTTGAATGTATCAAAGGCTTCCCAGAATACTTTTTCTTCGTCTGCTTCTCTTTCTGTATGTGCGGCACGGGCTTCTGCTCGTTGTGCTTTATAGGGCGTATAAAAATCTTTACGCCACGAACGACCTTCTAAACAAAATATAACATGAGTACCATTGAATTGTTGCCATGCTTTACGAATGCTGTTTAATGTAATATGAAACGCCATACCTAATTTAATATCGGCATCACCGTTAATAACATGACGGGCACGGAAAAATGTATTGGCTGTGTCTACTAAAATATATGTCATTCGTTTGTTTTCTTAACAGCGTTAATATCAAGTGAACCCGCGGCAACAATAGCACCACCGTAGTCTCCATCAACAACTACATTAGCGCATAATTCACGGAACCAGCGATCTATAATTTCTTCTTCCGGGTCACCTTCTAATCCATATCCTTCATTTTTTAATTTTTCAACGAAGTGTATATTCCAATCAAGTTCAAAGAATCCGTTTCTAACATTGTCTTTGTTTACGTGTGTATTAATCACACCAACCCACGGTTCTTTTTTACGGGTAGCTCGATCTTTTTCACTCATTGTTACTAATTCTGTATCTTCTTTAGCCTTAGCTAATTGTGCTTCTGTTTCTTCTAATTTTTTAGTTGCTATTGCGATATTTTTTTCAACCTTATCGATACCAAATAATTTTTTAATAACCTGTTTCATTATGTTCCCCATGCGTTTTTAAATAACGGCACTTGTAGTCTATCGCTATAACGCAAGCCCATTTTCATTGCTAATTCTGCCACACGTTTATTGTTTAATGTATAAACACTTTCAACACCACCTACAGGCATCAAATAAACATTTCCGTCAAATCCTTCTGCTCTGTATATATCAACTGCTTCTAATGCTTCTTCGGCATCGTCTTCTGTAGCAATTACAAACTTCAAATATGTATGACCAAGTTCTTGATATGAACATACAATATCTGGTCGAATTGCTTCACTAGCAGGTTCTCCACTGACACTTAATTTAGCACTAACACTAAATGTAACTTCTCTATTAAATTCCAAGTTAGGCATTTGCCATTGTACTAGATAGTCTTTGAACTCATCTGTTAGCTTTTGAGTACCATTTGTTTCAAAGGTAATCTCTTTCAACCTCGCCATCTTAGTATGATTAAGCAAGTCTGGATAAGCACGTTGCCAACCTAGCAAAGGCTCACCACCTGTGATTACCAGATGTTCGTCCCGCCACTCTTTGTAAGGTAACGTATCCACAATAGCATCGGCAATTGAAACAGTATCCATAAGGGGACTAAGGTGCTTAAAGCGAGGATCCCAACTAGCGTAACTATCACACCCTGTGCTAACGAGAGGCAGTCCTCCATATTCAGTATAATGCGCTGGATCCACGTTAAGATATTCTTCACTTAATTCTCCTTTTGGCATACCAAAGCCGGAGCATTTAAAATTACAACCAAAAGTACGCAAGAAAACCGAAGGAACGCCCATATATCGTCCTTCACCTTGAATACTATAAAATAACTCTGCTACTTTAATTTTGCTCATAATTTATTATACACTCGTTTTTAATTAAAGTCAACCTAAACTCTAATAAGAGCACGGTTGTTGTGGTACCAATCTATCATTTCGTTTAGTTCTTCTTGTTTTAATTTTTCACATTCGTCTAGTACTTCTTTTGGAATAGTTTCCTGTGATAAGACGATACTGCAATCATACACTGTTGTTCGAGTTTCGTAATATACAATAACTGCTATAAACAATAGAACTAGAATGAGAATCCTAACAAATCGTCTAATGTTCAATTTATTTCCCACAATTTTTTGTTTATCTTTTTATACACATATCTATTACCAAATTCATTGTAATGATTAATATCGCCTTTTTCTAAAGCCCAAAAGTTACTAAAATCTACATAATTTTTTTCTATAGATAATTGGGTAATAATCTTTAGATGTCCGGTAGCAATATAGGGAATGTTGATTAGATCATTAATTTCTTTTCGTATTAAATTATACACGGTGATCTGATAATCGTCGTCATAATGGTATTCAAACCAATCTTTAGCTGTTCTTAAACTTTTATTAAAGAAAGAATTGTGTTCTAATAAATCCGTAATTATTAAATCGCAATCTTTATGAAATCCTTCTCTATGTACAGGGTGATGTGGAGTATGCACTCTACTAGGGCTGGTATGATTTACAATTATACAGTCAAATTCTTTTAGATCTACACTTTGTATTTGTTTGAGAATTTTATATTCGCCCACACCGGCTTGTGCAATATTTGTAACGATATAATGCCTAGATAATAGATCTACCCAACTAAGCTCTTTAGTTGGCCATTTGGCTGCAAAACTATCACCAGCGATTAATAATTTTAAAGATTTTTCAGCCATGGAATATATTTTTCAGCGATTAGATCATGAAAGAATTTGTTGTAGTGTTCTTTATCTTCTATAAGATAATTGTTATGATCTATGTTTTTGTCTTTGAAGAATTTTTCAACAGTTAACGGGGATAAGGTTGTTGTTTTTAGTTTTCCGTAATATTCAAAAGATTTTGGAAATCTTAAACGTTCTGTAAAATTAAATAGGTAAAGTTTAGCACCGTGATCTGCACAGATGTTATCCCAAGCGTATACATTTAATAAAAAATCTCTTTTTTCAACAAACGTATTGAGTTCAAAAAACAATTTAACCTGCATAAATGTATTTTTTCTAAGGTTTGGAATAGTTAGCCCGTGGTCCATGTCGAGATTAATTCCGGGAAATTGATCATAATCCTTATACGTAGGTTTATTGAATAACTGTATATGTTTATCAGAAACTGTTAGATCCGAATACCGATCAATAAATCCATCTGAACTTTCCATCTTTTTACTAAAATGATCTACTGACGCAACATCATCGCTTAATTTATCATCAAACCCTAATACAAATCTATTAAATGCTGTAAGGCAAATAAAAACCTCATCAATGTCATCATACTG